>Ga0131853_10004155_pt1 | contig 25966 bp, 16 predicted proteins | sample TergutLab28metaG_FD_92764 | JGI IMG/M metagenome (GOLD analysis project Ga0131853, IMG submission 92764) | Labiotermes labralis P1 segment gut microbial communities from Petit-Saut dam, French Guiana - Lab288 P1 (version 2) (version 2) | ecosystem: Host-associated > Arthropoda: Insects >... | reverse complement strand
TTAGTTTAGTTAGTGGGTCTGGAACGGGGTCCACTCAGCCTCGTGAGCCTCGTGAGGTCAATTGAGGACCTACTTGAATGAAAAAAGTAGCGGCTCCAGGTCTAGAAAACAGAGATGAACGGCTGTGGGAACCCGTTGCGCTGACCACGTGACACCCCTCTATCCGCAAAAGTCGGCACTAACTTCGCTGACCGGCGGCGGCCGCTCTGTCGGTATAGTTCGCGTGCGGACTAAGGCCACGGAGTTTTAGTTAGTTTTAGTTAATTTATATATTGGTTGATTTCAGCAGCTGATGGTTTAGTACAAAGATTGACAGCATTCTGCTATTAACAGATTTTGCAATATATACTGCATAATGTATTGCCACTGATCAGCAGAATTATGCTGCCTGTCTGTAGAGTATTATTCTACAGAATCATGTAATCATATTTTGTAGGGCAGTATATTGATGTGTAATAAATAATTCTTCGCAAGATTTGAGGTTTTTACAGTGGTGTTGATGAAGGTTCTCGAGTTTTTTGGGATATTGCATTGTACTGGCTGGTAGAGAGGTAGGGACTTCGTGTAGGAGCATTGCTTTTGACATGTTGGTAACTATTTATGAGGCAGTGAAGACTTAAATCTCAATTTTTTTTTTTTTTTGTTAACAAATTCATGCTTCCTGTAGAGAAAAAGAACAGAGAAGTGTTCTCCATTAAACCACATGTTTTCCAAGTGCATTCTTTGTGGTTGTGTTAATGTCATTGATCTGAAGTTTATTTATTCCATATACACAAGAGTTGTTGCAAAACTGAACACAGCACAGATAACATTGTACAAATGTGAATCAGAATTTATTTAGTCCTTGTATTTATTAAATGTCTGTCATACTGAAGAATGTTTGAAATGAAAATTTTGCATCTTAAGGAGAGCTATGTTTTATGTCATACATACTTTATTCTGTAATGTTGATGTAAACTAGGGTTATGTTTGACTGATAGGAATTGAAATTAAATCTGAATATACTCGACAACTTCCAGCATATGTAGGGAAGTTGTAAAGAAATGCCTCCCATTTTTTATGTCATTGCCTTTTTTGTAAGGGGAATAACCAGTTTATCATTGCAGTGCTTGAACATTGTCAGTCATTTTAGGCATGTTTGCAAAATTGTAAAAAGTGACTATTAGCTTCATCATCTCTGTCCGTCCGGCCGCATGGAACAGCTCAGCTCCCACTGGATGGATTTTCATGAAATTTGATATTTGAGGGTTTTTTTCGAAACTTTGTCAAGAAAATTCAAGAGTCATTAAAATTGGACAAGAATAAAGGGTACTTTACGTGAAGACCAATATACATATTTGATCATATCTTGCTCATTTCTTCTTAGATTGAGAAGTGTTTCGGGCAAAAGTTGTAGAGAAAATCAGAACACATTTTTTGTTCAGTATCTTTTTTTTTAAAAAATCCTGCCGTTTATGAGGTAATGTGGAAAAATACTGTAGAGTAGGGCAGGCCACAGATGACAAAATGGCACATTCACATTGCATGCTGGATACCTAAGGCTACAAATATACACACTCAGGTTGCATAATATTCATTACTTTTCTGCCACAACAATGGTTGCACTAACGCGCCTCATTGCTACGTTATATGTGCGTTGACTTTCTTGTTAATAGTTGTATGTATTGCGCTCGGATAACAGCAGCATCCTCATTCTGATATGGCAGATAGAGGTGTAGTTAGAACAGTGAGCAATGATTGAGTTCTTGAAATCTGGGGTGAGAAGCCAACTTGTATCCAAGAACATTTGACCAGATTGAAGGAGCTGAAATAGAAAGAACAGAACTTCATGGAGAATCAAGGAGTGGTCATCCTTGTGTTGTAGTAATGCCTGATAACATCTGCTTTGTTATTAAACTGATATCCAGCAACCATCAGATAAGAACAGTTGAATTATGCTCAATCCTGTTCATCTAGTTGGTCAGTGTAATAGCAATTGTTGAAGTGCATGGCTTTTCCAAGGTCTGTGCTTGTTGGGTGTCATTAATGGTACCATATGGACACAGTTAGGCAGGGAAGGTAGTTGTCACTGGTATCCTGCAGTGCTAGAGTAAAGGCAGTGAGGGCTTCCTATCACCAGTTGTCACAGAGTGGAAACCTGGATCCACATTTGTGAATCCAGATCAAAGTGGTGATCGAGGAATGGTGTTAGCACGACTTTGTATGGAAGAAGGAATTTGAAAGTGCACTTTTAACAGGAAAAGTCAGTGGCTACAAGCCTCTTGAATGAGAAAGTTGTTACTCTGCTGAACTACTTTTTCCATGTGCCAGTGCCTGCAGTTGAAGGGGATCAACTGGTGTGGGATGGGAATACAAACTTTTCTTCAAAGTTGGAACAAGTTGCAGATGGAGACCATGCTGAAAAATAACTATGCCTTCAGCATTGTTGTATGGAAGGTCTGTAAAATTTAACGTGTGTAACTTTTGAATAGCATGAGACAAAAATTAGGAAGCATAGCTTACTGACAGACCCTTGTAGATCACTTGTTTGCCCATTACCAAATTTAGTCAAAAGGTGTCATAGTGTATTCAGAGGTGAAACATGCAACTAGATGAACAGAGGTCATCTAAGCATGATGTGTTCATTTTATGCGTAACATGTTCAAGTTTCTGTTTCTTCTTGTTTTTTTTAATTTTTAATCAGGTTGAAGAAAACAGAAAATATAGGCTTCATGAACAGTGGCATTATCTGCCAACAGTCATCGCAGTTGACCACATACGCAGACGAGAACTGTATTATCGTGGTTATTTATGTAGAGGAAGATACATTCTCATCCCATCAACGTACAAACCTGGAGAAACTGGAGGTCATATGGTCCGCATGTTTTCAGATGTGGATCTTAATTTAAGGTAAGAGAAATTTCTGGGTACTCAATTATTGCACCAACCACTGCACATATATAAAATTTACACTTTAAAACATTAAAAACGCTCTGACATGTTTCGGTCCTAAGACCATCATCAGGGAGCTATATATTCCTTGCTAAAGTCATACTAGAAATAGTCACAGATTAATTTCGTTGTACAAGTTGGGTGTTGTGGCAGCATGCCATGTTGTGTAATGTTATGTTGCGAAGAGTGCCCTGCTACAGATGTGCATTCTGTGCTTCATTGCAACACAAACAGGGCACTCTTCACAACATAACATTACACAACACGGCATGTTGCCACAACACCCAACTTGTACAACGAAATTAATCAGTGACTATTTCTATTGTGACTTTAGCAAGGAATATATAGCTCCCTGATGATGGTCTTAGGACCGAAACATGTCGGAGCGTTTTTAATGTTTTAATGTGCAAATTTATACATTTTATATATGTGCAGTGGTTGGTGTAATAATTGAGTAACTCGACAACATGCACGGTGTAACAATAAAAATAACTTCCTGGGTACTTTCTGAATTGTTATATATTATTGTTGTGTGCATGATACAGAAATGGCCTTTTGTGATCACTTCTGTATCATGTTCAGACTTTAATAAATTAATGATTTCTTTTAAAATTAATTACTAATCTCTATGTCTCAATACTGCAGGATTGATGCCCCCCCCCCTTTTTTTTTTTGGTTAGTGAGTGGGCGCTGTGGTAAGAGTTTTTCTTTATCTATGAATGGACTGTTTTAAATTCCGTAGGAGCAGCAGCCATATTTTAAGTTGGATATAATAGTGTTTGCATTGAAGAGGGGGTAGTGCTTAGCCAGCCATGCACATTAGGAAATTTAAAGCTACATTGCCAGAATGGTCTGTAATGGCATGGAATTGTGTGGGCTCATCTGTTGATATAGAAGTTATAATGGGCAGACACACATGTTGACATCCCACAAATAAGGAAATTGGGCTGAAAATAATAATAAATACTGGTACACAGAAATTACTTGTTCCTGTTCTCATTCATTGTCTCTTTTCAGAGTTCTCAAACGAGATGAACCTCGCAGAAATATTTTTGCTTGCATTGGACACACGGCTGTGTGGGTCACGGTTATCAACGTTAAGTCTGCGGAAAATCTGAAAACAAGCACCGGTGGTAAGTTAAAGTCGTCTGTATAATGTAAGGAAACTGACTTCACTAACTGTATTGGTTCAATGTTGAATTTTATGTTTTATGTTTTCATGGAACAAATTTATTTGAGCTTATTGTTTTCCTCACCTGAGTTCTTGGAATAGTTTGAACATTCCCTGGAGTTGCAGTAGCCACTTTCATACAGATGTTATACATAACAGTAATTAAACACTCCATGTAAGGTGCAATATATGATATCTATTAGTTATACCAAACATTTGTCTATCATACTTTGCTTCTGTAAATAAATCATCTTTAGATGTGCATTTCATATTACAAAATCGGTTATCCTGTCACTCATTACTAAGCCTTAGCGTTTTAAATAATATTTGATAATCTTCAGATAACCCTGAACATGATTCATTGAGAAAATAAAAATATTTGGCTGATTATTTTGTCTAATAAATACATCTTATGTTATGGGTCTTAGATAATGTGCTTTAATTATTGCTTTTAATAGGCGCTCAGTACTTCTGTTAAAAGAGATGTTACACAATTTTATGCTTCACAAATTTCACGTAGCTGAAATACAAAAATTTTAGTTTCATATCAAAATGTCGATAAAGAGGGAAGTTCCGGTAGATCCAAGGTACCAGATTACCATGGTATCTTCAGTGTTCAATTTGGAACCTAGTGCAAGTTACAGCAGAGAAATGGGTGACTGTTAAAACCAGTTTTCTTCTGGGACCACAATAGGTGAGGGACTTGCTGTAACACATTCCATGGCCAAATGCATTACACTTATATATCTCAGCCTGTTCCAGCTTGCTGCACAGATAGCACACTCTAGCCCCTTGCTGTAACTGGAAGCACAGTTATCTAGATGTGACTGAATTCTGGGAACATTTCTATCATCACACATCAGTTTTGGTGTATATTTAATGTTCTTATAAGTTTGTGATAAAGTATTTGAATTAATTATTATAATTCCCCATTTCTCAGCCATAAGCATTGTTACACAGTTTTGCTGTTTGAAGAAAAGTTAAAAATTCGTGGCTTGTGATTCTGATACCGTTGCGCAGGTTGCAGCATCAGATGATGAAAGTAGAAACTTTCCTATTCAGAATACTTCATCACTTGAAACAAAAATGTGGGACTGGTGTAACAATGACTCTTATTGTGAAGTGAGAGAGAAAACCAACAAGATGCAACAGTTAGATGTTTATTATCAACAATTTCTCAACATGTTTTGGACATCATGATGCCCATCTTCAGGAGACCAAGACCTGTGTTACTGCACGTGGTGTGCTGCGACAAATTCAGCAGCTGCCACAGTTGAACACCACACTACGTAGTAGTTAGATGTTTACTATCAACACTTTCTCAACATGTTTCAGGCATCATTATGCCCATCTTCAGGAGACCAAGACGTGTGTTACTGCATGTGGTGTGCTGCGACAAATTCAGCAGCTGCCACAGTTGAACACCACACTATGTAGTAGTGTGGTGTTCAACAGTTAGATGTTTATTATCAACACTTTCTCAACATGTTTTGGGCATCATTATGCCCATCTTCAGGAGACCAAGACGTGTGTTACTGCACCTGGTGTGCTGCAACAAGTTCAGCAGCTGCTACAGTTGAACACCACACTATGTAGTAGTGTGGTGTTCAACAGTTAGATGTTTATTATCAGCACTTTCTCAACATGTTTTGGGCATCATCATGCCCGAAACATGTTGAGAAAGTGCCAATAATAAACATCTAACTGTTGCATCTTGTTGGTTTTCTCTCTCACTTCACAATTTGCTCACGATGCACGGTCACAGAAACCTAATGATTCTTAATTGACCATTGCTGATATGCATATGTATTACAGATGCTCTCTTTATGATTGAGAAATTGGAGACGTTGTAAATGAATATTAGCGGACTGGGTTGTTAACTCTTAGAGGATACAGCCCAGATGGAGGGTTTCTGAATTTTAAAACATAATTTCTTAATCAGCTAAAAATTATCGAATGCCCAAGTAATGGCTCTGTACCATGGAGTGTATAAATTTTGTCATTAAACCTGCCTTCTTTTCCTGATGTGAGACATGACAACTTGACTTTCTTCGACATCAACCTGCCATACTTCATAAACTGTTGTTGGAGTAGAGCACTAAATGACTTCACAATACATGATTGTTCTTGTAGGTAAAATATGAGCAAATTATAAAAGCAGCTCATAGTTCTATAAGATTTGTAAATTTCATTGTTAACCATTTTCATGTGTACCATTTGAGCTGCGTCCTGTATTTGTTGGGATGTGACGTGCCACGAAATGTCATCATTGGAAACATCCATGACACTGTAGATGCATAATTCCATAGAAAACATGACTTTTAGTCTGGGTGGGTATCATATTCAAGCATAAAGCATCTAACCACATAACTAGCTGAGTGTTGGCTTTCAGGCAGCTGTCTGAAAAGTCTGAATTTTCTAGTGTAATTATCATGCAGTACATTTGTTTTTTTTTATATTGTAGTTGGACCATGTAGCTGTTTCAGGAAACCACCACATTATTTGTTAGTTTCCACTATGTACGTATAGATTGTCATGTTGTAGTAACTCTGTTTTCTAGTTTTCAAAAATTTTATCTTACATTTTCATGCCTTGATACTTGCGTTGCAAGATCTGATTGGACGAGGGTGCAGTTATGGTAGTGAATATGGTACACCACACTACATCTGTATTACGATAAAATTACATCTATAAGCATGAATTTTTTTTCAGATTGTAATCCATATTGCATTGTTAGTTGTGAAGGCAAGAAGGCAAGGACATCAGTAATGAGGAACACCACAAACCCTCTGTGGAATTCGTCCTTTGTGTTTTATCGGTGTTCCATGTCCAAACCACTGACCATTAAGGTAAAACATTCATTTACTTTATTGCGTCCATTTAATGCTATTTTTTTAACAATCATTGTTGACCAGATTCTTTTGTTATAACGGTATTGGTTATTCAATTATTATACCAACTACTGCACATATATAAAATTTATCAAATTTTACACAGTAAAACATTAAAACATTAAAAACGCTCCGACATGTTTCGGTCCTAGGACCGTCATCAGGGAGCTATATAGTCCTTGCTAAAGTCACACTATAAAAAGTCACATTAATTTCGCTGTACCATTTGGGTATTGTGGCAGCATGCCGTGTTGTGTAATGTTGCGAAGAGTGCCGTGCTACGGATGTGCATTCTGTGCTTCGTTGCAATGCATGCAGGGCACTCTTCGCAACATAACATTACACAACACAGCATGCTGCCACAATACCCAACTGGTACAGCGAAATTAATGTGACTTTTAATAGTGTAACTTTAGCAAGGATGATATAGCTCCCTGATGATGGTCCTAGGACCGAAACATGTCGGAGTGTTTTTAATGTTTTAATGTGTAAATTTTATAAATTTTATATATGTGCAGTGGTTGGTGTAATAATTGAGTAACTCGACAGCATGCATAGTGTAACAACGAAAATAACGGTATTGGTACTGAGAAATATTTACCCTCTCTTTCAAAGCAGCTATGATTGTTATGGACACATTGGCATATATGTGGTTGAGTCAAAACGTGTGTGAACTCTGTAGTGGGTTTATCACACACCATCTCCACCGTTGCACATGGGCACTCCTGAAAGCACACCTGCACACCTTTTCCTCTGACCTCCTTGTATGCCATTGTCATAGCCCATTGCATCTTGTTTGGTGTCTGGAGCCTGCATCTTTTCCAGAAGACTTTCATTCTTGAGAACAATTAGCAATTAGTAACACTGTAGCCTTGCGGTGACTGAGGGGCATGGTCACCAGCCGTTCACTGTGAAGTCCCAACTTTGATCCCAGGCCAGTCCATGTGGGATTTGTGGTGGAAAAAGTGGCACTGGGACAGGTTTTTCCTCCAAGTACATCTGTTTTCCCCAGTCATTCACATTCCTCCAGTGCTGGATACTCATATATTCAACTATCACCAGTGCTTTATAAATCCTGGAAATTGACTGCATTGTTAAGCAGCACACTAACAAGAAGTGCCATAATCAAAGACAGTACATCACCTTGAGTCTGCAAGGTCAGTCAGCAGGTGGCATTATTTATTATTTCAGAATGTGAAAGTGTAGCACCGATTTCTGCGTTGTTAAGTATGTTAAATTTATTACAAATATCTGTCAAGGGAATGCTCCTGTCTGTCAGACTGTCTCCTTGATAAACTTAAATATTTGTGGTGCTGAATTTTGTATTACTTAAGGTGGGAAGGTAATCAGTTATGTAATTTGCACCTCATTGTATTGTAAACTGTCTTTTGTATCTTATTCTTTCAGTGGCATTAAAACCCCCTATGGGTTTTAACTTTCTCAGTGATTCTGTTCAATTCTCCTCTTTCCTTACGTTGCTTTCTTCACCCTTTTATGTGCATATCTTCAATATCTATGATCCATCTCTTCCTTGGTCTTCCTCTGATATTGATATTGATATTTTATTTATGTTCCATGAATCCACAATAACAATAAACGGGATATAGAACATGTCAAGAGTAATACAAGTAATAAATGTTTGGAATCAAAGCAAGATGATTCCAAGTCAAGTACATGATGATGCTTAATACAGATAGGATCAAAACCACTGTGTTAAACAACAGAACACTAAAGATAAGGCTGTAGTTAACAAGCAGAGAAAAGTCAGTGTACAGACCACAAATAAATACAAACAGCAAATTATACATATGAATAACATTAATATAATAATGTCGTGTTGAACGAAACATAGAATTAAGACTATGTTTTGTGTATTTTCATGTTATGAAAAATGATTCTTGACACATTATCAGCTTGTAATAGGTTTATACTGAAAATATTCTTCTATGGAGTAAAAAGAATGTGGATGTAGGAATCGATTTAAGTACATTTCAAATTTCCTGACATTATTGGATAAGTCTTCAATGTGTGGAGGTAGACTGTTAAAAATCTTAATGCCCATGTAATGTACTCCCTTTTGGTGTACAGTTAAATTAGTTATGGGCTGGTAAAAATTATTATTTTGTCGTGTACCTTTAGTGTGATTCTCCGAGTTCAAAGTAAATTCTCGTACCTATAGGTTTCCACTCTAAAATTTTCTTAGGTGTTCTCTTGTCACCCATCCACATCACGTGACCCAGCCAGGCTATTCTTCTACTTTCTATAAATCTCACTATATCTATGTTTTCAATTAATTCGTTCAGTTCATAATTCATTCTGATTCTCCAGGATCCATCTTCATTTTGCACTGGGCCAAAGATTTTTCTCAATATTCTGCACTGAAATATTCTGAGATGTTTTTCATCTCGACTTGTTAATGTCCAAGCTTCACAACTGTAGGTCTTATTAAACTTTTATATATTTTAAATTTTGATCCCCTGTTTAATGCTCTACTGTCTTTGATATGTACACTGTAATATTTTAAGTGCTTATATTTAAAATATTCGCTCAGTAAGGGCTGATTAACTTGTGCCATTCAACAGTGGTATTTTTTTTCATGTCTTGGCAATAATGAATCAACAAGAACAAGAAAATGTGTCAAATATAACGAATGATTGTTTCACATAAATTACTGGATCTCCCAAATGTTAATGAGAACTATTTTGTTAAAATTTTTTGTCACTGTGTCAGCATTTATTGTAGAGGTCTTTAATACACTTAGGTACTGCTTTTGCTGCAGATATACAGTCATCGACCACTGCTTAGAGACACCTTCCTTGGGCAGGTTTGTATTCCTGCACCTCTTAACCATGAACCAACGCTTCTTCGGACTGAATTGCTTTTAGACGACAACACAGAAGGATCTCTGGAGCTGTATGTACTGACTGATGATAACTTCATGAGAGTATAAATATGGAGCAAGGTGCAAACATGTTAATTTGATAGTAGAAAGGGCGAGGAAGGAAGGTAACAGCTACGAAATACACTGATTGTGCAAGAGAGCAAATTTGAATCTGTTTAACTCTTTTCCTGATGTTTCTTTTATCTAAACAAATCTTCCTGCATTGTTACATTTCCATGTGCACATAATTCTGTTGTTGGAAAGTGTGGATATCCAAAAACCTTGTTGACTGAGTGTAAGACATCTGGCAGCCAGTAAGATCATGTCAGTGGATGTAAACTTGTTGAAGAGCAGAAACTTTGTAACTTCTAGCCAAAATTACACATACTTGACACCATGTGGTGATTTCCAGCACTCTTGAAGTCAGCCAAGTAGAGAATGTGCCTCTCATGATGTATCTTCAGCTAGAATAATCTTCCATTATAATCTTATTTGAGAAAGGCTAGTGAATGCATATTTATACATGGTTCAGCCTAAAGCTGGTGACCACTACTGGTCTTCTACAAGTTGGGTTGAAAGACTGTGGTACAAAGTTAAAAAATCCAACTAGAGTAACCGCTTGGCCAACCCCTTTTTTGATTACACACAGTTGCACATAATTGCTTCTTTGAGGGAAAAAAATTGCCAAATGCTGAAAAATGTAAATACATGCAGGTAAATGCAGACAGTTACTCCCTGAAACGCTGGCAGCGTCAGGTCGTCAAGCAATATGTAAGTGTTTAGTGTCCAGAAATGTGTGTATTTTCAGGAACTGGGTCAGGGGGTCAATAAGCTCCTTTATTCACATAACCCTATTTTTTTTTCCCCCCCATAAGAAGTGTGTGCAATGCAGTGTTTGCCCGGCACAGCATGATCTCTATCACAACCCCTGTGTTGGACGGAGAATCACTGCACTTGCTGCCCGAAGGACACAGTGTGTATCAAATGTAAATATATTGCAGGTGGTGCGACACAGCAAAAAAAATTTGTTTTAAATATTAGATATGACAGGACACATTTCTTTCACTGAATTTTTCAAACACCCAATAATTCCAGAGCGGAAGGACCGATGTTTGCGAGATATTTCATGTGTAATTTTCAAGACGGAAAGTTCTCTGTGAGGAGAGGATGTCTGGAGTGCCATCCTTTCAAAAGTGGATATATTAAGTTAAGAGCGCTTTCTTTCATTACTATAAGAATATCCTGCTTTTCATGCCCATTTTTTGTTACGTTTCTTTCATATCAGTTGAGATTTTTACAGGTATGGGGTTACTGTAATTAAACAGGTAATTTAATATTACATGACATGGAATATACACCCACATAATTGGTAACGTAAAAAATTTGGTGGTAATTAATTTTATTTATTTGGTACACAGTTCGTTTCACACTTTTTCTTCAGGTTGGGGTACCAGCAAACCCCCCCCCCCCTTCCCCTGTACAGTACCATCATACAGAGTTTTGTACACAGTAAATAAAGTAAATGAGAGTTACATTTAACGTGGTTTTTTTAGTTCCATGAGCAGTTATGCAGTTGTGTTTAGTTTAGACTAAAAGAAGCTTATTTGCTTTTGGATTTCCATTTCCCTTTTGTGGATCACTCAGGTGCTGTGTATTGAGGACGTTTTTGGTTTGCACATTTTCCCACCGGTTTCTCTTGGTTTTTCAACAACATTTTCTTTTTTTGTTCATTTCAGAATGTGCCTTGCATATGACCACATTTTTTATTGTATTCATTTTAGATACATGATCTCATTGATTTATTTAAAGTAGTGGCTGATGTGTAATTTTTAGTTTTTATTAGTCATTATTATAATTTTAATTCATTTATGGATCATTTTTGTCCTTGTATCATGTGACACAGAACAAGGGCCATTTAGTTTCCAGGTGCTGTTTGTCCTGAATAAGGGAAGAGCAGATGTTTTGTTCCTAGAGTTAGCTCTGTACTTTGTGGTCCACTGTCCCAACCAATACAGGCATTTTCTCTCCTTGTGATGTGCAAGCCTTGTGATTGCTGTCAAACAGGAAATTGTAAGATTAATTGTAGAGATGATCATTGGGGTTCTTGTATTTTGGTGAGGGGTTAGTGTCTTCCCAATTCTTTTAAAGTTATTAGTATTTTGCCCCTGTTTTCTTAAAAGTGGCTAACTGCCACTTCGAGCTAAATTGAGTTTCAGATTACCAAATCATTCAAGTAGTGGTCCTCTGTGGTAGGTCGTGAGGTGACTGCTCTATCTTCGAGAATAAGAAAGGTAGGTGGGGATATCCTACCTCTCAAAGCATTTGTCCTATGTAAAACAGAGCTGCATTATTGTGTCTCCTGTAAAATTGATAATCTATGGGTTTTCCCGTTTTTAAAAATGGGGGTGATTTGCATATAATGCTAATTTTATTCAGTGCCTGTTGGCAAGCAACTGTATGGAGAGGGCAAACTGCTTTATTGTATTTGTGAATTTTTGTGAACATTTTTCTCTGTGAAAATTGTATAAGTTTACTAGACAGAGAAGGATGCACATATGTAATATTTGAATCTTAAGTAAAAGTTAATAAAAATTTGACTAAACTATCTCAATTATATGTTAGTCAATAGATAAATTAAGTAAGCTTCAGTAAGTTTACACATTGAAAGTTTTGCAAGTGGACACTTGATAAATTGAAGTGTATTTTATTGGCATTTAAGTCTGAATGAACACGTTACTCTGTGATTTTGAACTGTACAGCTACACGCTTATTATCCTGATTGATTGTTTAAGAATTATACACACATGACTTAAGATTATTATCCTGATTGCTTGTTTAAGAATTATACAAACATGACTTAAGATTAGTCACTGAGGAAACTTTGGAACTATAGGCATGACAAATCCAGACTCGTACTCTGACCCTATTCAGTTCAGGGATTTCCGTATGGTTGGTTATCAGGTGTGCGTAACATTTCAGTGTGTTTTGACCATTTGGGGGCTGTAAGTGAAATATATGAATGTATGTTAGCCTCGCATATTTTGAACACGTTTTCTGTATGACGGTATAATCTCCTGTGGCATCTTGACAGTTTGTCACTGAATATTGTAATACATGCACAAACAGAGTGTCCCACACAAGGTGTGCCAAACTTCAGGATGTTGTCTTGTGAGTCGTTTTGGGTAACAGTGCTGTGTCACCATGTGCCTGTTTATCAACTGTTATGCTGCTGTGAGCATTTTAATGAATGTATGTGGCTGGAACTGAAAGTTTTACAGTATAGTTGCAAATGTTTTTTTTTTTTCATACTATGCAGATAAAGTTAAAGGTACACTACCAAACAGAGATATCTGTTAAGTCTTAACTTCTCGTTTGTCACACGTGTGGTAAAGCCACAAAACAAATGTGACAGTAAAGTCTTACCTTACTGTATGTACAGCATCAAAAGAAAATTATGTGTCAGATACGACAGCAAAAGAAAGGCATTAATTTTTAGTTCTGTTACACAAGGTAGTAATGTTAATTAACATAGTTGTGTTGTAACATGGAAGGAAAACATCAGTCTTGATTAGGTAATATCAAAAACGTTAGTTTTCAGTTATGTTACACTGATCTCTGTTCAAAATCACCTCCACCATTCTGTTTGCACAATTCATAGCATCTCAAATAGAATTTGTTGCCTTTCCAATAATTTCATAATTTCCCATTATGTGGTTAGCTGTCTTTGTGATTCACTGCAAGAGTTCTTCCTTTGGCTGTGTTTTGCACTGGTAGAAAATGTCTTTTGTGGGCCCCACAAGATGTCAAGGGGTGCAAAATCTGGTGGCCTTGCAGGCCAAGTCCGTGGTCCAAAATGAGTACAAAGGAGTGAGTAGTGTGTGCCAATGGTGGGAGTAAGCATGAGGGTGGTTTATAAGAACTGATACCAACCATACAGTATCTTGAGACAGAAAGGTGCTTATAATGACCTAACAGCTGATATTTTGGCATATGTTGATGTGGCTTTTTTTAAATTCAAAATGCCTCATATAATACCATCATGAAATTTTGCACACATCCTGTGGAACACGTATGTGTGTGTGTGTGTGTGTGTGTGTGTGTGCGCACGTGTGCGTGTGTGTGTGTGTGAATTATTGCAAGGACAGAGTTACGCACAATTACACATCATTTATATCTGTATCATCATTGAACTGTATAATATATCCAGTTGATGTAGCACTCTTATATGTATGAATATAGAAATAGTAGGCCATTCTGTTAAGTCAGATGCTCAGTGGTGGTGAAATAGTATATTAATTACGCATTTAAAGGGTCAATAGTGTAGCGCAGTGGGTCTCAACCTTTCTGGTACTGCAGACCCGTTACAGGCATTCTGTGGACCAGTCTCCCCACATTATTGCCACACTGTAGGCTCAAATTATGTATCATTCACATTTGGAATATTTACAAATAAAAAATATAGGTAAACTTTAAACTGTTTAGTAAATGTTAAAATTTCATGCACAAACAATACTTTTCCCAACAGTAGTGAAGCTGAAATTGGGAAAAATGTAAAAACTTAATGTTTTACCAAGTAGAGGGTACATACTAAACTTGCAGACCTCTTAGGCACAGCCTAGAAGCCTTCACTTGACAATCATGGGTGTAGAATGTACAATGAAATTTTTGGGGAATAACTGTTTGACTTTGTATTGCTGTACAGGAATGGTTGTGTGTCACATGAAAGCATGATCATATGCTCCAAGTTTGGATGGTATTAACTGATTTTAGTAGATGACAACAAATATTTGATATACATGATAAGATAGTTTATTGTTCCTAGTAACTAAACTGCACATTCTGCCTTGGGAGTTTCATATTGTTTTACTGTATACTGTGCTTTGATATCAAGACATATCGGCTTGAAGTTACTGCCGATTAAAGCTGCCTTTCCTGCGACACATCAATTTTTAGTACAAATTGTTAACGTTAAAGGCCATTAATATTTGTCTTTCAAATATTGGAATAATTTTTGTATGTATACCTTATTTCCTAATTGCAGGTTAATTTTCAGTCATCACCTTTTCTGTGTGAAAAGAATAAATTACAGTGTACATTTAATTGTTTCTCTGTAGAATATTTGTAACAGATTCACTGCACTGTGGAAGTTTATATGTCCCAAAATGCACATTTTACTCATAAGTGACTGATAAGGTGTATGAAGAACAACATTTTGTGTAAAACTGCATGTTTAGAATCAAAACAGATATTGATATTGATTTGTTTTTTTGGCATTCTCAAGGCATCACAGAAGCCACAGCATGTATCACAATGAAGCTTAAGTGTGTCATGTCGAGGGATAGGGCGTTTTATGAAAGATCTTGTTTTGATCTTATGTAGGATTGTTTATTTACCATGTGTGATAAGATATTCTATTTAAGTATATTTTGATATAAGTATTTTAAAGGTTTTTTGATACGCTGTTATTTGTTCAGAGAATGTAGGAGAAAAGCAATTTTATTGATCTTCCTTATGAACAGGTTTAATACCTAAGTTTTATGATACAGTGGAAATCTGATATAATGCAGCTTATTAGTAGTGTGTATTTGAATGCTGTCTCAATCGTATCAGCTCATATCATTCTATTTTATATTTAAGGTCAATCAGTCATTGAAAGACATGAACTTAGAGGCAAGTTGTACTGTTTACACTGCTACAAGAGGTGGGTAGAAATGTGCATTACTCTGATGAATGTTTAATCAGTTAACAATGTGACGATGAACTTATAAAATGGAATGTTCTGAACAGTTACGTAATTGTTATTCTTTGAAAATGTAATTCATTTACTGCACCTTTTGAGAAAAAATATGTGTGCGTGTCTTCGTGTGCACGAGTGTGCTTGTGAGTGTGTGTAGGTAGCCCAGAGTCCATGAGGAGTTGAAGATTCTGGAACTATATTTATGAAGGAACATAATAATAATAATAATGCCAGTATTCAAAATTTTATATATTGCTATGAATATGTAACTGTTTTCTGCACTGCATTTATAATTTTGTCCTGAATGTCCTGTCAATATTGTCACTGGGCTAGGGGCTGGATGATACAGGTTTTGAATTGCTGCAGGGGCAATGGATTTTTCTGTTATTTGAAACATCCAGACTGACTGTGGTGTCCACTCGGCTTCCATTCCAGTGGGTAACAAGGGTCCTTCTCTGGGAGGTTAAGGGATGGAAATGTGAGATTGATTACTCACGTATGTCTAGTGCCGCGGTTCAGAATGATTGGAGCTGTACTTCCACTCCCTCTGTATGCATTTATGACATGCACAGGGACAACTTCCATTTATGTTTGCTGTGTTAGAAATTAATTGGGCCGGTTTTGAACTTCAGTCTCTGTCTGTACAATGGTTGCTAGTGATACCTGACATTTTCAAGTTACATATCAGTAATCTTATGTTGGAAAATTGTAATCATTTGGGAGAAGTGATAAGCACTGAATATCTGGTAGTTTGAGATAATATTGACATTAATTTTTGGGTGACTCTTGTCAGTTTTACAGTGTTTTGGGTGACTGTTGACAGTTGCTTAGTGCTTTGGGTGACTGTAGACAGTTCTATAGTGTGTTGTGTGACTGTTGACAGTTCTGTGGTGTTTTGGGTTAATGTGGATGGTTCTGTAGTGTTTTGTCTGATGTGACAGTTCTGTAGTGTTGTGGCTGACTTGACAGTTCTGTGGTGTTCTGTGTGACTTGACAGTTCTGTAGTGTTTTGTGAGACTTGACAGTTCCATAGTGTTTTGTGTGACTTGACAGTTCTATAGTGGTTTGTGTGACGTGACAGTTCTGTCATGTTTTGTGAGACTTGACAGTTCTATAGTGTTTTGGATGACTTCTGACATTTCTGTAGTGTTCCTGCATCTTGTTATCTTAATTCTAGTTTGGCTTAAATTGATGTACCCTTCTGTGTAGTTTATATGCTAAACGCGTGCATAGCACATATTTTATTTTAATGTGTTCCTGTACTTTATAACACTTCTACTGTCTTGTCATTAAACAGTACACATGCTGACTAAGAATTTATTTCAGTAACCTTAAATGGAATTCTTACTGTGTCATCATAAGTGAATAGCTATCATATGTTGTATTAGATTTTCACTGAGCAGCATATTAAACTTATTGAGTTATGTTTAGGATAAGCCAGTATTTCTATTTGATAAGAGCTTCCCTAGGAGCAAAAAAGTGATACGTAAATTATACATGTATGTATTTCTTATATTACAAATATGGTTGGAATCCTTCAGCTACGTGATGCTAACTTTAATGCATATCTGTATTAGACATGACACTTTATTCACTTCTCACTGTTCAAATGGCCTTATTGTAGTGGACCCTGTGATGTAAGTCATACTGGGATCCTGGTATACTTGTATTTAGAATTCAAATCGTACCTTCTCATTTATCATAGGATTGAAGATTGTGCATTAAATATTTTGGAAAGAATACAGTGTGTATTTCTAGTATAAAGAGTTGCAGTTCCTTTTCAAATTAATTTACAGGTATTCCCCATTTTGTGCACTACTGTTGTCAGCCTCCTTCAAATGCTGTATTATGTGAAGATGCGGAAATCGGTGTGAAAAGTGGGGGTTATATTTTGTGATGCATACGTGCACTGACAAATCTGGTGATTTTGGCAATTTTTATTGTTATTCAAAAATATAATGATGCAGAGATGTTGAAGCATGTCAGTGTAGCATTACATAGATTTGTGTTATGCAAGACCCACTCATTGGGGCAAAAATGTGTGATATTTGGAATGACGTGATTGAAAGGTGTACATGGGACTGCAGATGCACTAATCAGGATGTTCCTGTATTTCAGAACTCATTGCTTCAGAAGCAGGAACATGTGTTGTGTTATATTGTATACATCCATGGTTCCCATATGATTGTTCTGTGCTTTGCACAAGGCGGTACATAACCATCTGCCATCTACTGCATATGTGACAAATTATCCGTTCTAACCTCCTGGTTACTTGACGCCTCTTCACGTTCCTGTTATACTGATTCTGTAGATGCCTCCATATGGATCTTTTATCCCACATGGATGCCTACATTATTGCACGTGATACTTCTTGTATGGAATTGGAAATAATTGCCTGTTACTTACTTACATACTTACGCCATGGAGCAGAGCCCTTCTTGAGAAGCTGACTGGTTCTTAGCTAGTCAAGAAATTCCCCACATTTAATATAACCTGATGGTTCATTACCACATTCATATGTGCCCATCACCTGTCTATCCTGAGCCAGCTTGACCCAGTCCAACCCCCCCACATCTGATTTCCTGATGATCCATCTTAATATTATCCTACCATCTATGCCTGGGTCTTCCAAGTGGTCCCTTTCCCTCAGGTTTCGCCACCAAAACCCTGTGTACACCTCCTTTCCCCCATATGCACTACGTGCCCCACCCCTTCATTCTTATCGATTTAATCACCCAAACAACATTGGGTGAGCAGTACAGATCATTAAGCTCCTCATTATGTAGTTTTCTGCACCCCCTCATACCTCATCCCTCTTAGGCCCAAATATTCTCCTCTACACCCTGTTCTCAAACACCCTCAGCCTACGTTCCTCCCTCAGTGTGAGTGACCAAGTTTCACACCCATACAAAACAATTTCCTGTTATGGTTGTATGGACACCCTCATACCTACTTGTTCTTCTCCCCTGTTCTGCTGTTTATATCAGCACCCATATTAGTGCCCTTTTGTAGACCTACTGGCTGTAGAAAAGTATCTGAATATTGTAGAGACCACATAGATTCTTCCATATATGCATGTTACACAATTTTTCAATTAACACAGAACTGAGTGCTGCAGATCGGGGGTTGTTAGTCGGTCGCTATGCAGCAGTGTCACTCTGAGTGGGCGTGTAGGTTCTGTGAGTGGGTTCCGTGTTCAGCTGGACACTGTACGTGGGATGTAGACACATTTGTGCCTATTATGCTTGCTGCGTGGAATCAATTCTATCATCACTTGATGAACAGTACTACACTACAGTTACATGGCATTACTTTCAACTGTCCAGTGTAGTGTTCAGGTTTGAACTTGCAGCAAGTGAGCTCGACAGTTGTGTATATGTCAGCATCTGATTAGTATTATGTACCGTTGGCATCCTTAGTGATTCGTGTGTGTATATAGCAAGTATGTTTTAAAATGATTTGTCATCAACCTTTGATAACTGTATGAAATGGTATTGAACTACTCTGGGTTGAGGCACCTTGCACTGTGTTGTTTACAGACAAATGTACTGCCTCACTGGTTGGTAACTAATACTCTGCAGTGTATTCCCTTTTTTAAATTTATTTATTAACCAGCATGTTCCATTACAAGTAAGCAATACTACATGCTAAGAGTTTCTTTTACATCTCCTGTGACTCCGACTAATGTAGGCTATACACTTATGTACACTGTCTGTTAGCTTGATTGTTACTTGTTCCTTGTTTACATATTGTCCAAGTGCTAATCATCTACTCCTAAACAAAATTAGTAATCTGCTCTTTATAGTTACGAAGTTTCGAAATTTATAGAATTCACAAACATTTGAAACAATTTTGCATGTTTGTTTGCTAGGTCAGAATTGGTTATAGGCCAGTTGCCACCTGCCTTCTTTATTCTATTTTTGAGAACTTCTCTTTGCTTTCTCAGTAGCTCACATTCCCACAGTAAGTGATCCGAGGTCTGTAGGCCCATTTTGCAAATGCATATCGGATCATCTATGATTTTGAATCTATGGTAATACAATTTCAGTGTACTGTGACCATTACGATCGTTGATTGTTTTATGCCCATTTGCAGTCTTTTGGATAGTTGGTCTGTTATAATAGATAAAAGTGATTTTGAAATTTCGCCGTTGGTTGAGGCGTCCCATTCACTTTGCCACTCTTGTTCACCTTTTTCCTTTCATTCTCTAATCACTGCACTTTTTGGGATTTTGTTGTAGGCAATTTGTGCTTCACTTCCGCTGGCCGCTTCTTTCGCCAGTTGGTCAGCCAGCTTGTTCCCATAGTTGTCATTGTGAGCCTTCACCCAGGTGAAGTGGATGGTCCAGTTATCTTTTCCAATCATCTTATTTTGTCTCTTATTTGCTCTACTAAATTTTGATGGTTTCTGGGTTTCGCTATTGCTTCCAGTGTTATTTTGCTATCTGTGTGAATAGCTACTGACCGATGATTTCCCTGAAGATGGCCGAGATCCTGTATTTTCTCCAAGGTTTTAGCAATTGCGAGTTGCTGGGCCTGATTGTTGGAACATCTCTCCACCAGTTTGTACTTCAGGTGGAATGTTAAGTGTTTGTTCGTAAATACTGCAGTTCCAGAACCTACATCGCTTGAACTTTTGCTGCCATCCATGTAGACCTCAATCATGTATTCTCTTTCCTCACACTTTTCCTTTAACTCAATTGCTTTTGCAGGGTGGGTCCATTTTCTGTAACATTTTGGCACATCAATTTGTGCATTCCCACTGGTGATACAGTAACCTTTTGCTTGGCTTTGCAGTTCAAGTTGTATCGGGATAATCCCAGTTAGTACACAGAGAGCTTCATGAGATGTAGTACGGTATGCTCTTGTGATTTTTGTGTTTATAAGCCTCTGTACTCTTTTTAGTTTTGTAACATTATGTTTTCATTTCAAGCATTCTATCCATATCAGTGCTCCATATGATAGGATGGGCAATATTGCTCCAGCATATATGATTCGGAGAACGTCGTGTCTCAGTCCCCAGTTAATTTTGGCTGACTTTGATAGGGCGTGAATGATATTTATACATTTCCCTGCTATGTTCTTTATATGTTCGTTGAAATTAAATCGTCTATTGATAATAATGCTTACGTACTTTATGGTGTCTTCTTGTTGTAGTTTCTTATTATTGAGATAAATTTTGAAGTCCTGTTCATTCTTGGGTTTTTTCCATGTTATTATCATTATTTTCGATTTCTGGTCGTTAAAGTTGATTTTTTTGTTTCTGGCCCACTTTGCTACGTTTTGTGTCTCTGTGTTGGCGTAGTTTTCAACTTCCACTTGAGTTGTTCCTTTAATTAAAATCATCAGTATAAGCTATCACTTTAATATTCTTCAGTACTCCAGGTTTAGTAGGGAGATATATTGCAGGTTCCAAAATCCAGGGACAGAAGCTAAGCCTTGTAGACAACCTTTACTTATTTTCCTTTGCACTGTGCCATAGTTTAGTGTTATGTACGCGGTCTTCTCGTTGAAGTAGCTCACGCAGAGTTTGTAATTAGTGACATTCTAATTGTGTTTATCTCTGAGAAGCCTCGCTGCTCTGAAATGATACCCAACGCACAACTGTGTTGATGAATTGATTTTTTTGTTTGTTTGTTTAAAGCCGTGACTGATGTGTATGTTTATACGTACTTTTCAACCACATGCATAACATGTGCCCATTGACATCCGAAACAACTACTAGCACACATGATTACTCGCGTCTATGAATCATCATTAAAAATTACAGGACTACCCACGGCACTCCGCTGTGTGTTCTGCTATCGTGTTTGGTAGGTTAGTTCTGCCTGTCTGCCGTTTATAGCGCTCCTAGCTCTCGATGATATTAACGAATATGTACCGCATTTGGCGCTGCTATCGTCCTCTTCCGCCTCAAGCCCATTACACATTACTTTTGTCCTCAAACCATTCAACCTATTGTACATGATCGCGCGGCCACTGGGATCGGCGTTCACAGTAATTTTGTCCCAATGTATCGCAAAATATTTCGTTGGCAGTTTGTATCACGGACAACAGAGCCATGGAATAGAGTGGATGCAGTGAGCATGGATAAGTGTGGATGTAAAGCACGGCGATTGGTCGGAGAAGTGTAGATCAGTTCGAAGGTTCCGGAAATCCTCGTGACTTGAAAATACAGAGGATGGCACTTCTAAAATTACTTTCGAGGAGTTCTGGAGTATTACCGAGGCGAACTGTCCATTCAGAGTTATTAGAGGTATGGAAGAGCACATTGCATAATGTCCCTTTAAAAGTGAGGTTAGAGTGTTTCACTACATCCATGATATATGTGTCCTTGTACAGGACTTCGTCTATAATATAGAGACAACGGATGAATTATAATATGTGTAGAGAGTTGCTAAACCCCGGACTCGAGAGTTGAGGTGGTGACTTTTCATATTGTCTTCTCTATACTGTTTTGTATCTTAACCAAGAGGAACGCAGTGTTGAACCAGAATATTTTGTAGCATTATTTTGGAATTGTGGTAATGATGAGAGTGTACATAAAACTATACTTGGCTTGTAACTTTCATTTCCTAAATCTGATGTTTTCTCTACCAACTCAACTATATCTCCTGTTATTAAGTGGTTTAAAAACATTTTGGCAGCAACTGGTTTCAAATATAAATTACGCCGGTTATTACTGTTACGTATTTTTGATACATGTGGGGTGCTGTGGGAGTCAAAGATGTGGGAGGGTGGCAGTATTAAAATGTGTTGCGAGGTTCAAGTTGAGAAAATGTGGATTGTAGTGCCTGAATTTGGGATCCATAGTCTGAATATCATACTATGAACTGGTGGTTGAATAACAGCAGGGAATGTCTTGGAGACCTGATTAGCTATTGACACCTCAACAAGGGTCATTTATTTAAAAGAGATGTTTATTATCGCCTGTCATTTTTAGTCATGTTCTACAATACAGTCACTTTCTGTGTATGCAGCTGCAGTTTGACATATACAATTATAAAAGCACCCAAACGTTTATAGTAGATTTATTTTTTATTACTACTGTGTGTGTAACACTGTCTATGAATGTGACAATCGCCTAAGAAGTACCTAACCAACTAACTGACTTCATGAACCAGAGTGCTGTTTTAGAATCTAATAATTACTGAGTTAGTTGAGGAATTGCCTCATTTTCTGGAATTGTGTCGGAGGAAAGTTAGTTTAGTCAGTATAGTGACTCAGTTACAGTCTGGATGATCTGTGGTTTGAGTCCTGATAGCGGTAAGAGATTTTTTCTGTCCTCCAGAATGTCCAGACTGACTCTGAGACTTATCCAGCCTTCTATTCAGTGGGTACCATGTTTCTTCCCCAGGAGTAAAGAAGTGAGGGTGTGAAGCTGACTATGCGCCCTTAACTAGTGCTGGTGTTAAGAATGTGTGGAGTGCCACAACTCCTTCTGTATGTCTTCAAGGCGTGGACATAGAAATCTTTATCTTTACATTTGTTTGTTTGGAACTGTGTTCATGGGAGCCCATCATTGGTAATATTTTAGCCAGATGAATCCATTCCACACTCACACTTCCTGTTTTTTAAGATCCATATTAATGTTATCCACCAATATGTGCCTGGATTTTCCAGGTGGTCCTTTCCTTCAGGCATCACCACCAAATCACTGTATGTATTTGGCTTCTTGTCCATACAAGCTACTTACCCCACCCATCTCATCCTCAGTGATTTAACTACCAATATATTTGGTTAGGAGGACAAATAATAAAGCTTATTATTCAGTTTTATGCAGCCTTCTCTTGCTTCTTCCCTCCTAGGTGCAAACATTCCTCATAGCACCCTGTTCTCATAATGCTCCCAGAATGTGTATTCCCATTAGTACTAGAGATAAAGCTTCACACCCTTACAAAACAACGGGTAAAATTATAGTTTATTGATTTTAATTACCTATTAGTAGTTACGTTAATGATACTGTCAGTGGTTCAGATTGTATAGCATTGAATGCTAGAATGATTTGTAAAGGATGTAGAAGGAAATGGTCTTGGTCTGCTGTGCAGTGCTCTACTGGCATTTGCATGTAGGAAGAACCAGAACCAGGAAAACTCTTAATAACATGAGATTCAAATTGGTTATCCTTGACACCAGTCACAAGTGTCCACTTGAATGAACTTGTTTGTGTGGGATGTCATTAATCTAGGCCCACAGATGTTATAAATTCTTCCAGTTGTGTAAACTGTGGAAATTAAAGTCACATTTATGAGTTTAGCACTTTGCATTTTTAAGATAATGGTGTGTCATTTATTTTGAGGTAGTTTGAGGTGATATTATGTTCTTAGGTTTGTGTTTTATATTTGCAGGAAAATGTAGCACATATGGCTTCATATGCTAAATATGCAGAGCACAAAGCCTTAGAATACATCCGCAACATAGGAATCTCAGCTCATATTGATTCTGGAAAAACAACACTCACAGAACGAATCTTATTTTATACTGGGAGGATATCTGAAATGCATGAGGTAAGCTATCAAACTTAATAGTTCCATGAGTTCATTACCTTAAAGATGTACTTAAAAATGTCACTTTATATTTTAATGTTTGTGAATTCCACAGGTGAAAGGAAAAGATAATATTGGAGCTACTATGGATTCAATGGAACTCGAAAGACAACGAGGCATAACAATTCAGTCTGCTGCTACATATACACTTTGGAAAGATCATAATATCAACATAATAGACACTCCTGGTTAGTGAACATTATGCTTGCTAGATTAATGAATTGTCATTGATGCTAATAAATTAGGTAATGAGAAAAATTTGAACTGTAATGAGTGCATCCATCTCACCAGAGCATGGCATGTCCTCAGGTTGAAGATAAAAGAATAACCAGCAGATATGGAGGGTAGCTGTGGGTATATAGAATAAGAATTTTATTGTATTTCTCCAACATATGCGCAATGTATGTTAACAATTGTCTGTTTCATATAACTTGTGCAGCTGTTCTCGTTTTATTAATTTTGTAACTTTAGCATACATTATAAGAAACTCCCTGAGGATGATGTGTAAACGTCGAAACATGTCACAGTGCTATAAGAAACAGATAATTGTTGACATACATTGTGCATTTGTTGGACAAATATAATAAAATCTAGAAAGTGCATGGTACATACATCAAGATTGAATAAGCAGTTTCGGACAACTGGCGAGTTGTGATCTTCCTGCTTTGGGATTGGGTGAGGTGCTATCAGCTCCTCGCTATGGCAGCTAATGATGTTATAGAACATTTCACAAGGCCTGTTACTTGGACTGACATGCATGATGCAAGCAGTGGAAAAGGGGCATGATATTTGGCATATGGGAGGATACTATTAAAGTGGATCTTCAAGAAGTTGGGGCAGGAACTGGGTTGATCGGGATAAAGATTGGGACAGGTGGTTAGTGCTTGTGAATGTGTTAATGAGCCTTCAAGTTCCATAAACTTTGGGTGAGAATTTAAGCTGTGGATGTGTCTCATGTTATGTAGCTTCATGTGTACCATCCCACCTGAATTTCCAACTAAGCAACCAACTCCATGGAAGAGGATCTTTCTTGTGAAGCTAAGAGTCTGTCAGTAGGTAAAAAATTACCTTCCTCATATGGAACCTGAAAGTTCATTACCATAGTTGCAGGAGTCTGCTACTGATCCATATGAAACCAACCCACACCATGCCATCCCATTCCATTTTGTCTCATCTGATCCCTTCACATTTCTTATGATCATCATTAATATTGTCTTTTCATGTATGTGTAAGTCCTTCAAGGTGTCTCTTCCGTTAAGGTTGCCAGACTTAAATTTTGTATGCATTTTCATTTCTGCCATGTATACTGCATGCACTGTGTATCCTATGATAACAGTTGGTTAAGGGAACTAATTATGGAACTCTGCAATATGCACTTTTTTCCAGCCTCTTGTTACTTCCTGCCTGTTAAGTAACTAAAGGGAGCTCGTAGCTGTTGAGCTGGTCAAAAATTCTGCAGCCATGATGAAATCCAAAAGTTGATTACCACGTTCACAAGTCCTTATTTTTTTTAATTTTGGGTCCAAGTCTGAGGTCCTGTGTAACATTGTATGTCATGCTGTTTTGTTATGGTGAGCAGTTGTTAGCTTCCTACCCAAACCCCAAGCTGGAGGTCTATCTCTTGTTTGTCTGCCACATCCTGAGTAGGCACCATGCAGTGGTAACAAGGGACAAAATATTCTTTTTGGCATTTTTTAATTGGACACTTACAATGTCTGTTTTTTTTTTTTTTTTTTTTTTTAAATTTTTATAGTTTATTTTTTTTGTCAAATAAAATTAGTTACATTTGTAGTTTTGTTTTTTTTAATTT
>Ga0131853_10004153_pt1 | contig 25967 bp, 26 predicted proteins | sample TergutLab28metaG_FD_92764 | JGI IMG/M metagenome (GOLD analysis project Ga0131853, IMG submission 92764) | Labiotermes labralis P1 segment gut microbial communities from Petit-Saut dam, French Guiana - Lab288 P1 (version 2) (version 2) | ecosystem: Host-associated > Arthropoda: Insects >... | reverse complement strand
CTGCATAATCATCAGACATCACAGCTAAAGAAAACCGACAACCGGTAATATCTTTATTTGTTCCGCAACCGGACCAAGGGTACTGCTTATTTTGTTCCATGAAAAAACACCTTCTTCTTGTTATTTAAAATCCCAGACAAAAGGTGCGTGCGTATTATATCGATTTTAGTTATTCGGTATAAATCACTCCCTACGCTAGTATCAACTAGATCAGGTTCTTTGGATTGAAGCCTTAACTTCTCTCAGCCTACAACAGGCACTCCAGGATTTTATGTTATTCATTGTAACAGATTGTGACTAAAAATGCAAATGTTTTTTGAAACTCACTCAATCGTCACTTTCTAAGCAGCCATAAAAAAAGTTCAAGCCTAAACTCAAACTCCTTTCCTTACTCAACAACAGATTTCCCTGTCATTTCCTCAGGTTGTGCAACATTCAATAATTTCAATAATGTCGGCGCAACATCACATAAACGACCGTCATTTCTTAACACAGCATCTTCTTTTGTAATAATAAATGGTACAGGATTAATGGTATGTGCTGTATGAGGTACCCCATCCACTTCCATCACTTCAGCATTTCCATGGTCGGCCACAATAAGAGCTGTTCCACCTTTCGCAAGAATCGCTTCAACCACTTGACCTAGGCATGCATCTACCGCTTCATTCGCTTTAATAGTTGGCTCTAACATCCCACTATGCCCTACCATATCAGGGTTGGCAAAGTTTAAGACAATGGCATCGTGAATATCTTTGTTAATCTCAGCGACACATGCCTCAGCCACTTCATACGCAGACATTTCTGGCTTCAAATCATAAGTTGCAACTTTCGGTGAATCGATCAAAACCGTCGTTTTCCCTTCAAGTTCCATCTCAACACCACCATCATAGAAGAAAGTCACGTGTGGATACTTTTCTGTTTCAGCAATACGCAATTGCTTCAAACCATTATTCGCTAATACTTCACCATAAGTATTCGTTAATTCCTGCTGCTCAAATACAACAGGTCCTACAATCTTTGGACCATAACTCATCATTGACACAAAATGAACATCTTTTGGTCCACGTGACGGATCTAATACCGACACTTTAGCATCAGCTGCAACATTAGATGGGTCAGATAAAGCAATCGAAATTTGCTTGGCACGGTCAGGACGGAAATTAGCAAAAATCACCACATCGCCATCTTCAATTAATCCAGCATCATTCACAACAAATGGCTTAACAAATTCATCAGTAATTCCTTCAGCATAAGCCGCTTCAATACCAGCAACTGCACCATCAAAACGATCTCCACTACCAACTGTCATTGCATCATAAGCAATTTGCGTACGGTCATAATTCGTATCACGATCCATTGAATAATAACGACCACTCACTGTCGCAATTGTTCCAGCTCCAACCTTAGCCAATGCTTCTTCAAAATCAGCCGTAAATCCAGCAGCTGATTGTGGCGGTGTATCACGACCATCTAAAAATGCATGCACATAAACATCAGCAATTCCTTGATCTTTCGCTGCTGCAACTATTGCAACCATATGATTCATATGAGAATGAACCCCACCATCAGATAATAACCCTAACACATGAACTTTTTTCCCTGTAGCTTTTGCCTTATCAAAAGCCTCCACTAAACGTGGCAATGTATAAAAAGAACCATCCTTAATGGCAACATTAATACGTGTTAATGACTGATACACCACACGTCCAGCACCTAAGTTTAAATGTCCAACTTCAGAATTCCCCATTTGACCTTCTGGCAATCCAACATCTTCACCATGAGCCACTAAAGTCGTATGTGGGTAAGTATTCCAATATTTCTCATAATTAGGCATATTTGCTTGGGCAACAGCATTCATGGTACTATCTTCTCTTAATCCGAAACCATCTAAAATTATAACTGCAACAGGTGCTTTTGACATTTTTCTTCAACTCCAATTTATTTCAAACTTCACTTATTTTACCACATTACATCGAAAAAGACCATCATTGTGATGGAATTTTCAAATGTCATGTACGTTTTCATAATCAATGTTTAATCAATCACCTCAATGGATTCAGGATAAGAATACTCGTCTTCGGCAAAATGCCTGGCAAAATCATAAGTTGCTAAGTCATATCCAATCAAATCGTGGGTGTTTATAGAAAAGAAGTGTGTCTGATAGGCAATATCAGTTGGATCAAAAATAATCAAAAACTCAATTGGTAAGTCAGTCGGTAAACTTTTCATTGCAATTACAGCAATCCTGATACGTTCGACTTCATAGTCTAGATCCATTGTTTCTATATTGACAATCGGCCAAACACTAATCCAGACATCATCTTCTCCCAAAATTAATGTTCCTGTATCAAAAGGCAAGAAAAGCTCATCTTGATAAATTGGTCGCAGAATTTCTTCCATCATCAAAGCAGCATTTGTCTCACATTTATCTCTGTTTAAATCAGCACCTGTAAGACAACTGTCACTAAAATCTTGCAATAACGCTTGCGGAAATGTAAGCAAATCAATTTCATCTTGCTCGATATCAGTAACATTATCGTTGATACCACAACTTACTAAAACAAGGAATATGACCGGTATCAACGTTATAATTAGTAATTTTTTCATAACTACCAAACTCCTACAAATTATCTTCAATTAACGACATCACTGGATATAGCTCATTGTAATGCTTATGCAAAAACAAGGCATTCTCCTCTTTGTATAACTGTTCCGCTACTTCATCTATAATTGGCGTTACCAGTCGCTCATGAGCGCATTGCACAGGTGAAATATCAGTCACAACTTCCCCATCTACCAAGCGTATGCTGTCATAAACATAATTACATCTCGTCCTGATGGCACATTTTTTACAAATATCAAGTGGATCAGTTCCCATCTCATAAATTTCTTCGCGACGCGCTTCATCAAGCCCTGTAAACACATCACCAATTTCAAAATCAGGCTTGTCAAGATACTTCGACCCTGGATATAATTTCCCATCTGGACCAACAGAAATTTGATTTTTCGATTGTGTACGACGATCAGCATTGTAGTTTTCACCTTTCAAATGGGATAAAATCTTCATATCAAAGGTCGACAAATAAATTTTTTCTTCATTTCTTACCCAATTGCGATACATATCAGCCATTTTACGATATTCATCCATCAAAATCAGCATTTTCTCATTATCCCAAGGGGCGATTCGATCGTAGTTCATGCCGACGGTAATGTATTTAAAACCTTTCTTGTATAAAAACTCGACCGTCTCAGCCGCCTTATGTACTGTTGATGGATCGACCACCGATAATCCCACAGCGTAGGGTTGATACTTAAGCAATAATTCAATTTTTTCCTCAAGCACATCAAACGACCCGCCCCCATCATGGAACAACCGATTATCATCTTGCGCTAACCCGTCATGACTCATCCCAATCGTCAAATTAACCTTTTTCGCCATCTTCAAAAAATCCTCATCAAGCAACGTCCCATTCGTTGTCATCTTGTAATGAAAAATATGACCTGTCTTGGCTTTGATCTTTTGTGTTTCTTCGACAATTTTGTAAATGACTTCTTTTTCCAACAAAGGCTCGCCCCCGTAAAAAAGTAATCCTGTTGGTTGCTGATCTTTCATTGCAAGCTTGATTGCCCGCATCGCAATGTCAAAAGTCATACTGCATTTTCCGTGTGGAACAAAACAGTACTTACATTTTAAATTACATCTATTTGTCATGTGTAGTGTTAAATGCATGGTGATTCCTCCTTAGTCGATATTACCATTCGCTCGTAACTGTTCGATAAATTCATGAACTTGAGCAATTAGGTTTTCTTCTAACCCCTGTCGTGCTTCGTTTATATCATCATACCACCAATCTTCTGGATTGCAAAACAAGCCAAGGGTAAGATGTGGGTAATGCTCATTAAATTGTTCATAAACTGAGTCAGTAATTCCATTCATATCAAATCGTCCAAATGGAATATGAAAATCAGTCGGATTTAAAACAGAAAGTGCGATATTGTTTTCCTCATTTAGCAATCCAACTTCTATTCGATTGATACCATCCCACCAACTATCTTCATCTTCAATTTCGACATAATAAGGGAAAGTTCCTTGTGTAAAATTAATTCCCGCTCGTGCAAGTTCAGTATGAATAATGTTAATTGCTTCTTGTTCGGTTAAATAAGCAACATACAATGGGGCTCCACCTGCACCACCATGATGCATCCAACACAAATCACGATTTTCTAAAAATGATTGGTTTTGTACTTGACCAAAAATCTCATTTTCAGTCGGACTTGTTACATAAATCGGGGCACTAGTTCCACCACCGTAATGGATATTATTACAACCTGTCAAAGTAGTTGCTCCTAAAAGACCAACAGTTGTAGCGATAACTGCCTTCTTCTTCCATCTTGAGGGTACTTTTTCCAAAAGTTCAGGCTTCACTTCGGTTAGTGTAGGCAGCTCTGGTGCTTCATAATTTTCCATTGGAGCTAAGGTTGATAAATCAACTGCTAATAGATTATTTTTACTCATTTTCACACACTTCCTCTACTCAATGATTCCCTTTTCTCGTAGTTGTTCAATAAAAGTTTGTATTTGATTGTCAAGTCGCTCTGTCAAAATCTCTATTTCTTCAGTCGTATGTGGTCTTGCGCGGTCACGATGTCGCCATTCACGCCCACGACTAGGATTATAAAATACACCAAAAGTTATTTCTGGATATTCTTCTGCAAATTCAGTTGCTATATGTTCTGTTCTCCAACGATGTGAGCCTCCCCCTCCCCCATTATCCCAATCAACAGATGAAGTCGCATCGTCATACATGTTGATGAATGTAATTGCGACATTCTTCTCCTCATCAAACAAATCAAGACCTATCTCATGACGCCACCTAAGTCCACCCCAGCGTTCGATGGTATAAGGTGGTGTTTCATTTTCAAAATTTAATCCAACTGCTTCAAGTTCATTTCTAATCATTGCCAACGCTTCCTGTTCTGTCAAATGGACAACATACATCGGAGAAGCACCTGCACCTCCATGATGCACATTGCAACCTGAAAGTGGCACCGCACTTAATAGTGATAAACCAACAGCTGCAATCATCGCCTTATTCTTCCATCTTGACGGTATTTGCTTCAAAAATTCAAGTTTTGCCTCACCTAACCTCGGTAAATCTGGGGCTTTATAATCTGCCATTGGCACTAAAGTTAACAAGTTGCCTTCGGTTAATAAATCATTTTTACTCATTTTCGCACATCTCCTCTACTCAATGATACCTTCTGTTCGTAGTTGAACGATGAAATCCTGAATTTGTCGATTCAAATCTCGCTCTGCTTGACTCCGCGCTCGAATAAAACTCTCATCATAGTTTTCAAGCTCGTACAATTCATCATCATCTAAATTCCAAATTTCATCTGCATCAAATCTAGTTCCATGGCTCGTTCGAAAAAATACACCAACCGATGACAAGTCATGTTCTCGCAAAAATCTTTGTTCAACTCTTTCATGAACACCTATCGTACAAGATGACTCTAAATGTCTCCACCAACCTCGTAAAACAATTCCTATGCTATTTTCTTCGTCGACTAATTGCATTCCAATTTCATTTGAAAACATTGGGCGAACGTCATACACTTCACCATGATCCCCTATTTCAATATAAACATCATCAATCATTGCTGTTTTGGGAAAAGAAGGCTCAACTAAGTTCACTCCTACATTTGCCAATTGATAACGAATCATCTCTAACGCTTCTTGCTCTGTAATAGAAACCACATAAATCGGTGCTCCCCCGGCACCACCGTGATGCAAGTCAGAGCAATAAAAATTGTCATTGGATCTCAAATTTTCAATCACTGAACAGCCTGTCAATGCTGTTGCACCTAAAATTCCTACAGCTGTCGCGATCACAGCTTTATTTTTCCAGCGACGTGGTATTTTTCTTTCAAAATTAGGTAAATCACCTGCATATGTAGGTAATTGGGGTGCTTCATATTTTTCCATTGGTGTTAAAGTCAATAAACTATTTTTGTCTTTCATGTATTCCAATCCTTTCCTTAAGGTATAAGTAGCCCCTATTTACATAGACGACAAAATTGTGCTGAACGTTGTACAGTTGCACCTATTATCATTTAATTTTATCAAAAAAATCGCGAAAAGTCTTGGTAAAAGTGTGGCAAAATGCTAAAAAAGATGATTTATGGCATTTTCGCATCATAAATCATCTAATTAATTTTCTGAGTTAAAGAAATATTCATAAATAGCAAATGCATCTTGAATATGGGCAGATGGAACACCATAAGCAGGTGCCCCAAAGGTAATAAGTGCAAAGTCATGGGAACCATCAGTGGCAAAACTTGCTAAAGATAACCCTGCCTCTGTCGTGAAACCAACTTTACCACCTAAAATTTCACCCCCATCAAAAATCGATATAGGCATACTTTGAAACATGGTAGAATGCATCAATTGTTCGCTTCCTTCCGAATTGACAAAAGGATATACTGCTGCAGTAAATATCTCTCTAAAATGTCGATTATTCAAAGCATATTCCAATAAAATTGCTGTATCACGAGCCGTTGTATAATGATCATCATGATGCAAACCAGATGCATTCATAAAATGTGTGTCAGTCATCCCTAAACGTCTGGCAGTACTGTTCATTAAACCAACAAAAGCATCATAGGAATCAGCGACATGATAGGCAAGTGCCGTTGTTGAATCTCCACCCGAAGTCAACATAGCACCATGCAAAATCTCAGAAAGACTCCTGACTTCACCATTAACAAATCCTGTCATTGATGAACTTGCACTAAAAAGAGCATCAGCATCAAAATTAACGGTCACTTCATCATCCCTGGCATGTTCAAGACCTACTAAAACCGTCATAATTTTAGTTACAGATGCAGGATAGGCACGTTCTGAGGCACGATGATCAAATATCACTTCACCTGTATTCAAGTTGACTAACAATACATGCTCACTTAAAAAATTTACCCCTACATCAAGAATCGTTAAAACATCATCATGATTAAAAACAATGGGCTGTCTGATTTCTTCAATCCGAATATCATTAGCAGTAGCTAGAATAGGATTTGCTGAAGGTGGCACATCCACTTCTCGTGACCATAAGTAAATACCACTTCCCCATATTAGAACATTCAAGAGGAATAAAAACACCGTTATTTTAGTTGTTTTTCTATTTCTCTCTATCCGCCCTCTTCTTTTCTGCACCATATCATACAATCCTTTCACACCCATTGGTCAAATAGAAGAAAAGTAGCGTCTTGAAAATTGCGCTACTTCATTTCGAATTTAATATTTCTCACAAATTTTTTGAAAAAATCTGTATCATTACGAGTCTATGCTACGCTCAAGGCACATGCATCACTAGTATTTTTCTCTAATCTTTTGAAAAAATCTATGCATGCTTTGTAAAGCTTTCTTCAAATCTTCACGATTTTCCAAATCTGCAACAGCTGCTTCAACTAAATCACGGTGAAACTCCTCATGTAGTTGAAAAACAGACTCTCCTTTTTCGGTTAAGCTAAGGGTCACCACACGTCGATCCACTTCACTGCGATGACGATTAACATAGCCTTTATCAATTAATTTATTTACCGAAGATGTCAATGTTCCAGGTGTAATTTGCAATTTGGCGGCAATGATCCCCATGGTTGGCGGATCACATTTGCGAACCGCTTCAAGGACATGGGTTTCAGTCATACTAACATCACGAAAATTTTTATCCTGCTCGAAAATCTTCTTTTCTAACGCAAGAACCTGATTGAAAATGTCGACAAACAAGTCATTTAATATGGCTTTCGTGTCTTCTTGTGTTACGTCATTTATTTCATCCATGGTGTGACCCAACCTTTAGCTTTATAATATGTTTAAATTTTTGATTCGATATAAGCAACAATGTTACCTAAGCTTGTGAAAGCTTCTGCATCAGATTCTACAATTTCAATGTCAAATTCTTCCTCAATGGCCATGTTCATTTCTACTGCATCTAATGAGTCAGCTCCCATATCTTCAAGAGTAGAGTCTAATGTTAACTCTCCAGCTTCAAATCCTAATTCTTCGTTAATAATCTCTTTTAATTTTTCAAATACCATGTTGTTTCCTCCTAAATTTTATATTCACTCCAATGTAGGATACATTGTTGTAGGATACATTGTTTGAATGTCAAAGTAAAGAACATCCTCCCATTTATTTTCGAGAGAATGTGCATTTTGGTTCTTAGCGGGTGGTAAAAAGCTTAATTTTATTCAAAGTTTACATCAACTACATGAACATAAACTGCTTTTGCTTTCATTGATGTCATGTTTTCGATCATTTCATGAACTGCTTTTTGCACATTCTCAGCAACTTCTACAATTTTTTGTCCAACCTGAACACTTAAATAAACATCAATGACAACACCATCATCTTCGAACTCAACTTCTACACCACTGCGGTGTTTTTTATTGTTAAATTTTTCTGTAATAGATGGGGTGATGGTTTCAAAAGTTTTACAAATTCCTTTTATCTCTGTAAGTGCACCACGCGCCATAATTTTAAAACTTTGGGCATTTACAGCAACACTTCCATCTTCTGTTGTACTTACTTTATAATATTTCACTGGCATATAACTCACCTCTCATTTTTAACATTAGCATTAGTATATCACATTTCGAGTGTTTTGAGAACTAGTTTGACTATAAAAGTTTAATTTTCCTCACTAGATCCCTCATTATTATTTATTCCCGATCAAAATCCAAGATATACATCGCAAGTATTTCTGCCAAAACATCAATTGTCCGACTAATCTCTTCTACTGTACTATCAACAGTCCCTACTTCAATTAATTGCACCATTGGAGACAGATCTTGATTATAAAGACCATCTCTCCCCCAACCACTGCTGAAAAACGGACCTCTTGAAATGCCAGGCTTAACCTGCTCCAACATCTCATGTAATTCCCTTGCAACACGATAACTTTCAGCATATCCTAATGGATTTTCAGCACCGATCACAAATAAAATACGCGCATAATTTACCCCGTCGATTTCAACAGTTGCATAGCGATGTGGTACACCATCTCGATGTAAATCAATAAAAAATTCCAAACTAGAATAGCGGTTTTTAGCATCTAGCAAAAATTCCCGCGCTGCATAAAAAGACATGTAAAATTCCCAATTCAAATGATGCAGTTTGGCATCTACACAACGTCCTTCAACTAAAGTAGGGAGCCCATGATATTCAAATCGTCTTGCAAGCATATGGGATACTTCAACAATACTCATGTCACCAACAAAAAGATTCTCATGGGTCGATGCAATCATTTCAAGAGGATGGGAATTAAAGATGTACACAACAGGATCCATGTCCGATATGGTTGGAATTATTTTTATTTCTTGCTGTTCCACTACTAAATTTTCATCAATATCTTCTTCATTGCGGTTACCAAGCACAATCGTAGTTACGATTAATAATAAAAGGAAAGCACAAAAGCAAATACTTGGATAAATGATGCGTCGCCTAATTCGCTCTCTTTTCCATGCTTCATATCTTGCTCTTGTTTGTGCATCCATCTTATAAATCAATCCTTTTTGAATTTGAATTTCATATTTTTGCGAAAAAAAGACAAATAATTACTTTGAATTTTATCATATCTCCTCCTCTTTGTCAAATTCAGACAAATAAAAATCTGAGTTGCCATGCAAAGCATTTTTTCTCAGATTTCAAACATTTAAACCATTAATTTACTCATATTTTGCGAAAATTCAACTGGGTCTTCGATTTCCAACCCTTCGATTAAGCGTGCTTGATTATATAAAACGTCTGTCATTAATTCAAATCGCGTAACATCATCTGCTTGCGCTGCTTTTAATGCATCAAATATCTCATGATTTGTATTCACTTCAAGGATTTTTTCAGCTTGAACATCCCCACCATTAGGCATGGCATTCATCACTTTTTCCATTTCAATAGAGATTTCTCCTTGACTTCCTAATGCTACAGGATGGCTCTTCAAACGACTTGATGCTAAAACCGCTGAAACTTTACCTTCTAAATGGGTGCTCATCGCCTCAAATACATCTTTAAAGGTCTCATTCGCTTCCTCGTCAGCTTTTGTATCTCCTTCAGCTTTAAATTCAGAAGCAGGTTTAAATTCTTTCTCGCTATAAGTTCTTAACATTTTTATGGCAAATTCATCCACATCATCCGTGAAATATAAAATTTCATAACCAGCATCAAGTAAGGCCTCTGCTTGTGGTGATTTTTTAATGCGCTCTTTTGACTCACCAGTTGCGTAATAAATCACATCTTGATCAAGAATCATACGCTCTACGTAATCAGCTAAAGATGTATATTTCTCTTCATGGCTTGATTCAAAAATCAACAAATCTTGTAGGACATCTTTATTGGCACCAAAATCAGAATAAACACCAAATTTTAAGGTACGACCAAATGCAGTAAAGAATTCCACATATTTGTCAAAGTCATTTTTCATTAATTTTGCTAATTCATTTTTGATTTTTGTTTGTAAATTTTTAGCAATTAATGTTAATTGACGATCATTTTGTAACACTTCACGTGAAATATTTAATGATAAATCTTCCGAATCGACAATTCCTTTAATGAAATTGAAGTAATCAGGCAGCAAATCTTCACACTTATCCATAATGAGGACACCACTTGAATACAATTCTAATCCTTTTTTATAATCCGGTGTGTAGAAATCAAATGGTGTATTTCCTGGTACGTATAGGATGGCATTATACGAAACATTTCCATCGACAGCAATGTGAGTATGAGCTAAAGGTTGATCGAATCCAAAATGTTTTTCATGATAGAAATTCACGTAGTCTTCATCGGTTAATTCAGATTTGTTTTTCTTCCAAATCGGAATTTGTGAATTGATAATTTGCTCTTCTGTTACATCTTCATACTCATCCTCACTCCCCTCTTTCAATTTGCTCGTTGTCACATCAAGCTTAATTGGATAGCGAATGAAATCTGAATATTTTTTGATAATGCGACGTAAGGTGTGCGTTTGGAGAAAATCGTCATAATTATCATCTTCTGTGTTTTCTTTTAGTGTTAAGATGATCTTTGTTCCTGTGACCGCTTCATCAGATGGCTCAAGTGTGTAACCTTCTGTTCCTTCTGACGTCCATTTATTCACTTGATCATCCCCTGCTAATTTTGAATAAACTTCAACTTTACTTGCAACTAGGAATGCTGAATAGAATCCAACACCAAATTGTCCGATAATTTCGTGATCATCTTCGATTTTTTCTTCATTTTTGAATTTGAATGATCCGCTATTTGCGATGATTCCAAGATTGTTTTCCATATCTTCGGCATTCATCCCGATCCCTGTATCTTCAATGATTACCGTACGCGCTTCTTCATCAGATGTGATTTTAATATAGTAATCATCAGCGTTGAAGGTTAGATTTTCATCTGTCAGCGATTTGTAATACATTTTATCAATAGCATCACTTGCGTTTGAGATTAATTCACGTAAGAATATTTCTCTATTTTTGTAGACTGAATTGATCATTAAGTCTAAGATTCTTTTAGATTCTGTTTGAAACTGTTTCATTGATTTTCACCTCTTTATATTTTAGCATTCTTGGCTCCAAATGCTTCGTTTTTGGACCCGAACACTTTGGCACTCTTTTTGGACGAGTGCTAATAATGCATTAATTATAACTTACCAGAATAAAATTGTCAAGTCTTGGATTGAAATTTCTTCAACTGTCTAGTATAATGGATTTATCTACTTTTAGGAGGCGATTTACATGCTTAACTTTAATTATCAAAATGAAACAAAAATTATCTTCGGGAAAGGGACTGAAACTCAGGTTGGCTCTGAACTAGCAAAACATACGAAAAAGGTATTCTTACACTATGGTGGTGCTTCTGCAAAGGCAACTGGTTTATATGATAAAATTGTTGCATCATTAAATGAAGCTGAAATTGAATTTGTTGAGCTTGGTGGTGTTAAACCTAATCCGCGTACAGATTTAGTTTATGAAGGAATTGAGATTTGTCGTAAAGAAAGCATCGACTTTATTTTAGCAGTTGGTGGTGGGTCCGTTATCGATTCAGCTAAAGCCATTGCTGCTGGTGTTCATTATGATGGCGATTTCTGGGATTTATATGCAAAAGGCTGTGCGCCAGAAAAATTCTTAAAAGTCGCAACTGTTTTAACCATTCCTGCAGCTGGTAGTGAAGCGAGTATTTCTTCAGTTATTACCAATGAAAAAACCAATGAAAAACGTGGATTCAACCACCCTGGATTACGTCCAGTATTCTCAATTTTAAATCCAGAGTTAACTTATACATTGCCTGATTACCAAACTTCATGTGGTTTATCTGACATGCTTGCCCATGTTCTTGAACGTTATTTCACTGGGGAACGACATGATATTTATACAACCCGCTTATGTGAAGCAACAATGAAATCTGTTGTAGAGTTAGGACGTAAAATTTTCAAGGATCCTAATAATTATGACTTACGCGCTGATATTATGTTAGCTGGTATGGTTGCCCATAATGATTGGTTAGGTTTAGGGCGTGGTGGTGATTGGTCTAGTCATCAAATCGAGCATGAATTAAGTGGCTTTTATGATTTAGCTCATGGTGCTGGTTTATGTATTATCTTTCCTGCTTGGATGAAACATGTTTATAAAAATGATATTCCGTTTTTTGCACAATTTGCAAATCGTGTGTTTGATATTGAAATTAACACTAATAATTTAGAGGAAACTGCTTTGAAAGGAATCGCTGAATTAGAGAGGTTCTATCAAGATATTAATATGCCAATTAGGTTTGCTGATGCTGAGATTCCTACACATCAAATTGATGAAATGGTTACGAGTGTGATGAATGGGCGTGAGTCATTTGGTGGGTTTGCTCAGATTACTGCTGAGGATGCAAAGGCAATTTATGAGTTGGCTATTTAGAAGTGGTTTTAAACCTTCCTAATTGCCTTATGGCAATTTATGAGTTGGCTATTTAGAAGTGGTTTTAAACCTTCCTAATCGGCCTTGTGGCAATTTACGAACTGGCTATTTAGAAGTGGTTTTAAACCTTCCTAATCGGCCTTGTGGCAATTTATGAGTTGGCTATTTAGGAGTAGTTTTAAACTTTCCTAATTGCCTTACGGCAATTTATGAGTTGGTTATTTAATTGTTCTTATGTCTCCCTTTCGGTGAGCAGTTTTAGTTCTCTTTTTAAATTTTTCTGAGTAAAATTTGAGTTCAATTCTCTTTACCTGAACGCGCCTTTCGGCTTGTCGGAGCAGTGATTTAAAGTTGGCAAAAAAGACTGCCAACTTTAAATCACTGCTGGATAAAGGGGGTGGGAGTGTTGGCTGGGATTTCTCTTTTTGAGGAATCTTTTTTTAATTTTCAGTTGTAAATTAACATTGAGTTTAAAAAATGTGATATACTAGGTGTTGTGAAATTAGGAATAGAAAAGGTTGGCGGTTTTGATGGCTAGAGTACGTGATAAAGATATGCTTTCGTTTAAGGAAGCAACGAAGAGTATGAGCGGGAGAGAGAAATTTAAGTATGTTTGGGAGTATTACAAGTGGCATATTATTGGATCAGTTGCAGGTTTTATCCTTATTTTTTCCATGGTTCATGCTTTTGTGACACAAAGAGATACTTATTTGAGTGTTACTTTCGTCAGTGGCTTTGAACATACGTCACGTTCTTTTGGAGGTTTCGATGAGCCAGAGCCAGATGAGGATGAATTTGATATGTTTGCTGAAGGGCCTCCTGGTATCTGGGTCGATTTTGAAATTGTTTCTCGACTTGAAGATTTATTATTAACTGAGACTCATGGCAATCGTTATGAAATTACGGTTAATCATTTAGGAATCAATTTTGAAACATTGCCAGTCCTTTCCACTCATTTAGGTGCAGGCATCCTTGATCTTCTGGTTACCTATGCACCAGATTTTGAAGTAATGATTGATTTGGAGTATTTTCACAATATCCAATCGTTAGGTTGGGATCTCCCAGATCATGTGTTCCATGGTGAATATGGCATTTATTTGCGCTACTTCCCGATTTTTGATGACTATGTTCGAGCTATCGATGATCTGGTTGTAGGTTTGATTATTTCAACGTCAAATCTAGAAAATATTGAACGTTTCTTTGAATTAGCACTTGAAAGATAAAGGATCACCTCGTTAGAAGTGATCTTTTCTATTTCCGCAAAATTTTCTCCATAGGGCGTCCTTTGGCTAATTCATCTACTAATTTATCCATATAGCGAATGTTTCGCATCAGTGGATCTTCGATTTCCTCGATTTGAACACTACAAATTTTCCCTGTAATCAAATGGGCATTAGGATTAATAACAGGTGCCTCTGCAAAAAAAGCTTCCATACTAATTTTATCATCAATGGTCTTTTTTAACCCATCTAAAGAATGTCCTGTCAGCCAGCAAATGACTTCATCTAGCTCATGGACTGTCCGATTTTTCTTCTCAACCTTTGTGACGTAGTGAGGATAAATACTTGCGAAACTCATTTTATAAATTTTATGCGACATTTCTGATTTCTCCTTTTTGCAATGCATCAACTAGACACCCATACCCAAATTCCAATTGCAATAATTACCATCACAATATAAACTAGGAGACTGTGTTGTTTTGGTTGTACCTCTAGCACTTCTTTTACCATTTCTTCAACTTCATAGGCTTCTTCAACAGGTACATCTTCACCAAGCTCAAATAATCTTTGGCGGGCATCAGCTGCCTTTTTAAATTTATTTCCATGCTTAACCACTAGGCGCAAGTGTTTGATTTCTTTTTCAAGATCGCCCAATTTTTCATAAATTTTTGCAAATTGATAATGACTTCCCATTTTAGTCAAATTTGTCATATGACCCAGTGTTTCATTTTTTGCATAGACTTTTTTCTGATAAGCTAGGGCATGTTCATAACGCCCCTCACTAAAAAGCTGCGCGCCTCTTGAATAAGGGAATAACATCTCTTCAAAGTTTTGTCGCTCAGTGTCGGACAGACGCTGCATTTCTTCATCTCGCAAATCCATATATATCTTAGCTTTGTCATATTCCCTGGCATTAAGGTTGAAACTAACCAATTGATCATATAAGAAACATTTTTGTACCAGTCGTTGTAGCGACTTATGATTGTCATACATCGGGATCAAATCTTCAGTCATTTGGATGGCTCTGTCTATCTCACCTAACTCATAATAAGCAAGCGCAACATTCCAACGACAGTTAAACTCATGGATGGTAGTTGTACTTGTTGTTAAAAACTCATCAACTTTCAAAATAAATTTTTCAGGATCGCACGCTTCTGATAAAATTTTAAAATCCTTCGCCAATTGATTATTTACGTTGCGGTTTTTTGAAGAAAATATCCACTTCAATAATTCCGGCAACCATTTTACACAGCTACTAAATGACTGTTTATTCTTGATTATATTGTAACCAAATACATATAGAATAAACAAGCTCAACAACACACCTACCACCACACCAATGGTGATAATAACACCCAAAATGCTCGGTTCATTTATTGTTGCGCCAATTGCGACATAGTAGACAATACCAACGATAAACACACCAATAATAAAACTTAAAAATCCTTGACGATTATTTTTTTGATTAGACACATTTTTTCTCCTTTATCATTTAATTGATTCCCCCCTCATCCCCTCTATTCTCGAAGTAGGCTTCTACTTCTGATGGACAAAATCTTCTGCCACTCGTCAAATCTTCATCACAGTAAAAATAATTTAAAATGCATAAAAACTTGGCGCATTCTATCTATCAACCAAAGAAATAGCCTGATAGCCAGGGTCGCAGGAATCGTTATCATTAAAAACATAATAGGGAAAAAGTAAATAAATGCATCCCGATAATCTTCAAGCTCTCCTCTGATAAGTGGCGGGATGGTTAGAAACAGAAAAATGATTATTCCAATAACAAGCGAGATAATCCATTTATCACCATTGCTAAATTTATAAGTTATTTTTTTGTTAAAGCGAGGTATAACTTTTTTCGATTTTTCTACTTTTTTAGCCAAATTGTAGGTAGCTTCAGATATTTCTTTTTCAGCAAGTTGCAGTTGAGGTTCACGGTCAATTTTCAAGGCTGTTAACTTAGTAAATCCAAAAACGATCGCCTTGATAACGACTGCCAAAAAACAAGTTATCAGTAAAAACGGGATGGTAAAGATAGTCAAATATTCCTGCCATTCCATTTCCCCCATAACAGGTATCATGCTAATAAAAATGATTGAAATAACTGCCCCAATGACAAATGCTGTGACCCATTTCATTGTCTTTTGGCCTCCTTTGGAATGGTTACTAATCAAAATTATATCAGAATGCGGACTTTTTTGCTATCCTTTTGGTTAAAATGGTCGTAAAAAATAACAAAAAAGACTGCCAAATTAACAGACTTTTCTGAGTATAAAGTTATGCTTTAACCCTAGCCCCAACCCCAATCATAAGGGTGATGCCTGCTAGAATAAGTAAGACAATGCCAGGGTTGTCAGTGAAGTGGTCAAATAAATATCCGTATAGGCTGTTTCCAATAGCAAAACCTAAGGCGACAAGACCAGAATTTAGGGATAGGACTTTGCCAAGCATGGCTTCGGGCGTTTTTTCACCAAGGTATGCCCAGCTTATTACGGCGAGGACTGTCATTAAAGCAAGGGTGATGAAAAAGGTAGCAATTAAGATGATGAAAGCCATGTTTTGGTTGCCTAATTGGATAAGGGCTAAACCTGCTGGGATAAGTGAAAGGCTTAAAATAAAGATGACTGGACGCATAATAGAGACAGTCGCTTTTTTTCCTAAAATCCCGATTAGGGCAATACCGAATGTTCCACCAAAAACGACGAGTCCTTGGGCGATACCTAATGTCCCCTCTCCTCTTTCGAAGTAGGTGGTCACTAGTACCGATAAGCCGACTGTCATAATTGGGGCGAATATGATGGAAGCAAGTGAAACAATTAGGATGACTTTACCGAGGGTCGGTTTTTCTTTAGTGATGAAATAAATCCCTTCTTTTAAATCATTGATAATAACCTTTGATAATTTGGTTTTTTCCTCTGGTGCAGTGTATGGAATTTTAGCGAAACATTTAACAATTCCTGCTAAAATAAACATGATAATACTTATCCATAAAATTGGGGTCAAGCCATGTCTTTCAAGGATACGTCCTCCCAATATAGGTGAGCCCACTGATGAGAAAATGGTCAATAAAAAAGTGATGGAATTTGCTTTAACTAGTTCTCCTTCTGGCACGAGTAAAGGAACACTGGCTTCTGCAGAAGGGGTTAGGATGGCCTCTAGTGTGAATAAAATCAATATCATCGTGGTCGTTATAAAGACGATATCAATGCGACTTATGGTCATAGCATAAAAAATACTCGCCCCTGCAATGGCAAGATTTGTAATGACAAGGAGTTTCCTTTTGCTAAATCTGTCTGCCATCACACCACCGATGGGAGTTAAGAGAATATTTGGAATAGAGGAAAGTGTCAGCATAGAACCTAACAAAACAGCATTACCTGTTTCAAGAAAAATATACAAAGGTAGGGCAAATCTAAGCATGGTATCACCGATTAGTGAACATTCCCAACCCATGACGAAGAGGATGAAATTTTTGTTTAAAAGTTTTTTGGCACGATTCATTAAATAATCACTCCTGATAATATTATTCAATAAATAGTATAACCCATGAAACTTCTTTTGTCCTCTCTTTTCGCATTATTATTAGCGAGGTTTTCTGGAACAAAAAAAGCCAAAAATATCTAACCATCCTGAGATATTTTGGCTTCTGTATGTCGTCTTTTTCCAAGTAAATTCCTTTCCTGATTAACCTACACATCTTGCTTCAAACTCATTTTCAAGCAACGCCCAGAAAAACGGGATACTTTCAGTGTCAACATCGAATTGAAAACAATCAAAAAGACATTTTTGATAATGTATTTCCCCAATATGAAAAGCGAATGCTCCAACACACTTATCGAAACATTTCCCCTTCCCACATGTTTCTTTACAATCATTTTTCTTTTCAATTTGATTTACCATTACGTCTGGGAGACGGTTTAACACATCAAGATGTTTATCAACATCAACAATAGTAATACGAACCTTCAACCCTTTTTTACGAAGCCAAAAATTCAGGATTCCTTTTCTTGAATTGGGCATGGTATATGCTACTTGAAATGGATATGCTTTAGTCGATGAAATTTTAAACTTACAACCTTTTTCTAACAATGATTGATGAACCTCGGTAACGAAAACGCTGCTATTATCATCCACTTGTTTAAGAAAATCAAGGAAAGCAAAATAATCTTCAGATTGGGATGTTATTCGACTCATTATTTTAACCCACCACACATATTCCATTTCACGCCGAACTTATCAATCAGAATACCAAAACATTTGCTCCATGGTTGTTCTTCAAGTTCCATCAAAATTTCGCCACTCTCTTTTAAGGTATCAAATGCCATCTTTGCCCTAGACAATTCCCCACTATCATCTGCATCAAATTGAATGGTTACCACCACATTATCGCCAATCTTAACAAGGTGTTCGGCATCACAAAGAAAGATGGTGTCACCTCCGATTTTAAATTCAGCATGGGCAACAAAACTGCCCCCTCCCTCAATAGGCATCATCTGTGCGACTACTTTTGTATCAAACGCCTTTTCGTAAAGCGTAACAGCTTCGGTACAATTATCGTTAAAATATAAATATGGGTTTACTTTCATGTCAATCTCTCCTACTTCTTAATGTCATTTAAGTATACCCAATACGCTTCACAATGTCATTACAAAAATCGGACATCACATGATGAGGCTTCTGTTATCTTCATCACCTATTGTTTGTTGCTTCTCGTTAAAATCAATCATAACATTGCGATATTCCTGCGGTGTGAAGCCGGATAAAGCTTTGAAATCATGGATAAAATGCGATAAACTATTAAATCCTAATTTATCAGAAATAATAGTCATACTGTCATGGTTACGCTCCAATAATTGAAAGGCATTGCCGACACGAACCAACCTCAAAAAGCCTTTTATACTTACCCCAACGTGTTGTACAAAAAGCCTATTAAGTTGACGTTCACTGTAATGCGTTTCATCCGATACTCTTTTTACAGTTGTATTGCCAGAACAGTCAATAATATTCTGAATTGCAAGCTTTAACTGTGACGGGTATGCCATTTTCGCTTTTTTTAAGAATAAATGATCAAGTTTTATCACTAACTCATGAATGCTTTCGGTTGTTTCAATCGCTTCTGATATCAATTGGTTTAAATGATGATTAACAGTTTCAAAGGGAACAGTTTCACTTGTTAAATCGCGTTGATTAATACCAGTGAGCGCATATAGTCCAGCTGGTTGAAATGTGATAATCATAAGTACCCCAGATAAATTATCAACAAAAGACGGTTTTGCAACATTTCCATATAGCGTCAGAGACAATCCTTTTATAGTATGTTCAATAAAAAGCATAGCACCCATATGTGGTACAACACCATACCGATTATTTTCTTCTGTAGGAAAACCTATCATATAATTTGAAATACAATCTCTTATATCGGGGTGCGGAAGCAAATAGATAAATTCATTCCCTTGAAGTAAGATGCGTTTCTCCTCTTCAAATGCTTGTAAGTTTTTTGTTTGTAGCTCTTCTTTTGAAATCATTTTGGCTCCTTGAATAGTACGTTATCACTCACTACACGTTCTTTTTTATATTTTTGTTGTAGAAAATAAAATCATTTTACAACCCTAGAAAAATCGATTATTTCTTACGAACAGGCATCCAAAGTTCAATATTTCCTTCTTCTAGCGTAAACGGCATGTGCATTTCAAACTCAGGACCATCAGCTTTTTCATAAATAGACGTTGGCAACCATTCACTGTAAAATCGCCTGAATATATCATCAATCACTGACCCTATTTCTTCCCAACTTTGCACGCCTGTTGGAAAAACAGCCCATGTCATCTCAGGAATTTCTACAACTGAATAGCCATCTGTCTTGCTATCTGGTGTCACAAAGCTACACTGCATATAACCATAGGTCGTATCATTAATTTTCTTGTAGTTCATTAAGGCGTGTACACCCGACATCTCTTGCGTAAACATCGTATCGTGAAAAGGCAAGTTGGAATCGCCTGCGTCTGTTATTAATTGTGCATATTTCCCATTTGCAAAATTAGCATTCCAAATATTTCCCCATATTTCTCCACCGTGTTGGAAATAATCTTCTCCAACGGTTGAGACAATTTCTTCTAAACCAAAGACTTTAAAAGGCTCTGTTTTTACAATGCGATAATTCATTTCACTAACACCTTGAATTGTAATTTGAAAAGCCATTTTTGGGAAAGCTTTTAGGCTTATGTTCGACTTTTTTGCTTCACTAGGTTTTATGCCATGTAAAGCAGAAAAAGCGCGGCCAAATGAAACAGGAGAATCATAACCATATTTTAAGGCAACGTCTAATACTTTGACATCCCCCTGTTGCAATTCTAAGCCTGCCAATGTTAAGCGACGTCGGCGAACATATTCGGTTATTGTAATCCCTGTTATCATAGAAAACATGCGTTGAAAATTATAAGTTGAACAACATGTCAGCTGTGCTAATTTAGGTAAATCTAGTTCCTCAGTGATATGATTTTCAACATATTCAATGGCTGTATTCATTCTTTCTAGTAATTCCATTTTTCATTCTCCTCTTTAGCTACTTCATCATATGCTTTTATTATATCCCGTTTTAATCCTTCAAATCATTACAATTTCTCATCAATTTCTCCGTCGATTAAATCTCGTTTTTCACAATCTATCAAGCCATCCCGATACTCATCATATACAACGATCGACCCATCCCAATCTAATTCCAAAATCGTATCCCCAATAAAATCCACTGCTTTCTGGTTAATTTCATCAACTAAAACTTCTAACATAATTCCATTCTTAGCTGCAAAATTTTTGACATCTGCATCTGCTAAAATAATATCTAAAGCTTCCAGTTCGATTTTTGTAAGACCTTCTTTTAATCCTTGCCAACCATCTAAGGGCGAGTGCACAACTGCATTTGTTATTTCCAGTTCAAACATTTTAGCTTGAACTCCAAGCTCTTCCTCTTGTACAGTAGGCTCTTCTGCTTCTGGGACGATTAACTTTTCTTGCGTTTGTAAAGCTTCTTGTCTAATTTGCCCAAGATTTCCAACATTTACTGATACTTCTACGCGTGTAGATGCTATATGAAACTCTTGAACACATTTCTCGACAAACTGTGGGAATCCAATCCCTATCTGTTCAAATTTTTTTCGGATTGTCTCAGGACACATCCTAAGGTTCGCAGAGATTTTATATTTAAATTTAGTCAGCTTGCGTAATGAAGATTCCATTTCTTTCATGATATAGCCAATTAATCGTTCCCCCTCTTCTGATAGATTCACAGTTTTAAAAGTCCATCGATTATTTTCACATTGATAAATTTCTCGTTCAGACAAAACAACTTGCCGATCTGGTTGCCTCAAGCCAGGATAGAACAACGCTTTATCAAAAGGTATCCATCTCGCAACTCTTTCACTCGGATGAAAGACTAAATCCTCAAAGCAACCTCCTTGCTCTTTTAAAAGCACTCGAAAACGGCTTAAAGTAAAGTAAAAACAATCATGAATCATCTCGCAAGTATCGTCATTATAAAAAGTCGATTGTTTGATATCATATTTAGAAAGACTTGCAAATAACTCAAAACTATCCTCCTTGCCCGTTTCGTATCCAAAAACGGTAGGATAATTCATGATAAGCTGATACTTGTTCACAAATTCTCGAAAAGAATGTGACAATGAATAGTAGATATGATAATCTTTCAGCCATTGCAAGACATACTGATCAATGATTGAATCATGTACTCGGAAACTTTGCCAAAATGCCATCAATTCATTCAAGCCATCCTCTGGATTTGCCACACCAATTTGATTCAATAATTCATAAATATAAAGAAAGGCATAAGAAGTAGAAGTAGCAGTTATTAGGCCATTTCTTACCTTCGTTCGCCACGTAAAATAGGTTCTAAGCTGTTCATATCCCATGCGTTGATAGTAAGGAAAATAAGATGAAAATGGTATTTGCTTATCATAATCATCTTCGAAATCGATCATCAATAGTGCCTGATTATAAAATATTTTTGCATGATCTGTATGAAAATTCATTGTATCTCTAGCAATTTGGCGCATAGAATAAAATAATGCACGGGTTTCATCAACAACGGGATTGATTGGTTGCATGGGTTGCGATGAAAGAACGGAAACAGCATTATTGGGTGACGTGGCTTGACCCATTTCAATTTCCACAAATGGCTCAGGATTAAACTCAAGGGTAGCTTTAGCATTTAGTTGGAGCGCATCCTGATGAGCTTTCTTCTCATTCAATTGATTACGACTTGGAATAGCAGATGATTGATAACTTTCAGGAAGGCTTACATCAAACAAAGTAAGCTGCGTAGGTCCTTCAGGAGCTTTTGTCGCTCTCGAAAGCCTCTTACGATAACCTGAAAGTCGATATTTTCGTTTTAATTCATTAATCATCTGATATAAAAAACTTTTATAAGCTTTACTTACGACTCCATTTCGATAGAGCTGCGTTAAAGAATCAAGTAATTCTGGAAATTCACGTTTAATTGCATCGAAAAATATCTCTTTCGTTTGCCCTCGTAAATATAATATGCCTGGCTCCCATACGACGTAATCAACTCTACTATCAACAGCATGTGCATATAATTGTTCGATATTTGCTCTCCCGTCAGTGATATATGGAATAACAGGCATTTGGAGCAATCCTGTTGTTGCATTTGTTCTTGAAAATTCTTTTAACATATGGAATTTTTCTGATGCATTTTTAGCTCCTGGTTCAATTTTTTTTCGTATTTCATTATCCATACATGAAATACTAGCATTGATACTTACATCTGTGACCCTGGATAGTTCATCAATTAGATCATAATCTCTTAATATTAAATCTGATTTTGTTGAAATTGAACAGGGATTTTTATATTTAATCAACAGCTTTAATATATCTGGCATGAATTTATATGTCGCTTCAAGTGGTTGATAACAATCTGTAACGCCGCTTATACCAATTTTTTCCCCTTTCCAACTTGGACTACTTAACTGTTTTTCTAGCTGTTCAACAATATTTACCTTTACATAAATATCATCATAATAGCTGCCACCTGTTTGAAGATATTTATGAGAATAGATGGCATAACAATAAACACATTTATGCATGCAACCCCGATAAGGATTTAGATGCCATGGATTTGGCATATCTTTGTTATTTACTTTACTACATGCTTGTTTACATCTAATTTCAGTGATATTTGGCATCTGCACCCTTCCTTATTTCTTCATAAATTGTAAAAGCAGTTACTTTAATTAATATTTAAAGTCATACAAAGAGTCGACTTACTAATGATACCAGAAAAATCCAGAATTTTCAATTGATTTTACATGTTGAAGATTTTTCAAAAGGCTATTTTAACCATTCAATATCCTTTGCTCTTCCGCTTCAAATTCAGCTTGGTTTAATTCATTTTAACAATACTATCCCATTTTTGTTGCAGTTCTGCAAGTTTGGGGCTACTTCGTTTTAAATTTCTGCTTTTGCCAATTACTATGACGTGAGTGTCATCGTCACTTATTATAACCTTAATAGCATACGACAACTCCACAGGCACTAAAAGCCAATATTTAGGCATACTCATACCGTGGGAAAGTTGAAAATTATATCAAAAACCGAACCTTAGTTCAATGCTAAGTGCTCGGCTTCGTTATTTTTATAGTAAGTGTAAGCATAGAAAAGTTTAATTTTGGCATATGTTCCATTGGATACCGAATTTATCGACGAGCAGACCAAAACATTCACTCCATTCTGTCTCCCCTAGCTCCATTATGACATTACCGTCTGCTTTTAAGATATTGAAGGCTTTTTCTGCATCGGCTCGTTCATGTTTATCAAAATTGATGATTATCATGATGTTATCACCAAACTTGACTGGTTGTGGGGCATCAAAAAGCATGATTGGGGTACCATCAATTTCAAATTCCGCATGTGCAACAAGGTTATTTGCCTCGTCTGCAATTTCTACAACTGCTTTAACATTGAACGCTTTTTCATAAAAGGCGACAGCTTCGGCACAGTTGCCATTAAATGATAGATATGGGTTTACTTTCATGTTTATCTCTCCTATTTTCTTGTGATTTACAATTTCATTATAACCCATGAAAGACTTTGTTTCGCAACTTTTTATGCCCGATAAAGTTGGTTAGGTAAAATTATCCCATTCTCAAGTTGATGATATTTGCTTTTGGTATCTGGCAAACAAACAACTTCTATAATTTTTGACAAGCGGGACAGATAAATGATGAGGTGCTACCTGTTTTGATTTGCTCAATAGGTTGGGTGCAAACTGGGCAAGGTTCGTTATTTTCTTTGTAACCGACATGGAAATGTTCGATGCTGAAATTACCCTCTTGTCCAAAGAAGTCTTTTTCGTAACTGAAGGCTCCGATGCTACGAGAGAAGTTTAAAATTTCTAATATGCTGTTGTATAGACGCTCAATGTCTGTTGGATTTAGATCGGAAATTTTCTTTTGTGGGTGAAGACCGGCCTTGAATAAAATGTCGTGCATATACATATTACCAATTCCACCTACATTTTTCTGGTTCATAAGGAAAGATTTGACTTGAGTTCTCTTTCCTGATAGGAGATTTTGGAAATATTCAAGGGTAAATTTTTCGTCAAAGGGATCGATGGCGATGTCTTTGGTTTTGGGTTCGTTGGCAAGTTCGGTTTTGTGAGCGAGGAAATAGTGACCAAACCACCAGAAGCGGGCTGTGTAGCCAGTGTCGTCAGTGAAAAGGACTTTCACTTGGTATTTTTCTGGTTCATCGTTCTCGTTCTCGAAATAAAGGACATCTGCACCCATGCCTACAGATAGAAGGATATGTTCATCGTTAGAAAGTCGTGTGATCATCCATTTTCCTTTGTGAATAACCTCTACTATACTCGCTCCTTCAGCGCGTTTTTTAAAGTCATCGATTGAGATATTCAAACATTTTTCTTGCAGGAGGGTTAAGGTTTTGATGGTTTTTCCTGCCAATGTCTCGTTCATTTGTGTTGTCATTTTTGTGATCTCTGGTAATTCTGCCATGATTTTTTCCTCGCTTTGTCTGATTTTTTATTTATAAAGAACTTGTTCTTCGGTGAAATAGGTTGTTTTTGACGCTATTTTTTCTATTTGAATCGGAAATCCCGTTTCCGTTTGTTTTTTTGAGCGGGTGTGTACCTGTAAAAATCCCCTCTCTTCGCCTGAAATAATATCAGGCACAATGGCCTTAATGGAAATAATCGCCTCTCTCAACACAATCATTATCGCATGATGTAATTCAATCATGACCGCTTCTGGGATGCTCCCTACCTGTGAGTGAGGAGAAACATGGGCATACCAAAGTATTTCATCAGCATAAGCATTTCCAATTCCTTTTACGACTTTTTGATTGATTAGAAAAGCTTTAATATTCATTCTTGCTTTTTTCCTCGCAATATTCAGGAAATATTCAAGTGTGAAATCATCCCCTAATGCATCAGGCACTCCATCAGGAATAGGTTTATATTTTATGGTACAAAGTCCACCCATATCACTAAAAATGATACTTTCGTTTTCGAAATTCAATGAGAGTATTTTGAATTTTATATCCGCTGCATCCTCTTCTTTTACAATGGAAATTCTACCACTAAGCATCAAATGTACTGCTATGATTCTGCCGTCATCAAAATCAAAAAGAAGTTCTTTGCCAAAGCGGTTGATCGCTTTTAGTTCTCTATCTTTTAATTCTTCCATTAAGATATTTTGAGGTGCGATGACTTTTTGATGATGATGCACCTCTACACTTACTAATCGCTTTGACGTT
>Ga0131853_10004151_pt1 | contig 25972 bp, 21 predicted proteins | sample TergutLab28metaG_FD_92764 | JGI IMG/M metagenome (GOLD analysis project Ga0131853, IMG submission 92764) | Labiotermes labralis P1 segment gut microbial communities from Petit-Saut dam, French Guiana - Lab288 P1 (version 2) (version 2) | ecosystem: Host-associated > Arthropoda: Insects >... | reverse complement strand
TACGACACCTTCGGCAATATCCGGAAGCGGCAACATTGGGACGGCCCGTCCGATATTGTATCACCGCGGACAATGACGTTTTCCTACGACTACGACCTCTGGCCTGACCTGCTCACGGCTGTGAACGGCCGCCCGATTATGTATGACCGATCCGGGAATCCTGCGCTATGGCACGATGGGCGGGAATTCACATGGGAGCGTGGACGGCAGCTTACGCATATACAGCCGGGAGAAGCCTCCCCGCCGGATGTGCTAGAGGTGGAGTTTGAGTACGATGTGAACGGCATCCGGACGCACAAGATAGTGACACACCCGGACGGCACGTACACCAACCACACCTTCTACACCCAAGGCGGCCGGATTGTCGCCGAGCGGCGTGAGTTTTCCGATGACAGGGTGCATACGCTGGAGTTCTTCTACGATGAAGCCGGAAGACCGCTACAGATGCGGTTCTTCAATGGCCGTGGTGTGGATAGAGTGTTTAATTATGTGCTCAACCTGCAAGGCGATGTCATCCAAATCCGCTATGCGGGTACCGGTGAGGTGTATGCCAGCTATCTCTACAATGCGTGGGGCGAACTCTTGCAGGCCAATAATTATCGGACACAGTCCGGTAACCTCCGCTTGGCTGATATTAACCCGATTAGGTACCGTGGGGGCAACATGAAGTTAAGTAAAATAGAAATAGTAAACTATCGCTCAATAGCTAATGTCTCTATCTTTCCGAATCCGACCTGTCAGGGGTTTGTCGGTATAAATGAAAGTGGAAAGACAAACATTCTATCTGCCATTTCACTATTGTCTCCCGATATAGAACTCAACAAAAACGATGCCCGTATGGAAGGCACTAATGAAGAACGAAACTTAGAGTCTTATTTTGAATTTTATTTCAAGCTATCAAAGGCAGAGATGAAACAAATTGTTGACGATACGCTTGCTTCAATATATCATGAAGCTTCTTTGCCAAAAATAACTTTTCCAGATAAGAAAGTTTCAATTTCTGATTTTTTCCGAACAAAAGATACAGGTTTGTATTATTGCAACATAGAGAATGAAACAAAATATCCTAGATGGTACCATCTCCACGAAAATGAAGTTGTGCCCATTCCCTGGCTCAAAAAACTATCGGCAGAAGTAAAAACACCTGCAATAGAAAGCAACGCTGGCAAAACCATTTCATTATCTCAATATTGGTTCGTGGAAGCTGGCGGCATTTCCTCTGAAAATATAGCATTATTTGAGGATTGTACCACCAAGGACCTAAATGACATACTTTTTAGAACAAAGCTAACGCATTATGTCGAGAATAACATCCCCAATGTTGTTTATTGGAAGTATGATAACAATTACTTGCTCCCAAACAGTGTTTCACTTGAAACATTCAAGAAAGACCCTAATTCTTGCATACCACTAAAATCTATGTTCAATTTAGCAGGCTATACTGAGATTGGAGATTTAATTTCAGATGCTCAAACAGGCAGGGCTAACAAGCTAACGAGCATTCTACATAAAGTGTCTGAGCAAAGTACAAAGTATCTGCAAAGCATATGGAAGGGGTATAAATCTGTTTGTTTTGAATTGCGACCTAACGGTAGTAGCATAGATATCCATATAAAAGATTCTGAAAATTTTTATAGTTGTGAGCAGCGTAGTGATGGCTTTAAGCGGTTTGTAACCTTTTTGTTGATGTTGTCCGCTCGAGTCAGTAGTGGAGAAATTTCTGATTCTATCATTGTGATTGATGAGCCAGACTTGGGCCTACATATTATGGGTCAAAAAAATCTCCTTCAGGAACTGATTAAGATTTCAAAGAACAATTTGGTTTTCTATTCAACCCACTCTATCTTTATGATTGATAAAAAAGAACCTTCTCGACATTTTGTAGTAAGTAAAGAGCGTGAAGTTACTACCATAAAGCAAGTAGATAAATCAAACTATACAGATGATGAAGTTTTATATAACGCACTAGGCTATTCAATTTTTGAGACACTGCAACTTCAAAATATTATTTTTGAAGGTTGGTCTGATAAAAAACTTTTTGAATGTGCCTTGGGTACGAAGCAAGGGAAGAAGATTAGTGGCTTTGAAAGCGTTGGAAATATCCATTCGACAGGCGTAAAGGGTATCATCGGCATTGCAAAGACCTTGGAATTAGCGAACAGAGTGTATTGTGTAGTTTCTGATTCTGATAGGCCAGCGATAGAAAAAAGGAAAGAGTATCAAGAAAAAGAGCAATGTGAAGGTGCTTGGTACACATATAGCGAGTTTGTTGATGGCGTTCACACCGCAGAAGATTTTATTCGACATTCTTTCTTCAAAAAAAGCATCGAACAGGCGAAACCTAAAAAGCGCAAATATTGAAGACAGTTATTACACATTCTTAACTTCTCTAGGCAAAAAACTACATTCCGACTAGGACATCACACGGGGACAGGTACACTGTGCGCTTCCCCACCACCCCTCCCCATGAGCAAAACAGTCCCCTCTTGCATAGTCTGGAACAAGAAATCTTCCAACCTATGCAAAAGGGGACCTTACTTATGTCAAAAACAACTCATTTTTTCTTGGGCGCAAACGCGCCCACGGGATTTTACTCGCTATATGACCAACTGGCAGACCCGGTTACCGATGAGCGGCTCTACATCGTCAAAGGCGGCTCCGGCTGCGGGAAGTCCAGCTTTATGAAAGCCATCGCTAAGGGTCTCACGGATGCCGGCCTTGATGTGGAGCACATCCACTGCTCTGCCGATCCGGATTCCATAGACGCCATCTATATCCCCGCCCACAAGACCGCTTATGTGGACGGCACAGCCCCGCATATCATTGAACCGGCCTACATGGCTGTATTTGAACAGTACTTAAACCTAGGCCGTTTTTATAACGCCGCCGCACTCAGGCCCAGTAAAGAGAATGTGATGAACCTTGTCCGCACCTACAAAACCCTCTATTCCAGAGCCTATGATTGTATCGCCGCCGCTGACAATGTGATGGTGGAGGCCACTGATTTGGTTGTAGACACTAGCGTCATCGCCGCCATCAAAAAGCGGACACGGGGCATTATTTCCCGGGAAATTGGGAAAAAACGAAACAACACACCGGGCCGTGCCCGCCGCCGGTTCCTCACGGCCCTCACCCACCGTGGCTTTGTGGCAAGATTTGACACGGTGCAGGCGTTAGCAGAGCGGGTCTATCATCTCGACAACCACCTTGGGCTTGCCCATCATATGTTAGAGGATGTGGCCGAGGCCGCCCTAGGTGCCGGACATGATGTGTTCCTCTGCCCCTCTCCCCTGCGCCCGGATATGCTGGAGCATTTGATTATCCCGGCCCTCAGCCTCGCATTTGTATCCTCGAACAACCAGACCCAATACGAGGGGGAGTCTTATCGCCACATCCGCCTCGATGCCATGGCGGACGGTGAGCGCCTCAAGAGCCGCAAAACCCGGCTCCGGTTTTCCAAAAAAGTCGCCGCCCTGCTCCTTGCGGAGGCTGTGAGTACCTTAGGTGAGGCCAAGGCGCTCCACGACCGGTTAGAGCGGATTTATAATCCCCATGTGGATTTTGATGGCGTGTATCAATTAGCGGAAGAGCATTTGAAACAGTTGCTGGCAGAAGTTATGTCTGTTACACATTAAACCGGAACAACACAACATCCCCGTCTTGCATCACATATTCTTTTCCCTCTGACCGTACCAGCCCTTTGCCCTTAGCGGCGTTCATGTCGCCGCATTCTTCTAGGTCGGCGAAAGCCACCACCTCTGCACGGATAAAGCCCCGCTCGAAATCAGTATGGATTTTCCCCGCCGCTTGGGGTGCGCAGATGCCTTTTGTGATGGTCCACGCCCTGACCTCTTCCGGCCCGGCGGTGAGGAAGGAGATGAGACCTAGGAGGGTGTAAGAACACTGAATCAGTCGGTCTAACCCGGATTGTTGCAGGCCCAGCTCTTCTAAAAACACGGCACGCTCTTGCTCCGGCAATTCTACAATCTCTTGCTCTACCTTGGCGGAAATGGGCAGCACCTGTGCGCCCTCCTGCTCCGCATGGGCCACCACTTGGTCGTAGTAGGGGTTTTGGCCCGGTGCGCCGGAAAAGCTGCTCTCGTCCATATTGGCAGCGTAAATGACAGGCTTTGCACTGAGCAGGTCGGCGTTCATGACAAGCTCCAAATCTATATTCTGGGCCGGTTGAAAACTCCGGGCGCTTTGGCCGCTGTCTAAGTGGGTGTAGAGGGACTGAAACACCTCTAGCTCCCACTTGGCTTGCTTGTCTCCGCTTTTGGCGACTTTTTGGTTTTTTTCAATCCGCCGCCGGACTTGTTCTAGGTCGCTCATAATAAGCTCTAACTCAATAATCCCAATATCTCGCACCGGGTCTGGGCCGCCTTCTACGTGGATGATGTTGTCATCGTCAAAACACCGCACCACATGGATGATCGCCGCCGTCTGCCGGATATGGGTGAGAAACTGGTTCCCTAGCCCCTCCCCTTGGTGGGCACCTTTGACTAGTCCCGCAATATCCACAAACTCAATCACTGCCGGGGTGGTTTTTTTCGGGTGATACAGACCCGTCAAGAAATCTAGCCGTGCATCCGGCACCGCCACCGTGCCCACGTTGGGGTCAATGGTACAAAAGGGATAATTGGCGGACTCGGCGTTAGACGCTTCAGTGATGGCGTTAAACAGCGTACTTTTGCCTACATTGGGTAGGCCCACAATTCCTAGTTTCATTGTTTGCTCCTTCGCATAAGTAGGGGCGAGGTTTCTTCCTCGCCCCTGCAATAGTTATTTGTCTTTTGTCTCTGATGCTTAGTCGAATGGGGATGGTTCTGATTCAGCCTTGCCCTCTGCGTTTTCGGCGACAATCTCGGCGGCACGAGAGAATAAGCTGGCTTTTTCTAGCCCTTCCGGCGGCACTTCGCCGTGTTCACAGAGGTACTCGAACACATTACCGTCCATGACCTCATGCTCCAGCAAATATTCCGCCGTCTTGATGAGCAGGCCGCTGTGCTCGGTGAGAATCTTCTTACACAGGGCCATGGCTTCGTCAAAGATGGCTTTAATCTCGCTGTCGATCTCGGCGGCCACTTTTTCAGAGTAGGCTTTTGTCTGGGCAAAGTCCCGCCCGATGAACACAGCGGAACCACTGGAATCAAAGGAAATAGGGCCTAAACGCTCACTCATCCCGTACTGCGTGACCATAGCACGAGCCAACGCTGTGGCCTGTTGGATATCGCCCACTGCACCGGTGGAGATGTCGTCTAAGAACAACTGCTCTGCCACACGACCGCCCATGGCGGTAACAATCCGCTCAAACATGTCACTGCGTGAGCTGTAAGACTTATCATCCTGGGGCCGGTAAACAGTCATACCGCCAGCACCGCCACGAGGGATAATGGTAATCTGGTGTACCGGGTCTACATTGTCTAAGAATTTGGCCGACACGGCGTGGCCCGCCTCGTGATAGGCGGTGAGCTTGCGCTCTTTCTCTGTCACCACCCGGCTCTTCTTCTCCGGGCCCATCATGACCTTGAGCACCGCCTCTTCCATCTCCGCCATGGAGATAAAGCGCAGATGTCGCCGGGCAGCCAGCAACGCCGCCTCGTTGAGCAGATTAGATAAGTCCGCCCCGGTAAAGCCGGGGGTGCCACGGGCCAGTGAGCCGAGGTTCACATCATCCCCCAACGGCTTGCCCTTGGCATGGACTTTTAAGATCGCTTCACGGCCCTTTACGTCCGGCAGTCCCACATAGACCTGACGGTCAAAGCGGCCGGGACGCAGGAGCGCACTGTCCAAAATATCCTTCCGGTTGGTGGCCGCCATGACGATGACACCCTCGTTGGTGCCAAACCCATCCATCTCGACTAGAAGCTGGTTTAGGGTTTGCTCGCGCTCATCATGTCCGCCGCCCATACCGGCACCACGCTGGCGGCCTACAGCGTCAATCTCGTCAATGAAAATGATGCAAGGCGCAGCTTTTTTCGCTTGGTCGAACAAATCCCGCACACGGCTGGCACCCACACCCACGTAGAGTTCCACGAAGTCCGAGCCGGAGATACTTAAAAACTGCACCCCCGCCTCACCGGCCACAGCCTTGGCGATTAGGGTTTTCCCGGTACCCGGTGGGCCAACGAGCAACACACCAGTGGGGATTCTGGCCCCTAGTTCTGTATAACGGGCCGGGTCTTTGAGGTATTCCACAATCTCTTGCAGTTCCGCCTTTTCCTCGTCGGCCCCCGCCACGTCACTAAAGAGGACTTTCTTCGTCTCGTCGGCTCCTAAACGGGGCTTAATCTTGCCGGGACGCATCCCGCCCCGCTCGCCGCCACCTTGGGCACGGTTCATCATAAGGAACCAGACGCCAATAAATAGGCCGAAAATCAGCAGGTAGGGAATAAACTGCAACCAAACGGGTGCCTGCCACGCACGGCGATAGTCGAAGCTTTCGATAATTTCCGCCTCGACTTGCGCTATGGCTAAGGGGTGTATATCCTCAAAAAACAGATTGAAATTGAGCAACTCATAGGTATACTCTGTCAGTTCCCCTTCGGGGTCTTCTTCTTTTTGCACTTGCAGGGTCAAATTAGTCCCCACAATCTCAAACTCTCGTACCTGTTCCTCAATGAACAAGGCGCGAACGTCTGAGTACTGTAACGGCTCTTCCCCCCTCGGCATTTGGACGAAGAGCACAACGGCCAAAATAATCGTTAGAATCAAGGCATACGTGCCCAGAGTACTCGCTCTCGATGGTCGTTTTTTCAAATGTCACACTCCTTTGTTCGCATTCCCAACCGGGGTGCGTTTATGCATATACAGACGGCTTTAATACCCCAATGTAAGGCAAATTCCGATAGCTCTCTGCAAAGTCTAACCCATATCCTACCACAAATGCGTCCGGGATGGCAAATCCTTTGTAGCGGGGATGTACCTCCACCTGCCGCCGTTCGGGTTTATCCAACAGGGTGCAAATTTCAATCGAGGCTGGACGGCGGTTTTGCAGATATTTCATGAGATAGCTCAACGTCAAGCCGCTGTCTAAAATATCCTCTATCACAATCACATGCCGACCCTCAATGTCACACTCTAGGTCACGGGTAATCTTCACGGCTCCTGTGGTCTCGCTTTTGTTGCCGTACGAGGACACGCCCATAAACTCCAATTGGCAAGGCATGTCTAAGGCCCGCACCAAGTCCGCCATGAACACGAAAGAGCCTTTGAGTACCCCGATCAGCAGCGGGTTTTTGTCTTTGAAGTCCGCCGTGATGGTTTGGCCCAGTTCTACGACTCGCTCTTGTATGGCCTCTGCGCTGTATAGTATTTGTTCGATATCTTTTTCCATGTTTCTCCCCCATTTACTGAAATGCTCTTTACTTCATCCCCCGGATTCGGTGCCACACGCTGGGCGATTCCGATTCCGTAGATTGCAATGACCCCCATCTCGTCAACAAAGATGGGCCACCGGCTTCTGTCTTTCGCCGGGATTTTTTCCTCAATCATCCATTTTTTGACTGATTTCGTCCCGATTCGGCCTGCAAGGCGGATTTCGTCCCCCTCTGTTCGTGGCCTAACGGTTATTCTACCACAAATGGCCGCTCGTTGAAAGAGAAACCTTTGGTTTATTTTCAATTTTTTCACATTTTCTTCGTCCACAGTGATGGTCAGGCCCAGTTCCGACAGGGTAACAGACCCGGAATCCGGCAAGGTCACCGATGCAAAACCGCCTGATTTCTCTGTTTCTGTCGTGTCAAACACCAACCGATGGTATGCACGCCGAACCGTAATCCCGCCCGGTAGCATCGTTTCGGCAGAAGGATCGTCTCCGGTTGCGATTTCTACTATTTGCCACACATGCACTTGGTCTGCCGTGCCGCCCACGGCCTGTACCGCCAAGGCGGCTACACGAGCGGCGATGGCATACTCCAGAGTAATAAACCCCGCCACGGGCAGTGTGTCCGGCTCCCAAAGGGCAGCAAATGCCTCTTCTGCCAACGCATCCAAGTATACGCTGTCTTTTCGTAACAATCCCGACTGCCGCAGTACCGTAGCCGCCAGATTGGGGTTTTGTTCTCGTAGCAAAGGCACCACTTGGTGGCGCAAACCATTACGGCGGTGTGTGATATCGGCGTTGGTTGCATCTTCTACAAACCCTTGCCCCAACTCTGTCAAATACGCCTCAATCTCCTGCCGTTCTAAACACAGCAGTGGTCGTATCACCTTGCCACGACAGGGCGGAATCCCGGAGAGGCCCCGGATGCTCGCACCACGGATGAGGTGGAGTAACACGGTCTCTACATTGTCGTCTGCGTGGTGGGCTGTGGCAATCTTATCGGCGCCCAACTCCACCGCCGCTTCCTCTAAAAAGGCGTAGCGCATGGTGCGGGCAGTCTCTTCTATCCCTTGTCCGCTTTGCCGGGCCGCCTCTGCCACATCACCCGCCCCTACAGTGAGGGGCACGGCAAGGGCACGGCAACACGCCCGGACAAACTGTTCATCTTGCTCGGACGCATCGCCCCGTAACCGATGGTTGTAATGAGCCGCCGCAACTTGAAGTCCCAGTATATCTTGCACATAGAGCAACACCCGCAACAAGCACACCGAATCCGCCCCGCCGGAGAGGGCCACTAATACCCGATCATCGGGCGTAATCAGTCCCTGCCGCCGTACCCATTCGAGTACCCGTGCCTCAATTTGCCGTGTCATAGCGTCTGTCTAACGAGGTATAGGTGGTATAATCCGCCAGCCACAGAAGCCGGACAATCCCCGTCTCTCCATGGCGGTTTTTGAGTACAATGCACTCGGTCTCGTCGGGGTTCTCCACCTCGTCATTATACAGGCTCTCTCGGTGGAGGCCGAGGATAATATCCGCATCTTGTTCAATAGAGCCGGACTCCCGCAGGTCATGGGCCATGGGCCGCCGGGTGGCCGCCTCTCGACTCAACTGGGCCAGACAGACCACGGGAACATGTAGGTCTTTCGCCATGATTTTTAACGCACGGGAAATGTCCCCCACCACTTGGGTACGGTTTTGCTGTGCGTTCCGGCTGGTCTCCCCGGCGGAGGTCATGAGTTGCAGGTAGTCAATGACCACCAGCCCCAAATCCCGAATCCTGCGACACTGGGCGTGCATCTCTGACACCGTGACAGCGGGCTTGCTGCTAATGAGTAGCTTTGTCCGGCTGATAGATGCCGCCGCCGCACCCAGCTTGCTCCACTCTTCTTTAGAAAGCCGCCCGGTGCTCAATTTTTTCGTGTTCACAAAACTCTCACTGGACAATAGCCGCTTGACCAACTGGTCGCCGCCCATCTCCAACGAGAAAAAGGCCACAGACTTTCCAGATTCCTTCGCCGCCGCTAACGCCATATTTAGCGCAATACTGGTTTTCCCGATACCGGGGCGAGAGGCGATCACAATAAAGTCCGAGTCGTTTAACCCCAACGTAATCTGGTCTAAATCTGACAACCCCGTAGTGAGACCGGGAATCTCGCCCTCTTTACGCTTCGATGCCTCGGTGATTTTTTGATACGCCTGTTGCAATACCCGGCTCACCGGCTCTAAGTCGCCGGAGGTGCGGCCTTTGCTGATGTCGAAAATCTTTTGCTCGGCCACCTCTAACACTTCTGCCGCCGTCCCGCCGCCACCGTGAACCAGCTCTGTAATCTCACCGGAGGTCTCGGCAATGGCCCGTAGCACAGACTTGTCCTTCACCGTGGCGGCATAGGCCATGGCATTGGCCGCCGTGGGGGTGATGTTCATGAGGTCAACGAGATAGCGGGAGGTGCTGTCCGTGGCGATGCCATCCCGGCGCATCTGGTCTAGTACCGTCACCGGGTCTGCATCTTGGGCTTTGTTGAACATGTCCAAGATGGTCTCGTAAATGTCCCGGTTGGTCTCTAGGTAAAAGTCCGCCGGACGCAGTGTTGCGATGACATCCGCCTGACAGCGGGCATCAATAAGCATAGCACCGAGGACGGCCTGCTCGGCCTCCACGCTGTGGGGCATGACTCGGTTGATAAGTTCATCCATGTGGGGTCACCACCTTTGGTTTTTTGTGTTTATACTACGGGCGATTGTTCCCACCGCCTTTTGTAGAGGGCGTGCCCCTGTGCGTCCCGGCCCTTTTCCCCTTGGTAGGGGCGATTATCAATCGCCCGGCCTTTGACTTTTTCTTTCGGCTTGCGCCGATTTTAACTTGGCGTGAACCGCCAACTGGTATTGTCCTGCCGGACGGGCCTTCTTTGCCATTTCGCAAAGAAGCAAAAGAAACACAGGGGCTACGCCCCTATGTACCCCGAAGGTCAAGGGCAGAGTGACGACGATTTCGCACCTTATACTCCGTACTGGCGACAATGCACTCACGCCGGATGTGGTAGTCCTCGAAACTCCAATGGTCAAGGGCGACGGTGCCGCCGGGTTGGTGTTCTATTGAATTGCACTCAAAAATGGAAAGTATTAGAGCCGAAATTTTCTGGTCCTACCTCTTCGGGTTCGCACTAACGGTAAGGAATCGTGCCGAAAGCCTGTTCCCGCTTCATTTAGTTCAGTTTTCAGATATTCCACATCGTCACGCAATGCTCGATGTGCTGGAAATGCAAATAAATCATACAGCTTTTGTATCATTATCAATATTGGTATGGTTGCCACTAATAGGGTAAAGATGATTAAAGTTCTTACATTCACGTTCTGCATCCCAGCATCCCACATGATACTGACAAAAACAAGCCCAAGCGGAAAGACCGCAATCATACAGCAACTTTTAACTAATGACATCACCTTGATTAGCGCATGTTCTTTCATCTGCCTATCGCAATATAAAGCTAACCCCTCTAGGCCACGCTCTGAATCCAGCTTTTTTTCTCTAAGAAATTCGCGCAACTCATCGAATCCTGCATGTTTATCTTCCCTAGATATTTTTTGTTGTCGTTTGCTCCAACGCCACTCCCATACCCCCCACCCCACAACAGAGAGACTACCAGCAAGGAATATGAGAAAAAACCATCCCAACTGTAATTCCATCTGATTTATGTTCACAGGCTCTACATTCTCTAGGCTTCTATAAGCTAATAATTGCCCTATTGCTACTATTGTCAAGGTAATACCAATAAAGGTAAAAACTACACCCCTCGCAACATCTCTCGCGTTAACTCTATCCCTTCTTTTCATGCTTTTCTTATATATTTTCTCTTTATACTCTTTCAAACAATCATCAAACATCTTTATGCACCCTACCCCGCAACAACCTCAACCCTCACAACGCCCGACAACTCATTGCCCAGTTTTACTTTCACCGTATGTTCCCCGAACGTCTTAATTGGGCTCTCTTGCACAATTTTGTTCTTTTCAATCACAATCCCGTGTTGTTTCTTTAACGCATCCACAATCTCTTTCCCTGTGACGGCACCGAACAAGCGGCCGCCGTCGCCGCCTTTTCCGGGGATGGTGACGGTGACTGTTTGTAGCTTCTCTTGAATCTCTTTGGCGCCGGTGATGGCTTTTGCTTTTAGTCTCGCCTGCTTGTCCTCTTTTTGTTTCAACTCCGCCAGCTTCTGTGGAGTGGCCTCTACGGCCAGTTTCCGGGGGATGAGGTAATTTCTGGCATGACCATCGGATACGTTACATAGTTCTCCAGCTTTGCCTTGGCCTTTTACGTCTTGTAATAAGATTACTTTCATGTGGGTTGCCCCTCCTTTAATTGTTCTTGATTTTGGTTTTGGGTCTTCTGTTCTGTCTCGGCGATGCAATAGGCATCGATGGTGGCTTTTAGGTCAACTAAGACTTCCTGGAAGTGCTTGCCCCTCACTTGTGCCCCGGCGGTGCTGCGGTTGCCGCCGCCGCCCAGTTTTTCTAAGATAAACTGGACATTTACATCCCCGATGCTCCGGGCGGAGATCACCGTCTCCGCCTCTGTGGGGAACAGGACAAAGCTGGCCTGAATCCCGGCGATATTCAACAACTCATCCGCCGCCATGGCTGCCGCCACCCGCTCTACCGCCTTGTCCGGGGCTGCGATAACGATGCCGTCTCGGTAAAGAGTCGCTTGCCGCACTACATCGTAACGGGCCACTGCGCCGTCAAAGTCGCTTTGCATCAGCTTTTTCACCTCTGCCGTGTTGGCCCCTGCCCGCCGTAGAAATGCCGCCGCTTCAAAAGTTCGGCTCCCGGTTCGCAGGGTGAAATTCTTCGTGTCCATGGCGATGCCTGCTAAAAGCGCCTCCGCCTCTATCCGCAGAATGTCTTGCTGGTTGACGATGTATTGCATTAGCTCCGTCACAAGCTCTGCCGCTGAGGATGCGTAGGGTTCGTGGAAGTTGATGGTGGCATTCTGGATATATTCTGCGGCCCGGCGGTGGTGGTCAATGACCACAATCTGGTCTGTGGCCTCCAACAGTTCCGGCACCTCCACTTGGGCGGGACGGTTGGTGTCCACTACGACAACAACACTGCTTGGTGTCACCTGTTCTTGGGCCTGTTCTGGGCTGACAAAGGCGTCTTTGTACTCCGGCACATGTTCCAGCCGCTCTAGCAGGGACCCCACAGCGTGGAGGTCGGGGTTGAATATAATCTTCGCCTCTTTTTGCAGCTTCCGTGCGATACAGTACACACCGCAAGCGGCACCGAAACTGTCAAAGTCCGTATGGGTATGCCCCATGATGAAAATACGCTCTCCACTGCGGAACAACTTCTCCAGCGACCCCGCCGTGACCCGGCTTTTTACCTTAGTGCGCCGCTCTAACGTGGTGGTTTTGCCACCGTAGAACTCAAAGTTGTACTGATCCCGCACCACAGCCTGGTCGCCCCCCCGGGAGAGGGCCATTTCAATAGACAGCTTGGCGTACTCGAAATTTTCGCCGAACCCGCTACCGTCTTTCCCGATACCGATAGAGATGGTGGCGGCGATGCCCGCACTGTTGACAATCTCTCGCACCCGGTCTAACAAGGAGAACCGGCCTTGGATATAGGTTTCTAAGTTTTGTTCTTCTATCATATAGACATACCGGTCTCGGTCAAACCGGCACAAGAATCCGCCGGAGTCAGAGCACCATTGGCTGATTTTCTCGTCAACATTGGCTAGTATGGCACTCTTTTCCTTCTCGGTCAGGTTGCCTAATAGTTCGCCGTAGTTATCCAGCACAATCAGCCCACAGACGGGACGGGTGTCCCAATATTGCTGGGAAAGTTCTGCAAATTCCGTCACGTCCAACCAGTAGGCATTGCCCAAAAACCCGTAGGGCGATGCCGCATCCGCCCGGACGATGTTACCGAACACCTGATACTGCCGGTCACCCACCGTCTGGAGTGTGGGACAAACTGTTGCGCCTTCCATCAGCCATTTGGTGTCAAAGTCCGGCACCACATCGGCGATGCCCACTTCAAAGATGTGGTCTCTCGTTCCCGTCATTTCGGTGAACCGTTGATTGGACCAAATGACCTCTCCATTATCCAGCCGGAAAATTACCATGGGCATGGGGAAGTTGACCATATTGTCTTTATGTGCTGATGCCACGCTGTGGTTGAGTTCTTCCAAATAGGTCAGCAACGCACCCCGCTGGCGGCGGATGGCAAGTTTAGAATAGACAAACAAAATCAGCCCCGCCAGCCCGTACCCCACAGCCAAGCGCCAACTAAACAGGGCCGCCGAGAGCGCAAAGAGAACAATTACAATAAAATATAACCGCATCCCCGGCTGTAATAAGCGAGAAAACTTCTGGTTCAATTCTCCACCTCCTGTCCTGACTAAATATTAGAGTCCGCATGTATAAGGACAGATAGTATATCAAAGATTTGTTCAAAACACAAGAAAAACCCATCCACACGAGAGGACGGGTTTTCTTATATGCCATTCTCTTAATAATTCGCTACATGCAACTGGAAGTACGCCTTCGGATGGAAACATGCAGGACATAAATCCGGTGCCTCTTCCACGTCCAGTACATAACCGCAGTTACGGCAGAACCAGTGCTGTTTCTCGTCCCGCTTGAAGACTTTCCCGGTCTCAATGTTTTCTAGCAGGTGGCGATAACGGGCCTCATGGTGGCGCTCTACCTCGCCCACTTTCTCCATCTGGTCGGCGATATCGTGAAATCCTTCTTCTCTGGCCACTTCGGCAAATTCTTTGTACATCTCGGTCCACTCATAGTTCTCGCCAGCGGCGGCGGCACTCAGGTTTTGCTTGGTGTCACCGATGCCGCCCAAGTGCTTGAACCAGAGCTTGGCATGTTCTTTTTCATTTTCTGCGGTCTCTAAGAAGAAAGCCGCAATTTGCTCATACCCTTCCTTCTTGGCTTTGCTTGCGTAGTAGGTGTACTTGTTTCGGGCCTCAGATTCGCCGGAAAATGCGGTTTTTAGGTTCTGTTCCGTTCTGCTTCCTTTTAATTCTGGCATCATTACTCGCTCCTTCCAATATGGGGTATCCCAACCTCACCCCTTTGTGGTATACTAACATAAAAAAAGGAGTTTTGCAATCATTATGAAAAAACGTCTGCTTTTACTTATCTTGGCCTTGGTGGTCTTGATCGGCGGCTCGTCCTTGGCCTACCATCTCCTGTCCGACCAAACCCAAACCCCAGTGGTCAACATGCGGGACTCAGAGACCGGGTTTCTCGACTTTGCCGCCGAAGACCAAGACGGCAACCCCACCCGACTATCCGATGTCATCACAGGCCGACCCGCCGTGGTCTATTTCTGGGCCACTTGGTGCCGTTTTTGTACCATGGGGCTAGAAGAACTCCTCACCCTTTACGACATCGAAGGCGAACGGGTGCAGTTCCTCGGCCTCAACGCCTCTCACTTGGGCTTGGCCCACGGGGAGGCCGATGCCGGGCGGGCGTACTGGGTGGAACATGGCTTCCCCTTCCCTACTTTGTATGATGTGTACGCCGAGGCGGTACAGGTTTATGACGTGACTGGAATTCCCTTTGCACTGTTTATTGACAGCGGGGGGAACATTGCCCATCGGCAGATTGGCTTCCAAAACGCCGCCGCCATGGCAGAGTTGATAGCGGAATTGGAGTAGGATTATGCTACACATCGTCTTGGTTGAGCCGGAAATTCCACAAAACACGGGGAATATCGCCCGCACCTGTGCCGCTATCGGGGCCCGGCTTCATATTGTGAATCCCACCCCCTTTGAGATTAGCGACAAAACCGTAAAGCGTGCGGGGCTGGACTACTGGCAGCACCTAGATTTAGAGATGCATGAAAATCTAGCCGCCTTTTTGGATAAATATGGTACAGAGGCCTTGTTTTTCGTGGAAACTGGAACGGACACGCTATATAGTGATGTAGCGTTCCCTGCAAATACCTTCCTCCTGTTTGGTAAGGAGACAACAGGTTTGCCCCGCTCTCTGCTGGATAGTGGACAAGGCATCACCATCCCGATTTTGTCTCATATTCGCTCGCTTAATTTATCCAACGCTGTGGCGGTGGTGGCCTATGAGGTGGTGCGGCAAGTAGGGGGCCTCATCCGTGTCTGAGTGGGTATGGAGCAAGCAGGAACAGATATTTTGCATATGCTGGGGTTATTTATTTTTCCCCTGGCACCTCGTAGGGGATGGCGTCCTGCGCATCCCGGCCCTTGATCTTTTCGTTCGGCGTTACCGCCGAGGGTTTTCTTGACGTGCACCGCCAACGTGTATGTCCTGCCGGACGGGCCTTCTTTTTGTTGTTGAACAAAAAGAAGCAAAAAATCAACACAGGGGCTGCGCCCCTATGTACCCGCTAAGGGCAAGGGCAGAGTGACGACGGTTTTGCACCTTATACTCCGTACTGGTGCCAAAGCCCTCTAGCCGGATGTAATAGTGCTCTCAACCCCAATGGTCAAGGGCAGTGGTGCCGCTGGGTTGATGTTTTATTGAAATGCGCTCGTGAATGAATAGCATAGGGTCAAGGGATGTTGTTGTCCCTTGACCCTGTTTTTTGTTTGGAGTGGCTTTTGGGCTATTCGTGCGTTTTTTACGAGCGGAAAATATCCTCTGGATCAGACTCTGGCCGTTCCAAAACCGCCCAGTCACGCGCTGGGATGAGGGTAACCCATTGCTCAAACGCATCGTTGGTTCCTCTCCACCGGAAGGTGTAAGAGTTCGTCACCGACTGGATATAGAAATAGTACCACGCGTCTACATCAGCATTGTCCGGCCAAGTCTGCATGTTCGGCAACAAGTCTTGTGTGCGTTCTTGTAGCCGATCCGAAACACGGTTGATCATAGCCGCGGCCTCCGCCCGTGTGAGAGGTCTGTCGGGGTAAAACGCATCACCCAAACCACGGGGGCCTTGCACCCAGCCATTTACTGCCGCCATGTTGATATAGTTTGCGGCCCAGTGACCGGAGATGTCAGCGAAGTGCATTTCCAGTAGATTCATGCCGTCCATTTCTTCCACAAATCGGACGATCGCCGCCGCCATTTCCGCTCGGGTGATAGTCTGATTTGGGGCAAAGCTACCGTCTGGAAAGCCCTTGAATACTCCTGCGTTGGTCATGGTTGATATTGCGTTGTTGAACCAGCTCTGTGGTTCCACATCCGAATAGGGATTCGTTTGTCTCCAGTACGCGGTGCGGGCTTGGTCTGTGATGAGGCGGAAGAAAATTGTGGCGACTTCCGCTCTTGTAATATTGGCGCTCGGACGGATAAACCCATCTTCTGTGCCGATCAGGTAGAGTTGGCGTTCTAGTAGATTTGGCTCCCAGTATGCGACGAAGGTGCGGGGCTCTGTTACGGCGAGAGCGCCCACAGTTGCACCGCTCAACAAAGGGCCAGTTCCGCTCTCTCGCCAGCCGAGGAAGCCGTAATTTGGACGCGTCGGAATCGGTACATTCGCCGTTGTGATTGCGCTCCCGTTGGCGACTGTAACCATGCGGGGATCGGGATAGCCGTCGACATAGCCGCCGTTTAGAAGGAAGGTCACCAGATGCGTATCCGGAGGGATGGGCGTGAAATATGCCGTGAACGTCGTGTCCTGCGTGATATACAGGTCGTAGAGGCCGGACGTTTGGAAAGGGCCGCCCGTGTGTGCTGGATCACTACTCGTCCAGTGTAGGAATTGGAAGCCCGTGTTCGGCTTTGGATAGATTGCAAGTGCGGGATCAATCGTCTCGTTAGGCTCTACGCCTACCGATGGCGGGGTCACAGTTCCGTTGCCGGCAGATGTGAAGGTCACCAGAAGTAAGGGGTAGCGCCTCTGCCAGATCCATGTGTCTGCTCTGTAGGGGTCACTCGTATTATCCATCAACTGCGCAGAGGTAAATGTGTGTGACCCTTCCGGCGCATAGATTGTTCCACTGCCGACATTGATCCACATACCTGTATATGTGGCATTATTGGGGGGTTCCGGCAGATTGGGGAGGTGACCAGGTGCGCTTTTTGGTTCCCAGTCTGGGCCAAGTGTCAACTCTCGAAGCGGTGTGTCTAGAAACATCTGTCTCATCCCCGCAGGCAACAGAGCCGAATTGCTTGTATCCCAGCCTTCTAAATTCAGGCTCTTCAAGCTAGTCATCCCCCGGAATGCGCTCTCCATTCCGTTACCGTCTGCGCCGGTCACAAGGCTTGTGTTCCAGTTGCTTAAATCTAGGCTTGTTAAGCTGCGTGCGTCTCGAAACACGCTGTTCATCGTGTGCAAGCTGGAGGTATCCCAGCCGTCTATTCCGATTATCGTTTCTAAATAGTGTGCATCTCTGAACATGCTGCGAAAGCGTGTTACGTTGCTCACGTCCCAGTCCGCTACATCTAAACTTGTCAAGAGGTTTGGGCCGCGGAACATGTTTGCCATCCAGACTTGGGGTTCAGCCGCGTTGTCTGGGATGTTAAGATAGCCCAAGTTATCTATCGCATATAACAACGGCAAGTTTGCAAACAAGCCGGATAGGTTGCCCGCCCCGGCAACTGGTTCTGTAAAAACAATTCGTTTCACGTCATTCCGGTAGCTATTCCAAGGGCTTATGATTGCTTCAGTGAGCCAAGCATTGCCTATTCCACGAACAGTTCCGCCACCGACCAGCACCGTGCCGTCATCATAGAGTGTCCATGGCGCAAAAGATGCATTCGGGCCAACATGTCCTGACGCAATCGGAGCAGCAAGCGGAATAGTGCCCGCAACCTCCGAGGCAAAACTACTGACCGGGAATAGGCTGATTAGCATGATTGCCACTAGCAATACGCAGGCGAACCGTTGTAAACTTTTTGCTCGAAATATTTTTTGAAACATAAGCGTATCCTCCCCTAAAAACTATTTCCTATTTGCATAAACAAGTTATGCTCATTATGTCACATAATCCTTAGAATTAGAACACGACTATTTATAAATCGTTAGGATTGCAACAGAAAATAGAAATATATAGGCGAAGGATAAGAACCCGTTATCCCCGGAACCCATCCTCATACAGCCACCGGGCATACAAATATAGCCCGAACATCGCCGACCCCAGCGCAATTCCTGCCGTTATGACGGCCCAAAGGCCACTTGCGAAAAAGGCGGAGGCCACCATTATCACGCCGGTGAGATAGAGGGTACGGGTTGCCAATTTATGGACGGCAAGCCAGACTGTGGGGCTTTGCTCGGTATACACCCAGCGCAAGGCAAGGGTGCTGTTTTTCGTGGTGCGGGGAAACCGCAATGCGAGAAGTGCCACCCCCACCCCCGGTACAAAGGCGATGACCCGGCCCAGCAAGGCCCCGGTCGCCCGCCCTGTGTCCATAGTATAAAACCCATAGACCACCGCCAATGCCACAACAGAGAGCCACGCCATGAAAAACACACGGATTCCGGGCAACACTTGAGCAATGTCTGTCTGCCGCTCTTCTTCCAGCGCTTTTTTCGTCATAGATTTTGCCAATCGATCTGTCAGCAGATACAACGCCACGGATAACGCCACGTTGGCCGCCGGTAACCAAAACACGCCCCCACGCCCGGATGGGATTGACAGCCCCGGTGCAATTTGTATCATAGCCGGTAGCTGCAAGAACACCCAAAAAGCCGTCCCTAACGGCAGGACGGCGAGAATCCAATAGAGGGGCGCGAGCCACCAAAAGCGGTTGCTTCCCATATTACCAGAAAAATTGAGCCCGGTTAAAGGGCATGATGACAGCGATGAGTCGACCGATAATCTCCCGCTCGTCTATGGGGCCGAGAGAGCTGTGCCGGCTGTCGCTGGAGTGGTTGCGGTTATCGCCGATAACAAATACATGGCCCTGGGGCACGGTGAAAGGATAGTCCATATCCCCCGCCACCATTACCGGGCCGCTGGTATATGGCTCAATCAGGGCCCGGCCATTCAGGTAGACTGAACCCGTCAGCGTGTCAACGTCCACCACGTCCCCGGCGAGGGCAATGACCCGTTTGACTAAGGCGGCCCCGTCCTCGAAATCATGGCGGGCCAAGACCACCACATCCCCATGCTCTGGAGTGTAGAGAATGCTGCGGACGACCATCCGATCCCCTTCGTGGAGGGTGGGCATCATAGAATGGCCTTGCACCCCCATGGTACGTCCCACGAAGGTAAGCAAGAAAATAACCACAAGAAACACCGCCACAATGCTCTGCATCCAGTCGTAAAGACCTTGAAATCTGGCAGGGGTTGTGGTTGGAATTTGGCCATCGTCGAACTCTAGGTCTTGGTCCAAGTTGAATTCGTCGTGCATATTAGCCCTCCAGACGGTTTTGGCGCAGGTAGCTTTGCATAAAATCTTTCGTCTCCGGGTGGTCTAAGGCAAGTTCCAACGTGGCCTCTAAAAAACCGCAGAGGTTGCCGGTATCATAGCGGCGGCCGGCAAACTCTTTGGCCACAACCGGCTCTCGCTGGCAAAGGGTTCGCAGCCCATCGGTAAGCTGAATCTCTCCCCCCTTGCCCGGGGGGGTGTTTTCTAAAATATCAAAAATTCCGGGTGTCAGCACATATCGGCCCAAGATGGCGAAGTTGGAAAACTTCTCTTCCGGCGTGGGCTTTTCGTTCATGTCGGTGACTTTGTAAACGGTTTTCTCTAACGGGCTTATCTGTAGAGACGAGTACCGCCCCACTGCGTCATCCGCCACTTTCTGGGTACCCACGCAGGATGCATTATATTTCTCTGCGGCATCAATGAGTTGTTTCGTCACCGGCACCTCGGCGCGCATAATGTCGTCCCCGAGCAATACGGCAAAGGGGTCTTGCCCGATGAAATCTTTCGCCCGCCAAATGGCGTGACCAAGGCCCCGTGTCTCTTTCTGCCGTACATAGAAAATATTCGCCATGTCAGCGGCGTGGCGGATGGCTTCCCGTTCTTTGAGTTTCCCGTCTCTGTACAGCCGCTCTTCTAGTTCCGGGTGGTAATCGAAATAATCGTCCATAGCGGACTTGGCCCGGTTGGTGATGATTAAAATATCCTCAATCCCCGCCGCCACCGCCTCTTCAATGATGTACTGGATGACGGGTTTGTCCAGTAAGGGCAGCATTTCTTTGGGTACTGTCTTGGTGGCGGGGAGCATTCGGGTGCCGAAACCCGCTGCGGGGATGACTGCTTTTTTGATTTTCATGGTGGTGTTCTCTCTCTTTTCTGGTGTGTGTTGTTGGGTGGGCTGTCTCTCTCTTATAGGGGCGATTATCAATCGCCCGGCCCTCGCCCTTCCCTGTTCGGCGTGTCCGCCGATTCTGCCTTGGCGGTTCCCGCCAACTGGTTATGTCCTGCCGGACAGGCCTTCTTTGCCGTTTCGCAAAGAAGCAAAAGAAACACAGGGGCTGCGCCCCTATGTACCCGCTAAGGTCAAGGGCAGAGTGACGACGGTTTTGCACCTTATACTCCGCACTGGCGCAAAAACCCTCACGCCGGATGTTGTAGTCCTCGAAACCTCAATGGTCAAGGGCGGTGGTTCTAGCTAGTGTGATGTTCTATTGAACTGCGCTCACGAATGGGTAGCATAGGGCCAAAAGAAGTAGGTCAATGTTAAAGGACAGCGTCCTTAATGTCCCGGTCTTTGGCCGTGGATCATGTTTATACTATTCATAGGGATAGATATTTGGTATTTTGGATTGGAACTCTTTTAACAGTACGATTTCATCTCTTTCATTAAAAGTTGTAATTGAAACACCATTAAATCCATCTATGTTACCGCCGCATTCACATTGAAAATACCATTCACAGATGCTTGTATCTCCCGAGTGATAAAAATCACTTATGTTCCAGTCCAAAACAGTATTATCTTTATTCCATTCTGTAAACCAAGCTTCGATTTGCTCTAGACTTCTATATGCCGGGCCCCATGATTCTATATAAACAACATCAGTTGAAAACGTGCGCTCTAAGACAGAAGCATCTTTACGAATCCATGAGTTAAAATAGTCTGTTATTATTCTTTCTCTTTTTTTCATATAAGACACCTGCCTCTAATATAAATCATCCACACTCCCCAAAACACAACCATTCATGAGCACATTTCAACAGAACATCAATCTGGCGGCGAAAAACGCCCTTCTAGGTTCCGAGGCAACCGGACTTCTGGTAGGGGAGTATTGTCGCCAGTGCGGAGTATAATATGAAAACGGTCTCTACATTGGACCTTGACCTTTGCGGGTACGTAGGGGCGCAGCCCCTATGTCGCATTTTTGTTTCTTTTTGGCGAAACAAAAAGAAAGCCCGTCCGGCAGGACATGACCAATTGGCGGTACTCGCCAAGAAATCCTCGGCAGAACGCCGAATAGAAAAGATCAAGAGCCGGGACGCGCAGGGGCACGTCCCCTACGAAGAGCAAAAGACACCCACGGCGTATCAAGAACCGCCCAACAAAATCACAAAAGAAAAGGGCCGGGCCGCCAAAGGCGGACGGCCCCCACCTTATTCGTTTATAAAAACTTCCGAACCCCTTCACCGGCAAGCTCCGGCTCGGCACTATAGGTGATGGTAAACCTAATGCTCTCCTTCTCGCTAAACCGCTCTAACCAAGCTAAGAATTCTTCTAGCTGGACACTGTTCTCTGTGTCCACAATTTTCTGTAGACTGTCTAAAAACACATGAGACACATCATAATTGCTGGCATTCAGGCCACTGATGAACCCTTTCAGAAACTCAAAACTCCCGAAATTATACTGGGCCACGGAGATAAGCCGTGCCTTGTGGGGGATATCATAGGTGAGTTTCGGCCCTTTTTCTAAGCAGACCACGTCACCATGCTCCTCTTCCACCGCTTGTTTGACCAGTTCAATCATCTGTTTGGTTTTGCCGGACCCTTTTAGCCCCATGATTAGCTTAACCATTGTAACCACGCTCCTCGCTTTGTTTTTAGAATGACTATATGCAATGTATCTAACCGCATCCAGTTTCGCACTATAACCTTACCATATTTTCACGAATGTGTCAAACAGATGCAAGCATCTGTTTGACAACAGAAAACCCCTATGGACGGCCCAGTAACCGGAACATATTATTCTTATATGCCTCTACCCCCGGCTGGTCGAAGGGATTGATCCCTTGCAATAGACCGGACAAGCCGCAAGCGAACTGGAAGAAATAGGCTAGGTGCCCAAAGGCGGTGTCGCTCATATCCGGCAGGATAATCTCCATCACCGGCACGCCGCCTGCAATATGGGCCTCATTCGTCGCCTGCTTGGCCACACGGTTGATACTCTCCAGCCCTTTTTCGGCCAGATAGTTGAGACCGTCAAAATCATCCACCGTAGCGGGAACCTCAATATCACGGCGGAAGGTGTCGAAGGACACCACAGTCTCCATCAAGTTCCGGGTCCCGTCTTGCAGATACTGCCCCATAGAGTGGAGATCCGCCGTCAGGGTCACGCTGGCAGGGAAAATACCGCCGCCGTCTTTCCCCTCGCTCTCGCCGTAAAGCTGTTTCCACCACTCGGCCATGTACTGGAACGCAGGCTCGTAACAGGCCAGTACCTCAATGATTTTTCCTTTGCGATACAAACCCTGCCGGGCGGCGGCATATTGCCAAGCGGGGTTTTGAAAGCTCCGGTCGGTGGTGATATTTTTCATGGTGTCAAAAGCACCGGCTAACACTTTGTCAATATCAACCCCGCTGACCGCCATAGGCAACAGCCCCACGGCAGTGAATACACTAAAGCGTCCACCCACCCGGTCTGGGATGACGAAGGTCTGGAACCCTTCCCTGTCGGCCCACTGTTTTAAGGCACCGCTTCTCCGGTCACAGGTGGCATAGATGCGGCTTTTCGCCCCGATGTCACCGTAACGGCTTTCTAATAAATCCTTGAATATCCGAAACGCAATGGCGGGCTCTAAGGTTTGGCCGGACTTTGAGACCACATTGATAGAAAAGTTTTTGTTACGGAGCAAGTGCCCGATCTCGTTGATATGTTCCGCAGACAGGTTATTCCCTACAAAATAGACATTGGGTGTGGATTTCTGGTTTAAATTATAATTGGGTGAACGGAGCAGTTCAATGGCGGCCCGGGCCCCTAAGTACGACCCGCCCACACCGATAACCAACAGGACATCGGAATCCGAGCGGATGCGCTCTGCCACCGCTTTAATCCGGTGAAATTCCGCCCGGTCATAGGTCTCGGGCAGGTTTAACCATGTGGTAAATTCATGCTCTGGCCCTAGTGTCTCCATGAGCTTATCATGGGCTGCTGTTACAGGCTCTTTCTGTTGCCACTCGTCCCGTGCAATAAAATTGGATATGCCGGTCAAATCAAGTTTAATCATAGGTTCGGCTCCTTACTGTCGTCTTAATTTCTGGGTGCGTTTCACACAAAAGAAAAGGAGCGGGACTTGCCGCTCCTTCGTCCGTATTATGTAGTTTACCTCAAATTGGCAGATTTTACAATCCCCCAGTGAATAAGACTTGCAAAAATCTCACGAATACACCGCCTGTCGTAAGCCGTTCCACGCTGTCTGCCGCCACAATGGGGATGGTTGCGATAACCGTTTCTCCATCATAGACCGTAAGGGTTCCTAGAGTTTGCCCCGCTGTCACCGGAGCTTCCACCGTTTCTGCCAGCTCTACATGTTGGGTCACACCGCTGGCTTTTGTTTTCTCTAACAATAACCGCGGATGTCCGTCTAACACCGGCTGTACAGAAGAGACCACGCCCAACTCCACCCGCAAGGGCCGCAACACGTCTGCGGGTTGGACATCTACCAGGGTGTAATTGGCAAACCCGAAATTTAACAGGGTCTTTGCCGTCTCAAACCGCTGGTCGCTGGTCTCACCGTGGAGCACCACGGCAATAAACTCTACCCCGTCCCGCATGGCGGTGGCGGCGAGACAATACATGGCGGTCTGGGTAAAACCTGTTTTTAAACCCGTGGCACCTTCGTAATAATAGATGAGGCGGTTGGTGTTACTCAGGCCAAACTCTCCGCCCCGCACCGAGTCCATCCAGATGGTGGAGAACTCTTTGACAAGCTCATGTAAAATCAACGCCCGGCTCATGAGTGCCACGTCCCGTGCGGTGACCTGGTTTTCCCCATCGTCTTGTGGCAGGCCGGTACTATTGACAAAGGTGGTATTCACCATGCCCAACTCCCCCGCCCTTTGATTCATCCGGGCCGCAAACGCCGCCTCCGTACCGGAGATATGCTCTGCCATGGCCACAGAGGCATCGTTGGCAGAGGACACTACAATGCCCTTTAGCATATCCCGCACGGTCATCTGCTCGCCCTCTTCTAAAAATATCTGCGACCCGCCCATGCTGGCCGCCCGGGCGGAGGTCACGATCATGTCATCTAGGGATAGCCGCCCTGCCTCAATTTCTTCCATGATAAGCAGAGTGGTCATAATTTTCGTAATACTGGCCGGCGCCGTCTGGGTGTCCGCATCCTGCTCAAAGAGGACGGTACCCGTCTCTTTCTCCATCAAAATCGCAAAGGGTACCTCCACCACAAGACCTTCTGTTCCTGTAGCGGGCACTGCATAGCCGTCGGTCGAGAATCCAAATAGTAATAGCAGAGCCAATAGCCCCGAACCCAAACGCTTCATCATATCTGTTACCCCCTATGGATGTCCTTGCAACAATCTATGTCCCAATTTCGGGGGATATACATGCCTTTTGTGTCGGTTTGGTCGCTTGACAACCATGCTACTCGTGGAGCATACAAAAACCCGACCCCTGTTTGCCGCATAGCCAAACAGGGGTCGGGTCTCATTATGTGCCGATTTCTTACCCTAACTCTAGTTGAAAATGTCTCCCGGCTGAGAGTTAGGCCGCTCTAGTAAATGCCATGCGCGGGGGGGAATGATTTCGAGTAGCTCCTTGTAATAGTCACTGTCGCTTCTCCACCGATAGGTGTAAGAGTTTGTCGCCATTTGTATATACAAGAAATACCACGCTTCTTCTAAGTTCGGATTTGCGTTGTCCGGCCAATCGACCATGCCTTCTAACAGGCATTCCGGACTCTCCACCAGTCGCTGGAACATGCGGTTAATCATTGCCGCTGCCTCCATTCTGGTAATCGCATCTCCTGGGCGGAACCGCCCATTTAGGCCCTCGCTGCCCTCAACCCAACCTTCTTCGGCGGCACGGTTGATGTACGCTCTCGCCCAGTGGTCTGCGATGTCGTTGAATTGGTCGTCACCCAATACCAGCGCAAATGGGCCAATTGACTCAAACGCCATGAACCGAACTAGGACGGTCGCCAGCTCCCCACGGGTAATGTCTTGCTCCGGGAAAAATAGATCATCTGCAATGCCTTGGAAAAGTCCCATGTTAACTGTCGTGGATATTGCGTTATTGAACCATCGCTCCAGCGCAACATCATTGAATGGATTACTCTGCATCCAGTACTCTTCCCGCACCTCATCTTCAATCAGGCGGAAGAAAATCGTCGCAATTTCCGCACGGGTGATATTATCCCGTGGCCGAATTGTGCCATCAGGTCTGCCAATCAGAAACGCCTGACGCCACGGGCGATCCCCTTCTTCAATTCTCTCTTCATCTTCATCTTCAGGAGTACCATCTGGCCTGTATAGAGTGCCGACATTCACGATGGTGTTGCCTTCGGCGGGTTGTGCTATTACGACTGCGTAGAAGCTGAC
>Ga0131853_10004149_pt1 | contig 25983 bp, 17 predicted proteins | sample TergutLab28metaG_FD_92764 | JGI IMG/M metagenome (GOLD analysis project Ga0131853, IMG submission 92764) | Labiotermes labralis P1 segment gut microbial communities from Petit-Saut dam, French Guiana - Lab288 P1 (version 2) (version 2) | ecosystem: Host-associated > Arthropoda: Insects >... | reverse complement strand
TCTCTATACATCGGGCGGCATAGGTGGACATCTGGGTTCCCTTGTCAAGACGATATGAATTTACTGCTTTTATCAATCCAATTGTGCCACAACTGATCAGGTCATCTGCCTCGGCCGCCCCGTTATACTTTTTCACAACATGAGCAACAAGTCGCAAGTTGTGCTTGATCAAGATCTCTTTGGCGTCCAAGCACCCATCTGCTTGGAACTTTTCAATATAGCGAACCTCGTCTTCTTTGGATAATGGTTTTGGGAAACTGGACTTCTCGGCAACCATGCCAGAAAAAAACAAAACCTTACTTAGAAAAACAATAAACGATTCAAATATCACCCCAATATATATGTCGGGTTTTGTCGAAAGTTGAATACATATTAAACTTCTAAACTTGCATGAAATTCCGCGATCTGTCTGGCCGTCAATAAGTCTCTTTGAGCTAACCTGCACGCCATATACTTTCCATTGACCTTCTCCTCGGTAATTCCACCGAGGAAGATTTGTCTCACCCTTGGAATGTTGAGGCCTGATTGCTGTGAATCTCCTATGGCATAAGCGGGTTTACCCGCAAAGATTGGCCGGCGGAATAATTTAGGCGAAGTATTTTCATAAATTCCCAATGAACGATATGTGCAAATCCCATGCAAAAGCTCCCGCTCTTCAAAGGCACTGTGTTCGGCATGGTGCGAGAACGCAGCTAAGTCAGTTTTTGAAGGCAGAGCCATAGTACACAGCTTATCTAATATGGGTACTCCTAAGTCTCCGTAAGTATCAAGTATAGACAGCGAAGGATGTGTATGCAACAACACAATGATTTTCTCCTTGATTTCGCGTAAGATTTCACGAATAAAGTGCATATTAGGGGCACAACCATTTGGCGTGTTACCATATGAAAAATCCTCGCCAGTCAGAAAATCTTTGGCAACAATCTTTCCCCATCTTTGATCTGCGGTTAAGATTCCCATTTCCTCATTCAAGCACTCGCAGCTTCTTCCCCAATTTATTATCTCTCCCAGAAGGTGCGTATCTATCTCGAATTTTCGTTTAAGTTTCACCACATATTATACTGTAACTTGCCTGAAAAGTAAAGACCCCTAGGGGTCTTTTTCTTAGAATGCGATGAAGAATGTGCGGTTGCTGTTAACTATCTTGGTGATGGTTCGCTTTAGCTTTATTCGTGTAGCGTCAGGCATTTTATGAACGCGTGTGCTGATTCCCTCTTCGACGATGGAACCAAGCGACCTGCCAAATACCGGGACCTGCCATAGGCTGTTTGCATCCTTGTCGAATTCCGCTTGCATAAGTTTTAGCATTTCCTCGGATTGGGCCTTTGTCCCAATCGTTGGGGTAACTGCGGTAGTAACATCGACTTTTACAAGGTGGAAACTTGGTGCTGTCGCACGGAGATTCAGTCCAAAACTCTTTCCTGATTTGCGAAGCGTTGGTCGATGAAGATTGAAGTCAGTAAATTGTGGAGAAATGATACCATAACCCGTATCGGCGGCCATTAACATGGCATCGCGAATTTGCTTGGTAGAATTTAATAATCCACCAGAGTGACGCAGGAATGCGACAAGGTGAGCCTCGTCCGTTAGGTCAACACCTGCCGCCCCAGTTAAGACCCGGTTATAAAGATCAGGACGCGGGTTTAGGGTATATGATACTACTCCACTGACAACATCTATATTAGTAATGCTGAGCGATGCAAAATTAACAGATTTTTCGAAAATGGTTGGAGCTTCGGCGTCCGCGATCTTACGAACAGTTGAGACATGCTTGCGGATAGTTTCGACAGCCTCGCTGATAATATCAGACTCGGTATCAAGGACACGCAGCCATTTTGGCATGCTGATTCGGAAACCATTGATTGGGAACTCGGCCAGTAGGGCCCCAAAGACGCGTGCCACATCATCATTTGTCAATCCATCTGCATTCAGGGCAAGCGTATTAACGCCATGCTTGGCACTTAAATCTGCAACCAAGGTACTGGCATTTTTTGGGTCGCGGCTGTTGACCGCAATGACAAATGGTTTTCCAAGCTTTTTAAGCTGGGCTATTACTTTCTCTTCCGCATCAACATAGTTCGCCCTAGGAATCTCGGTTATCGTCCCGTCCGTAGTCATTACAATCGCAAGTGTTGAATGCTCCTTGATAACCTTGCGGGTACCGAACTCGGCGGCTTTCTCGAATGTCATTTCTTTTTCTTGCCATGGAGTCTTTACCATGCGTGGCTTGCCATCCACAATATGTCCAGATGCCCCCTCGACCAAGTATCCAACGCAATCTACCATTCTGATACGCATAGCAGATGCCCCTACCTTGATTTGGGCGGCTTTTGCGGGAACAAACCGCGGTTGGGTCGTCATAATGGTTGCACCGTCACCAGATAGTGGCAGCTCGTCCACCAATCGCTGTCTCTCGTTATGATCGTCCATTTTTGGAACAACAGCCTGCTGCATGAACCTTGTTATAAAAGTCGATTTACCTACTCGCACGGGTCCTACTACCCCGATATAGATATCTCCCTTTGTCCTGCCCGCTATATCACTTAGTACCCTTTGCATGTTTGCCACGCTCACCTCCTAGTTGCTCAATAGATATGAGGTGTCATGTCGAAATATCACTTCTTTTTCTTAAGCTTTTTCAATAACCCGGCTTTATTTTCCTGACCCATTAAAATTCTAGCGATGTTTGTTCGATGTGTAAACATTACAAGGAAGTAAAATCCCAGCAACATACCGTGTATCACAATGTGGGAATCGTGAAAGAGTTGCCATAACACAACAATGTTGATAAATAACAAACTGCTGACCGCTGCGTAATCAAAAATAAACACATACAATAAACCTATTCCAAATGCCGCTAGCGCTAGTAATGGATTTATGACAAGAAATACCCCAACCATCGTTGCAACGCCCTTGCCCCCTTTGAATCGAAACAGAACTGGAAAGCAATGCCCTAGCACAACCGACAGACCTGCGGCATACATGGCTATTCGTCCCGACTCGGCATTCAATCCATACAACAAGCCAGCAATTAAAACAGGTAAAACACCCTTTGAGACATCAAACAAAAATACAACTATTGCCCGCTTGAACCCAAAAGTTCGTAACATGTTTGACGCCCCTGGATTACCAGAAGCTTCCTTTCGTATATCCCTGCTTTTGCGTGTAGTCAGAATAGCAATGTTGATATTGCCGATGAAGTACGCAACGATGCAAATTGGAATTAAGTAAATCAGGTTCTCAAGCATGGTTAACTATAGCACAAAGTGCTCATTACGCAAAGCGTAATATAACTTCTTATTTTCTATGGTGCAAGCGTAAAAGTAATTACATTACTGTAAACCCCTAGATGTCTGGCCTGCACCTTAACCTGCCCAGAGGTATGAATGGTCAGATACCTGCCGCTGATTGTTGCAAGGCCATAACCTTGCGTAATAAAGAACTCGAGGCTCTCTGGATTGACTACATGTGGGCTTGGATTAAATTGGTGGTCAATTCGAATCTCTTGTCCTAGCACAGGTATACCACCCCAACTTGTTTCAAACTCGTCCGAGTAGATACTGCCAATCAATATACCAAGAAGAGGAAACTTAATTGTTATAATATTAGACCCAACGCCATCCGCATATACTCTAACCCTTATTTGTCCGCCGCGTGGGACTTGGTGGCTGAAAAATATTGCGTTATCCATGTAGTTACTTGTAACCCATTCGGCCCCCTCGAGAACAGTTATAGAAGTTCGCGGATATGTTGCATTTGCTGGATAAATAACAGAATCAAACACAACCATCATTCCACCAAAGCCCCCAATAGTTAGAGTGTCCGTTTCCCCATCCCAGACACCGTCACCATGTGATGCTGTGGAGGTGACGCCTTTGACAGGGATTTTAACAACGATAAATCTGTACACAGGGCTGGCAATATGACTGAACACCCCGTTAATTGTAAACTCTAAATCTGTTGGAGCGTTATCTCGGATCACTAAATTATTTTCTGGGTCAATTACAATGAATTGATTCGAGATACTTGCTAGGATTCGAATCGGAACAGTCAAGTTCGCATCCAGAGGATATGGAACCGCAGCGAGGGGGATAATGTCACCACGCCTGACCTTTATTGGTTCAGGGCGTTGCAGCTCTTTTCCTGCATCACGATTTTGAACAGTTATGCTCTGCAAGAAAATTTGCCTGATATTGAGATGAAATGTTCTTTGGAATAATTGTCCGTCGTCGTTTGCGATTACTTGAATTTGGATTTGTTGGTTCAGTTGAGCGATACTTGTTGTGACGGTCAATTCGAATCTGTTGCCCTCTAGTCGAACTATGTTTCCGAACGACGAATCCATAACAACATCGACCAAGCCGCCTTCGACATTAAATGTTGCATTTTCCTCGTGAATGAAAATATTGAATGGAACAACTTGCCCCAATGTTACACTGGTTGACTGGCTTTCTAGTACAAAGTGTACCTGAGTGATTGGAGTTCGAACAACGGTTAAGGTCACAAAGTTACTTTGCACTTGGTCGACTGTGCTGGTTGCTCTGACCGTTATCGTATCACCAACGGAGAGGCTTTGTGTTGTCCTGAGGTTTTGTCCTTCGAAAAATGCATATTCACTTGTCCCCAACCCACTTACTATTCCATGATCAGTAACAACATTATGCACAGCAAAACTGAGAGCCGTGAAAGATGCATTTGTTGGATACCAGATTGAGGAGAACCACCTTGATTGCCCAACGCGAATATCGGTACCACTGGAGGCCGCTATGTCCAGCGTTTGAACTGGAACAGGACTGCGAGTAACCCTGATGCGGGTTGACATGCCCTCGGCAGTGATTGTCATTATTTCGTCGATTGTGAAATTGTGAATATTATTTGGGAAAAGAAATCCATGCCAATTATTGGATACATGTAGATTATCCGATACTCTAATAATTTCAAGGGGAATTAATTGATGAGAGACTTGGCCTCTTGTCAGATTAATTGTTCGCCTGTATATTCGAGGAAGGTTTACCCTGTAGTTATTGCCTGCGTTGAAAGTTAGAATCGTGAAATAGTCTTGGGAAGCCTTTAACCCGTCGATGAATTCTTGAGTGAATTCGACCGTTGGACCATTTGCCCTCTCGCCCTGGGTTATGATATCGGTGAAGGTTATATCTTGCTGTGGATTATCATAAACCACACAACCCACAAGGAAAAGTGCTACGGCCAGAATCAAAGGCAACAAAGCTTTCATGTAGCTATTATATCTAATAAATATAAAAATGTCTATCCAATCTCGCGTTCGTCTTCCACGACTTTACTTGCATTTTCTTTTTCTTGTTTTTTTCGTTTTTCAAGAGCCTTTTTCGCTACGCTTAGTATCGCTGCACGCGATTCTGGTGAAGTTTCCTCATGGTAAGTCATGCCATCTTTTAATACAACATCGCCCAAACCGTTCCAACGAGCGGCACCTTCAATTACCTTTTCAAGGTCTTGGATTGTGTATTTTTCAGGGTTCATGAATTTTTCCCTTTCACCTTGAACTATATGGATACGGACAGTTTCTGCTTTCTCTTGAGGTGTTACTTCGACCTCTTTCTCCTTTCGTTTTTCATAAACCGCTTTTGCGGCTGCAACAATTTCATCTCGACCTGGAGTTTCGTAGTTATAGGTCTGCATAGTGACCTTATCCCGGCCCTTAATCTTAATCGTAAAGTCGCCGTTTCCGTTCCAACGCTCAGAATCTTTTACTATTTGACCTATTTCCTCTAGGGTATACATTTGAGGATCGTTGAATTCTTTTACCGCTTTCTCCATTGCAGGGCTTAACATTTAATTCTCCTTTTAAATTACGGATTTGATTTTGCACTTAAAGTGCAACTCCACTGCCTATTTATTATAACACTATTATATACTTTAGTGAACCCTGAACTCGTCCAGTATAACCGCAGCCTCTTCATAGTTTATTTCAACAAGCATTTCTAATATTTCTTCGAATGCAACTGTTAAATCTTCATCTTCCTTAATACTCTTACTTAAATCCATAAATGATTTTGTGATGATTATTTTGACGATAGCACTTGATTCGCTATCGCTTAGCAATTCAGACAAGTTTTTCTTCTGGTTTTTAGCATCTGCTATATCTTTAAACACATTTCTTATTGATAGAATAATTTCAGGCAAAAGCTTCGAATAATGTAGTTTGTAAATTGTGCTTAGCATTTCTTTAACATGGTACTTTCCATGCTTGCTAAACTTAGAGTTAAGAAATTCTTTGTCGCTATACGAATATCCAGAAGCACACCTACTCCAATCACCACTGCCACCATATGTTGTTGTCGCTAATATGACTGATTTAAGCAGTTTAATTTTAACTTGCTCATCACTAATTGCCTCAACTCTTTTTTCAATTATATCAATAATTTTCCCATATAGCACTCTTTGGTTTTTATCGTTATGAGCATCAAAATATGCTGATAACAATACGCTAAAAATATCTAAGTAAAACTTCTCAGCATCCCTAGGGAATAACGAGAAATCAATATCATCAAACAAAAGGCTCAGTACATTTTTAGCCCCTTCTTCACTTCTGACAAGCTCACGCTGAAAGGCATCCATTACTTCATAGAGCGCATAAGTGTCTAGAATATCGTGCGCGTTGCCTTGATGATCATCATACTTAGCCCAAACCTTGAGCATTCCATCAATCAACCCTTTTGCCACTTTTGACATGATATTATCATTCAATGGCATTCCGCAGTTTACCGCATAGCATATTGTCGAAATATCATAATCACCTATGCAAAATGATTTCAGTTGAAGCTGCTTTTCAGAAAACAAATACTCTGCAACCAATTCTTCTCTTCTGCTTTGAAAACCAACTGTTTTTTCTTTCTCTTTCGCTTCCTGTATCCAAATGTCAACACCTCGTAGTTTTGGATGCAAATTTGGAATGAACTCAAATTTTTCTTGCTTCCTGAATTTTTTGATATATCCTGCATTGAACTTCTGATGACTCATTTCATCTTCTGCTATCTTTATAATAGTATTTAATACAGCAGAAGCTAAGCTTTTATTACTCCTTAGATAAGACTTTGACACAGAAGCCAGCTGCTTTATTATCCCATTTTGTCCTCTATACAATATCAAATCTAATGTTAATCTCTTGATTTGATTTTTAATTTCGTAATCTTCAACTTTATCGACTTGGTCTAATAAAACTTTTAAATCACCAAACTCAAACATGAATATGCCATTATCAAAAAGTTTTCTAACTCCATTTATCCAATATATACAAAATTCTTCTCTTTTAGCCATATGTAAGCTCTCATCAAGAAGAACTTTTTTAATTAGCCCAATTAATGTCTTTTCAAGCATTGAAGGAAGCAAAACTTTATTCATTGTCATAAACATTTTTCCTATCAACTCTAAGCAAACTTTAAGATTCATTTTTTCTTCAGTAATTATAGCATCACCTTCTCGCACTAAAGCGAATGCATCGATATTGGGCTTGTTTCTTTTATCATTTTCTGTAACCACTTTTTTCGCCTCGCCTGTTGTAACTGGAACTAATGCGACTGTGTTTTCATCCACATTTTCAATGCGAGCTTTTCTTAAATCCATATTTTCTATCTGTAGATAATGGGTTGCATTTTCTTTATCATTCGGCACTATCGAATAAAGATAATCGAAAGTTTTGTAGCATTTTTTGCGCATAATTTCACCATGGTATATCTGCATCAGAGTCGCATAGCTACGCAGATTGCGGTCTTTTGCTGAACCATCAATTTTGTATCTATTTCCAATTCCAGAAAGTGAGCCAACTAGCTTCGAAAGATCGTTAAGCACTATGTCTAAATTGCTTACTAAATCTAGTGCAAATCCGGGCAATTCTTTTGAAAACTCCATACCTATCTCAGAAATAATCGTCAACAAAGCGATGTTGTTTGATTTTTCAAAAATTTCTTTTTTAACAGCTTCAAAAAATTTAATAACTTTTTCATCTTTGTGATCGCTGTTCTTAACAAATTGTCGCAATTTTTCTTTAAGGCAATATACCAAGTCGCTGATGATCATCGGTATAGCATACTCTTGTGAGCCCGTTAGCCACATTTGTGAATTTCCAAGATAACTACGCTTCATCTCTTCATCCACAAAGTAAAATTCATATGAAAATGTTTCGTCTTTATTTTTACTCTCATAAGCCAATACTGCATTATTGACAAAGCCAATAGTCCATCTCAAACCTGTCCAAAAATTGCTTCCAAACAAGCTGGTGAAAAAATTGCTCATTATTACTGAGCCTCTAGAAGATTTATAATCATAACTCTCTGCCTGATCACTTAAGCCAAACTGGTGAGATAATTCCATTTTTTCTCTCTGATAAAAACCAAAATGCGGATGACTCTTTTCTTTTGGGTTGACTGTCCAGAACATCTCTGCTAGTGTACATAGCTCTTTAGGTAAGTGTTTGGCTAAAGGAACATGTTCGCATTTCAAAGTATCTTTTATAATAGATTTTGCAACTGAATGAAGTTTTTTACTTGAATCTTTATACCAATCAGTTATTTTATTCCAAAACTCTTTAACCCATTTTTCGGAATATTCTACCATTGCATAAATTGGTTTTAAGTAGCTTTTAATAACATCATCCAATTTATAAAAGCTCTTTGTCTTGCTATCTGATAAGGGCTTCTCTATTTTGTATTGCAGGATCAAACAAGCATCAACAGCCTCTTGTTCATTCTTGAATTTATATCTTGAATAATCTGAGCACAGCTTCTCGACACCTACCAAACTATCACTTTCATGTAATTTATTTTTTGCGACAATTCTTATCAGACTCCCCTTCCTTGACCTGCCGGGTTCAACATGATTACAGGTGAAAATTTTGCAATAAAGTTATTATCAATTTCGAATGCATATAAGTTGGCGATTGAGATAAACTTTTCAATAACTCCTTTGCTTATCAGGTCGTTTTCATATTCATCAAAAAAGCACTGACAGTGCCTAGACTTCACTAAACCAATTATTGTTTGCTTTTGCCAAAATCCTGATACTTCCACAGAAAAAATAAGCTTAGAAATAAACTTTTCTCTATTCTCTTTTTCAAGCAGTTTATTGGAAATCCAAATCTGATAGTGCCTAAAAACACATCTTCCCAAAGCTTCAATATCTCTGAAAAATTCGCCATACCTTCCTTTGCACTTAACAAACTTCTTATCAAAAAATTGCTCAAAGCAAATATCTTCGAATATATCATATTTCAATCTTGCAAGACTTTCATTGCTGATTAACACGCCAGCTGAAATCAATTTATCAATCATTTTTTTATCATAATCATTTGCATTTACCCAAAGTAAAAATTCAGTTGCACGCTTAAATACAATTTCGTTAACAATTTTTTCGACATTATTGTCGTTCAAGCAAATAATATTTTTCCAAATATATTCTCTAAACTGATTTTCATCAGCCATGCTTTCGACATCCACATTTTTTGATAGTATTAGGTTTACATAAAACGGCGATTTTAGTAAAGCTTCATAGGTGTTCAATTCAGCCATTTTCCTAATGATTGGATATTTCTTGGCTATAGCACCCAGCTCGGCAACGGTCAACTCTGAAACCTCATATGCATCAACTTGATAATTTCCTTCGATTCTTATAAAAGCACTTTTATCGCTTGTACGACAAGATGTAATAACCTTTACATTTTGATAATCTTTTGTAAATTCATAAAGAGTCTGAAGAATATCAATCTTTGTAGGAACATCCGCAATAAACTCAAGCGAATCAATAAAAAAGGTTATCGGCTTATCAGCAAGATACTCCAACGCTTTTCTTAAATCAAATCCCCATATTTTATTAATGTCCGATTCTTCCCTGAACCTCTCGGCTTTCGCATAAACCACCATGTCTTCATCTTGAACCAATAATTTACATAACACCGATTTACCGCTACCAGCTACGCCTTGAATAGAAATATTTTTAAAATCCTCTTCCCTGACTTTATTCAAGAGTTCACTTCTATCAATTTCATATTCGTTGTTTATTTTGCAGTCTATATTCCCAAGACCAACACTCTTGCTAATGTCAATTGCTTCTTTTAATTTTTCAGAATTTCCCTTAACGCTATCCACTTCTCTCTTGAGTAGCTCATATAATTTGATTTGAAAGCCTAAATCGTTATTTGCTTTCTGGAGCATAGTTTGAGTTGTAATTAAATCATCATCCTTTACAAAAGGAATATCCCCTATTTGTCCCTTTCCGCTGTAGTTTTTAACTTTTTTTATACTTTCGTTGTTTAAAACAATAAATTTAACCTGCTTGATGTTCTTAATTTCAGGACGCGAAGAATCTCTTATCTTTTCCAAGGTTGATTTAATTTTAGCTGGAATATCTTTGGCCGTACTTACCTGTACATACAACTTCTCATCTTGTGAAACTAAATCAACACAAGGAAAAGTATATGTGTCAATATTTAAGTTGCTTAACGCCTGCCCCAGATATAGGCCACCCACTTTTATTGCAAATAACTCAAAAAGCTTTGCGGAATCAAAAAGACCATTACTGTTCGATAGTCTAATCTTCTCTTCGTAAGCAGAGATATAATCAGTTATAAACCCTATTCTTTTGTCTGACTCCTTCATTTTAATACTCCTTCAAGGATACTCTCATCGCATCTTCAATTCTTTCAATCATATCTGCATCGATTTCGCCGTTTTCGTCATCTATCAGATATGGTATTTGAATTACTGTGTCATCAATGTTTGCTTTTGGAACATGCTCTCCTCTCTTCACAATGTTTATTACGACACACTTTTCGCCTTTAACTCTATTCAACTTTCTTTGAACTTTTTTGACATAGTTGTCAGCATCAATAATAAATTCATCCCAATGCTTGAAGTCAAAGTATAGATTTTTGTATTTATAATCGAAGAACTCATAGTGCGACTGCTCTTCCAATTCATCCAAATCAATACCGCATTGTCTTTCAATGATCTCTTTACCTACAACTTCCCCCAAAGCGCCTTTATATATCTGCTTATAGAGCGAAACGCTCATTATAAAGTTGTTTTGCTTAAAAGACTTTGCGTATTTTTGTTTTTCAAAAATTTCACTTATATATGGCAACATAAGCATTTGCGGCAAGTCGCAATCAATTTCAGAAACTTGATTCATATTCAACCTTTTATCAAACTTCAGATCTGATAAGTTGTAGTTTTTCAAGGCATACGAATACCCATCTTGTTTGCTATCTAATTCAAAATATAAGTCTTTAAACTCCGCGGGAACAAATGCTGCAGTAGGATTTTTAAGTACATACTCCCTTAACTCTTTCCACTTCGTAATATTTTGTGGCGAATTTCTAACCGTATCGGACATTTTCTTAATTTTCCAGTAAGCGGTTTTATTTACAATAGTTAAACCTTCCAATGTTTTTGTATTCGTTGATTCAACTTTTTCGTTTAGCAATGCCGAAAACTCGGAGTTGAACAACCTACCGTTAAGTTCACCCCTTACTTTATTCAATCTTTCTAAATTTTCAAGATCGGTAAATATTAAAATCTCTTTATTCTTGTGCCTGCAACGACAGATACGCCCAACAGCCTGAATTAAATATTGAGCAGTGTGCAGATATATATCGAGGTTTTTTCCGTAATTTACATTGTATTTGTCAGAGAAAAACAACCTCTTAAACCCATTAATAATGTTGTATCTCATTTCGCCATATGTAATAAGTTTATTAAAATAAAGGTATTGCTGTTGAAATAAAAATTTTGAAATCACTTTATATTTATCATCAGTATCGAAATTCAACAATTGCACCAAGTGCGTCGGTGTTGACAAATAAATTCCATCAAAATCTTTGGTGCAGTATTTAGCCTCTTCATCTAGAACCATATTACATCTAACAGCTTCTGGAACTTCATACTGAATATTTTTTCCAGACCCAATTGTTTGGTAAGTACTTATGACAAAATGCTTTTTACCTTCCTTTAAGTCCTTATATACTTTTTCCATGCCGTGCTCAAACAAAGCACTTCTGATTACCGAATATTCAAATTTTTCAAAACCGTTGTTTTCAGCAACATCGATAAACATTTTGTCTAGCACGTTTGTGTCTATTTTGCCTCCCTTGCGTGGCAGCAAATTTAGAAACGCAATAAACGAATAAGTGCTAGAAACCCCAATGCTTTTATAAAGGTACGCAAGCTTAACTACTTGAAAGTAATAATAAAAATCTTCTTGAGGATCTAGCTCTTTAAGATACTTATCTAAGTTCTCACCTGAAAATATCTTTCCCAACAAAATCCTGCATTTTTCTTTATCTGAAAACGAGTTAAGATTGTCAATAACTTCGACTTTGATTTTTACATCCTTTTCATATGCTTTCTGCGTCGAAAGGAACTCTCTTCTCATTTCTTCAAAATCAGATTTCGACATAGAAACATAGCTCTCTCCCAAAAGCTTCGTAATATAGTCAATGTCATAGTTGCCAATAACTGTTTTTAGGCTTGCAGTAGCAGAAATGCCCACCACCTTCGCTGCCCTTGCCAACATAATAATCAAATCTTCGGGAGTAGTATCAAAATTGAAGGTGTGTGCTATCGACTGCAAATCATGATAATTACTGTCCTCCACTTCGGTGAACTTAAACCCTTTTCTACACTCTACCCCTTCAACCTTTACCCTATCAAGCTTTTCTTGTGTGATTAATTTGAATAAATAGTCGCTATATTCTTCAGAAATATTAAAAGCATCTATTATTGTTTTGACAGCTTCTTCATAATTGTATTTCTCTTCAAAGCCCGACTTTGTTGTATTCTTAAAATAATGATAGTTTTTAGATAGCATCTTAACACCTTTAGCAAAGTGCCCCACGCAATAAATCACATCTCTTAAAAGAGCATTGAGTGATTTCTCATAGTTTCCATGATTTATTGCAAGGATTTTATTAAACTTCTCTGTGTCGTCCAAGTTTGTTATTAGGTGTTTTTTAGAGTTGTCTTTAAAAATAGTTATATGCCGCCCATCGTCAAATAAAAAAGCTTTCCTATATCCCAAATCAAAACTTTTTAACAAATACTCAAAATTATATTGCTTATATCTGTCGAAGAATAATTCTTTGTTTGCTTTTAAGATATCTTTTGGAGACTTCCAATCTCCAGCACTGATTTTTTCTTTACTGTAATCGGTTATCCGCAAGAGGCTTTCAGGAAATTCAACATTCTGCAATGCATAATGTATATTTTTAAACAACTTGATAGTGTCAACTTTTGAAATTAAACCGTCGTCAATTATTTGATTTAAAACATCTTTCTTGGACGCATCAAACTCATCAATAAACACGACAGAGTTGTCCATGATTTGATCAGCATAAGCATAGAACGGCATTCTGTAAAAAGTATTGATTGGAGAGAAAAATTTCTTAGTGGTTAAAAATACTACTTTAAACTTCTCTATTTGTGAAATCGGATATAAAAACCTAAACCATACATTTTCGTTAATAAATTTCTTCTTATCTACTACCGACTTATTAAAGAAAAATTGCTTTTGCAGAAAGTTTCTAAATAAAGGTTCATGATGAGTGGCTATTCTTTTCCTTAGATTACTTCTCAGGTTCAGCAATCTTTCACTTTTATCAGTTTCAATTTTTGTGCTTAAATAATTCAAGTCTTCGATATTAGACTTTAAGTTTTTATACTCTTCTGAATCGTTTATAATTTTCTCTTGTATGCTAACTTTACCAAAATTCTCAATTATCGAGTCTTCATAAGAACGCGCGAGTAAGCAATGCTTTTTCTCGTCATCTGAGAGTTGATCAATTAGATCTTTAAACGGCAGATTCTTTTTTAAGTTAGTAACAAAAAACATGCGTTTAACATCTTTAAATTTATTGCCCGACAAAAAATTTTTTATCACTTCAATTACGGTGGTTGTTTTTCCAAACCCCGTAGGAGAATCTAATAAAAATAATCCGCTATCGTTTTCATTAATGAAACTCTCAATTGCTTTATACAATGCCTTCCTCCTTTTGTTTACCTACCCAACTCTCACTGCACCTAAAATAAAAACTTATCCACAAACTCTTTGAATTTGCCAAGCACATTCTTTTTCTTTTTCGCTCTCTTGTCGGCTTCTTCGAACATGCTCATCGGTGGCAGTATGTTGTCGATGTCCGTTCCTGTTTCTTTTACTTCGCCTTCTTCAAGGCAGTATTCAAGGAATTTTTTGGCTTCTCTCTCGTTTAGGTTCTCGCTTGTGATTAGGTCACTTATCTCCTTCTCTCGCTCTTTCTTGATGAAACTTATCCATTCTTCGACCACATCAGTCTTTGAGTTGACGGTGCTGATAAAGCTAAGAATTAGTTCCTTCTTGCTTCGAAGCTCTGGCCTACTGTCCACTGCACTCATGATGTCGGCAAGTGCAAGTTCTTGCGCTTCGCCATTGTTTGCTTTTTTGTAGTTGTCGACCATAATCAAAATGTAGTCGATGTTTACAGTGAGCTGCTTGATGAGTTCGATTTCGAAAATCAAGTCGTCTTCGATTTTAACCGCCTCGCCTTCTCGGTCTTGGCGGATCTTCTCGTGGATTCTTAGGTATTCCCCTTGATACTCTTGCCTTTCCCTTTGGCTTAGAATCTCTTTGCCTTTGAACTCATCAAATGGTTTAAGAATGTTCTCGGCTTTCAAAAACGCACCGAAAAGTTTAACGAACTCTTTCTGCTTGCTCTCGCCTATGATTTGAACTGGCAATGAGTATTCGGCTTGCAGCCTTTCCACAAGTTGCTTGTACCCCGGCTTATCTTCGTAGCCGTTGTAATAATCCGCAAACGGTCTGATCACTACTACGCTCTTGGCTTCTTTGTCTCCAAATAAACTGCACGCGTCGTTGATTTGCTTTTCCATTTTGCGGAATGTCACAATGTTACCAAATCGCTTTTGCGAATTAAGTATTCGGTTGGTTCTGCTAAACGCTTGAATAAGTCCGTGGTGTCGCAAATTCTTGTCCACCCAAAGCGTATTCAAGGTCGTCGCATCAAAGCCCGTCAAAAACATGTTCACGACAAGCAAAATGTCGATCTCTTTGTTCCTCACTCGCATTGAAACATCTTTATAAAAACTTTGAAATTTGTCCGGGCTAATATCCCAGTTTGTTTTGAATTCTTTATTGTAGTCCTTTATCGCTTCGCCCAAGAAATCACGGCTGCTTTGATCAAGCATGTCGGTTTCAAATTCTTCTTCCAAAAAGTCTTCGACTTCTTCATTCGGTGCGTACGAGAAAATCGTAGCGACTCGCAAATCTCCGCCGCGCATCTTTTGTTGTCTTTTGAATTCGGTGTAATAAAGTTTCGCACTCTCGATACTGTCAACCGCAAATATGGAATTAAACCCCTTGGTCTTGCGTTTTTCTTTTGTTTCGACTGTGGTGTTAGTTTTACTCTTTGCCAGTTCCACGGTGTTCTTGATTACGCTGTGGTCGTACACTGCTCCGTCGTGGCGATAGGTCTTGGCGTTGAAATTATCCAAAATGTATTCCACGATTTTGGCAACCCTTGCCTTTGACCTGATCGCCCCTTCACGGTCGATGTTGGTTACTTTGACATCCTTGCCGTTTTCGTTGTATTTGATTGTATCAACAAGGTCAACCCTAAACGGCAAAACATTACCGTCGCTTATCGCATCGACGATTGTGTATGTGTGAAGTCGCTTGCCGAAAATCTTGTCGGTTGTTTTGACAAGTTCAACTTCGCCTTTCTTGTTCTTTACTACTTTGCCTTTTGTTCCACTTGCTGCGTTCTCGTCAAATATCGGCGTGCCAGTAAATCCGAATAGGAAATAGTTCTTGAATGCATTCGTGATTTGCTTGTGCATCACACCGAATTGACTGCGATGGCATTCGTCAAAAATAAGCACGCAGTTTTTGCCAAAAATCTCGTGACCTTTGCTGTTGCTGTCTACGAACTTGTTCAACTTCTGAATCGTGGTTACGATTACTCGCACATCTTCTTTTTCAAGTTGTTCGGTCAACTTCTTCGTGCTGACATTTCCACTCACGGCATCACGCCCGCCAAACTTTTCAAATTCTTTGATCGTTTGGTAATCAAGGTCTTTCCTGTCCACAATGAAAACGACTTTATCAATAAAGTCCAGCTTGGTCGCAAGTTGCGCAGTCTTAAAACTTGTCAGCGTTTTTCCGCTCCCCGTGGTATGCCAAATATAGCCGCCTGCATCTATCGTACCTTTTTTCTTGTATTGCTCGGCGTTCTTGATTTTTTGGATAATCGCCTCGCTGGCAACTATTTGGTATGGTCGCATTACCAAAAGCATTTCATCCACCGTGAAAACGCAGTACTTAGTCAAAATATTAAGGAGCGACCCCTTGTTGAAAAATGTTTCCGCAAAGTCCACAAGGTCAAGGATGTTGCGGTTTTTCGCATCCGCCCAATAACTTGTGAACTCGAAACTGTGGCTGGTCTTGCGTTTGCGTGTGTTCGCTTGTGCTGCTTCGTTTTCTTTTTGCGATAGTTCCCTTGTGGTATTTGAATAGTATTTTGTTTCCGTACCGTTTGAAATCACGAAAACTTGCACCCAATCAAAAAGTCCACTACTGCCGTAGAAATTATCCCGGCTGTATCTTGCAATTTGATTAAATGCTTCTTTGATTGGCACTCCCCGGCGTTTCAATTCAACATGTACCATCGGCAAGCCGTTGATCAAAATCGTCACATCGTATATGCCCGTGTGCTTTGTGCCTTCTTCCTTGAACTGATTGAAAACTTGCACGCTGTTGTTGAAAATGTTTTCTTTGTCGACAAGCATCAGGTTAATCTTTTCGCCGTTGTCGCGCGTGATTGTGTATCGGTTTTCAACTTGGAATCGCTTGGTCTTTTCCTTCACGCCATCGTTACTGCTTGCAATTACCGTTGTGAAAAATTCTTCCCATTCTTTGCTGGAAAAACCCTTTTCGCCTAGTGCCGTTTTGTTAAGCCTTTCAAGCTGCGTGCGTAAATTGCTTTTAAGCACATCTAAACTTGGGTTCAAAATGCGTTCGTACCCAAGCACTTCAAGGCGTTTAATGAAATCTTTTTCAAGTTCCGCCTCGCTTTGGAAACTTGTTTCCGTTCTTGGTAGTGGCGTGTATTCCGCAATAACTGTTGAAAAATTTGCTTCCGAAATTATGTTTTTCTTTGTCATGTTAGCACCTCCTGCAAAAACTTATTCATTGCCTTGAACAATTCGATTTGGTTATTTAAGCTGCTTACTTGTTTAATTCCATGAAACATATTGTTGCGAATCCTATAAATTGCAATCAATCCACCAATCACAGAACTGCTACCTTCTGAATTTATAAAACCCTCGATATACTTTCTCTTGGTTTCAGTCATTGCATAAGCAACTTTTGCTGGATCTTCAAGAATGTATTCCACATAAACTTCCACATCCTTTTCGTATAAGTCAACTCGACCTCTTATTGCTGTTGCCAATTCTTTCGTTGAAATTTTCTTGTCTTCAATTTCCTTTGCGACTTTTGTTAGATCAATTTGACGACCATAATCGCATTTTTCTTTCTCAAACAAACCTATCAATACGGCAAACTTTCCTACTTCAACTAATGTTTCTTTCTTCACTATTTCCAAATCTTGAATCATGCCACCTCCTTAAATGTTAAAAGTTTGTCACGATAGTACTCGTATTGTGCTCGGCGTGCTTTTATTTCGGCGGGCAGACCTTGGGTAAGGTCGTTAGTCAATGCGTAGAACTTGTCGAGTAGACTGACGGCGCGCTGTTGCTCTTCAATCGGTGGAACAGGTATCAAAAGTTGTTCAAGCACAGTTCTTGAAAGCCTTGGTACACTCGCCCTTCTTACTCTTGAAAACAAAAACTCTTGCCTGCACTGCAACACATAATAGAGGAATCTGCTTGATAACTCTTCGGGGCAATCAAAATAAAAGCAATCGTCTGCCGCCCAGAAATCTACATTACTATAACCCACTTCGCCAGCAGCACCCGCTGTAATCACGAATGTCGTATTCGCATTGCAATTACTTTTACCGAAATAACCTAATGGTTTCATGCTGTTTTGAAATACTGGACAATCTCCGCCTTCGACAAGCTGGCTTTTTACGACTCTAACGCCTCTAGTCATCTTTGCCACCTCCCCGAGTTTCATCCACCTCACTTGGGCGGTGCTCGGATGCGCTTCGGCAATATTGCCCCCCCCCATAACTGATATTGGGAATGTCAATAGTTGATTGCGGTAGTGTTCGTATTGCTTCTTCCTTGCTTCTAGCTCCGCTTCTAGCTCCGCTTCTAGCTCCGCTTCTAGCTCCGTGAAATTGTCAAGATACTTGACAATTTCACGCTGTATTTCAATAGGTGGGATTGGAAGTGGCACTTTTATCAAGTTTTCTTTATTCAACTTTGCTCGTGGCAGTCCCGTCAGATAAGGAATGAAATTGAACGCACGCAAATAATGAAGTGCAAATTTCGTGAGCAATTCATTTTTGCCAGCAACCACATGAACATGGTTGTTCGCCCAAAACTTGCCCGTTGCGTACTGCACCGAGTATTTTTCTATGCTCGCACTTCCATCTTCCGCAATCAATAAAAACTCGCCGTCGTGAGTGAAGCCGTCCACATAATCTTGTATGTTATTTGCTCCGTAGTAGGGCGTTGCCCCTTTTATACGCTCACTTGATTTGACTGGCCTGCGTTTATTGTTGGCTATGTCGCAACAATCGCCGAGTTTCTTGAATTCCACGCCGTCTGGGCAAAGTTTCTCAATCAACTTTTCAATCTTATTCATCATCGCCCTCCTTTTTGTCTTTAAGGGCTTTGACCTTGCTGATTAAAACTTTATCGAAGTCACTGATAAATAATCTATCTTGAACGACTCTATATTTTTCAAACTCGGTTTCTGCATGGTCTTTCGCAATTTCTGCACTCACTCGTCCAGCATCTTGCAGGACTTCACGATCTGACGCAAATTTCAAGAACCCGTTTAATCTTGTTTCCCAATCTTCCATTGTCATTGGGATGTGGCGAGTTGCTTGCATCTCTGCCATCTCAAGGTATGAATTTACAAGCCTTGAAAGCTGCCCCATTTCAAACTCGGTTAAATAGTTTTTGGCAACGCTTACATCAAATTTTTGAATTTTGCCATGTGGCGCATCCTTCCAAGTTGTTAGCCCCATGTTTTCTTTTTCGGCACTTGCACGGTCTACAATAAGTTCTGCTGCCGTGTGTCCGTGAATCGCCCAATGAAGTTTATTTTGCACGCTTGCAAAAAACCGCTTAGTTCCCTCAGCGTTCACATCGTAATCAACTGCAGTTGAATAAATGTCGGTTATCTTTTGATAAAACTTGCGTTCGCTCAATCGAATCTCACGAATGCGCTGCAATTGTTCTTCAAAATATTTTTTAGTCAAAATGCTGCCGTCATTTTTAAGCCGCTCATCATCCATCGTGAAGCCTTTAATTGTGAACTCTTCAATAATTCGATTTGCCCACTTTCTAAACTGCACCGCTCGTGGGGAGTTTGTTTTGTTTCCCACAGCAATAATCATTTTTAAATTATAGTGTAAAATTTCTCTGTTAACTTGACGATTTCCTTCTTGTTGAACTATCCGAAAATTTCGGATAGTTGAATCCTGCTCTAGCTCGCTATCGGCAAAAACCTTTTCTATGTGGTCGTTTACCGTTCTCACATCTACATCGTAAAGCGTTGCCATCATCTTTTGACTGAGCCAAACATTTTCGTCGGCATAAACAGCTTCAAAACCGCCTTCGCCACTTGCCGCCACAAAAGTCAAGTACTCGGCTGCACTACTCCTAACGATGTCATGTTTTTTTGCTTTGCTGTTTTTCTTTACTGGTTTTTTATCCATCAGTTACCCCCTTCCAAATCGGCAACTATTGCGTCGATTTCTTTGCGAAGTGCGGATTGCCTTTTTACTATTTGTTCAATCTCGGCGTTGAGTGACTTAATGTCTATGACTTCCCTTGTGTCTTGTTTTTCCACATAGGTCGAAACCGACAAGTTATAGCCTTGTTCTTTAATCTCATCAAGCGTTACCGATTTTGCATAGTGTGCGATGTCCGCTTTATCGGTCAATGTGCTGATGACTTTTTCAATGTTTTCGTCGGTTAACTTATTGTTGTTTGCGACTTTTACGAATTCGCCACTTGCGTCGATGAATTGCACCTTGTTATCTTTGCGGCTCTTTTTAAGCACCAAAATGTTTGTTGCGATGCTTGTACCGAAGAATAGGTTCGACGGCAATGCGATTACCGCTTCGACATAGTTCTTTTCAATAAGGTATTGGCGAATCTTTTGCTCTGCTCCGCCACGGTAGAAAATGCCGGGGAAACAAACGATTGCCGCCGTTCCACTTGATGCCAAATAACTAAGCGAGTGCATAATAAACGCCATGTCTGCTTTACTTTTTGGTGCAAGCACGCCCGCTGGTGAATATCTTGGGTTGTCGATGAGTGTTGGGTTTTGGTCACCTTCCCACTTGATTGAATACGGCGGATTAGAAACGATGGCTTCGAATGGCTGAAAGTCATCGTGCAATGGGTTGAGCAATGTGTCGCCATTTGCGATGTCGAATTTGTCGTAAGGCACATTATGCAAAAACATGTTTATTCGGCAAAGGTTGTATGTCGTGATGTTAATCTCTTGCCCATAAAAACCTTTGCCTAATTTGTCCACGCCAAGCAATTTTTCAAATTGCAGAAGCAACGATCCGCTACCCACCGCTGGGTCATAGACCTTGTTGATTTTGTCTCTGCCTATCAATGTGATGCGTGCAAGCAATTGGCTGACTTCTTGGGGTGTGAAGAACTCTCCGCCGCTCTTTCCTGCGTTGCTTGCGTACATGCCCATTAGATATTCATAGGCATCGCCGAATGCATCAATTTCGTTTGTGTATTTAAGTTGCATTTTCGAAACGCCAGCAAGCAAGGCCGTTAACCTTTTGTTTCGCTCTTCCACGCTTGAACCAAGGCGGTTGCTGTTTAGGTCGATGTCGTCGAACAACCCTTTGAAGTTGGCTTCACTCGCTGCACCTTTGGTCGTGCCTTCTATCTCTTTAAAGATCTTGCCCAGATGAATGTTAAGATCAGCGTTGTTTTTTGCGTTCTTCAAAACATTGTCAAACAGTTGGCTTGGGTAAATGAAGAAGCCTTTGCTTTTAACCGTTTCGTCTTTAAGCCCGCTTGGCACTTTGCTATCCGCAAAGTCTGCGTACTTAAAAGAAGTGTTATCCGCCTTGTGTTCGTTCTTTTCAAAATGGCTCTGGATGTTTTCGCTTATGTAGCGGTAAAACATTATGCCGAGCACATAGTTCTTAAAATCCCAGCCGTCTACGCTGCCCCTAAGGTCGTCGGCGATTGACCATATTGCTCTGTGCAACTCTGCCCTTTCCTGTCCTGATGTTAATTCTTTTTTGTTAGTCATCATTCGCCTCCCTCTTCAAACTTGATATTGTGCTTTACGCAAAACTCATGGAAGGATTTTTGCGTTGCGTAGTTCGGTTGTGCTTTTCCGTTCTCCAGCCTATTGAATGCTGTGAACGATATGCCCAATTCTTTTGCCATTGCCTCTTGGCTTAGGAATTGCTTTTTGCGTGCGATTTTTAACTTTTCCCCAAATGTCATTGTCCGCTCTCCTTGTTAATGTAAAGTCCTATCAATTCTTCTAGTGTGATTGGTATCCCTGCGTTCGCCAACTTTTCTTTCTGCTTGGCGTACAGCTTCGTCAGTATTGTGATCTTCGTTTGCTCTTCTCCGAAGTGAACTGCTCGGTGGCATGTTGGGCAAAGGCTTATGATGTTTGCCGTGCAGTCAATGTTCTTGCCGTATTTGTCTTTGAAGTATTCGGCGTTGCCCAGCGTGCATGGAATTAGGTGATGTCCTTCCATGTACCAGTTGCCTATTCTTGTTTTGAAGGTTTCGTGGCTCTCGTCTACTTGGCACTTGAAGTTGGCTTGCATCAAAGCTGCCTTTGAGTATCGGCTGTCCTTGCCCACGCCTTTTCCTTGGCTACCGCTTACTATTGCAAGTGGTCGGTCAGGTGCATCTGCGATTTCCTTCGGCGTTGCTGGCTCGGCTCTTTGAATCTCGTCTTGGTCGTCAAGGTCGTTGTCCAGTATCTCTTTGCCTTCCATTATCCCTTCGACATAGTCGGCTATCTTGCGTAGCAGTTCCGGGTGCTGGTCTGCGTAAATGCGTTGATTTCGAAAAGGGTTGGAATCCTTGCTTTTGATTATCGTGAACTTGTTGACTCTATCTTGCAAATCGTAAAGCGTGTCGCTCGCCACGCAGTATCCCGATGTTTCATCTTCGCCGTTGGTGTCCGGGAAGGTTCGGCTCATTCCTTCGCCAGACTGCCCTTCTCTATAAACAGTAGCACTCGGTGCGAATCCTATGATTTCGTAGTCACCACTCTTTTCTTTCTTTTGCGCGTAAACGACAAGGATGCCATCTATCGACTTGTCGGCATTCTTCGCTCCGAATCTATGAATTGGCATGTTGTTGGTTTCAGGGCAGTTGCCGTAGAACCTTCCGTCTATTGGGTTCTTGGTTAGGTTGAAAAGTTCGTGTCCTATTCTCTTCTTGACATAACCACCAGCCCAAAGCAAAACGACCGCCATCTTGTTGATGTCGATTCCGCTCGTTGCTCTTCGTGGTGCTTTGCGTTGTCGCTGGGCATCCACCTTTATAAAGGTTACTTCCTTCTCTTTTAAGTCCACGGTTTCGACTGTGTATCCGTGGTCTTGCCACGCTTGTTTTTGTTTATGTGTCGGCGAGCCTTCCGCCGTTCCGTACCAGCCTGCTTGGTGTTTTCGCATGTAATCAGGCAGCGTTACCCCTAGCCTTTCAATCTCTTCAAAGGTCATTTTGATTCGTTCTTCGTTTGCCTTCGCTAGGTGTTTACCCAGCGGTTCGTATTTACTCATCGCCTTCTCCTCGGTGGTATGTAGTTATTATAAACTTTTTATCACGAAAAAGCAAGCGTTTTTATTCGTGGTTTGATTTTTTTTGAATTATTTGATTGTCTTGTCCGTTTTTTTGATTGTTTTGATTTCGTGTCAAAGCTGCACCTTTTTGCTCCGCTTTTGCTGGAAATCAAAAACCGCCCTTTGTGTGGACGGTTTGAAATGCGACAAGTTTATTTTGCCCCAAAGGCTGGTTTGGGGCTTTACCCCCTGTATACGGGCATAAAAAACCCTAAAACCCCTGTATCTTGTGGTTTTAAGGCTAATTTGTTTGTTAGGTAAAATGCGACATTTTACTTAACAGAGATGGTAGCTGGGGTGGGACTCGAACCCACACTTGACGGATTTTAAGTCCGCTTTCTCTGCCATTGGAATACCCAGCCGTGAATGCATTTTACCACAAACTATTCCCAAACGCAAGCGGATATGATACAATAGATGATGGATGAAAATAATTTCACAATGTTGTCGGGCTATGTTCCAACCTTGGAACTTGACGAAGTGGGAGGGAAATTACTGCATACCATTGCAGTCCCACGAGCAAGGACACGAAGAAAAAAAGAGATAATAGATTTTATCCCCCTAGATTTATCAGAAATGACTCTGGACGGGAAAGAATTAATCGATGGGGGATTGCTGGCCGTTGCGGGTAAAATTCAAGGTGATAAAAATCTATTAAGTGTGTTAGTGACTGATATTATCACAGACCAGGATTTCTTGAAGCAAGGTGGATTCTATAACAAAGTATCCCTTGAGGGAGATATCGCCGAGTGGGGATCATATAAGGATAGTGACGAGAAAAAAAACCCTGTTGCTAATCTTTTTTTGGAATCAGATGACTCTATAATCCCTGTATCTGCGTGGGATGAAATGGCACGCACTGCTGCACAGTTCCAACAATATGACAAAGTAAAGATTGACGGGCGATTCTTAACTAGGGATTACTCGATAGAACGCACAGATGGTATCCGAGAGATTGGATTGTATTATTGGGTTGGAGTGGATGAGATTTCTTGTGCAAAGTAAATCTCTTTGTGCTATACTAAGCATATGAATAAATTTCTAAAATTACTTGTACTTGCAACTATGTTTACCTTCGGCGGGATTTTCCTTGCAGCATGTACGGGCGAACCTCCTGAGAATGACGGTAAACCACCGCCGCAACCGACGATTGTAACCCTTGAAGCACCAACGAACTTACAAGTTATGCTCTCGTCGTGGGTTTATTGGGACTTTGTAAGTAATGCTTCAAGCTTTAACATTTATATCAACGGTGAATTATATGAACATGGGATAACATACCATCATTTCAGACTCTTCGATCCAGACAATTCAGGAACCACTGTTCGTACATCAAGATTTGCGATAGGGGAATACGAAATAGCAGTAAGGGCGATAGGTCAAAAAACTGGTGGTATAACATATCTGGACAGCCCGCTAAGCACTGCCCTGCCTTTCCATGTAATTGAACCCGAGACTCAAGAAATAAACATAGATTTGTATTTCGATGGTAACAATATACGCAGCAAAGAAATTACTGGACTTCCAGATAATCTCCTTTTCGCGACAGAACAAATTTTTGCGGTTCATAACGAGGAAAGAACATGGCTTGTCTCTAACGAAGATGTTGCAACATATGATATGGCACAGATAAGACACCATATGCAACCAGGTTTGAACACAGTCCATTTCGAGATTGTTCGCCTGGAGGGCGGTGCTGTTATCAACGGAATAGACACCATCTTCACAAAAGGTCAAATGATCTATAGAACAAATTCCATTTCGTTTGACGCAGTGCGTATAAGCCAGCCTTCCTATCTGTTCTTGGGGCAACGCCTTGAATGGCAAGATGTACCAAATGCTTTGGCATATACCGTTGATATTGAGCATAATGGTCATCGTCATAGGCCCGCTTGGGGAATTCCAGATAACTTCTTTGACCCGCAATTCACCCTGCGAAACAATAGCAACTTTGGCACAAACGGTCTTTATATTTTCGAGGTTACTGCACTTGCCGGTGATGGAATGCAAGTTATCGCAGGTGTGCCTACATTCTTTATAAACTCGCTGCCCTTGCGGTTGGAGCAACAAATAGAATTCCGCAATGCACCGCTTCTTGATAATGTAAGGCTGGAAGAAGGTATAATTTTGTTCGATGATGTCATCGTCTGTGCAAATCAACATTATACCTTGCAAATAACAGTTGGCCAAAATCAAATGTCATGGTGGGTAAATACCAGTATACCAATCGATATCCCCCGAATCGCAAGGATGATAGCCACAACAATGATTGATTCATATGGCGAGATGCTTGTTGAATTTGGATTATCTATTCGAAGAATTCAGTGGGATAATAACTTGGCTATTATATACCACGACACCCTTGCATCCGTATTCAACGGCTTTGTACATTTGAGAGAAGATATCGAAAACCTTTACTTTGATGGGACTGACCTGAGTTGGGATGCAACAGGATGGGCAACCAGGTATGAAGTTACTTTCTATAACAGTGGAGGCGGTTCAATTCACACAACTGCCCAGCCAACTATAATAAATGCTTATAGGCAGGCTGTATTACAACACAACTTGGCGTTTGTGCGAGCACTAAGATGGGAACAAATCAACGGCATATGGCACATATCATATACACACCCAACAGGGTCTATTGCTATTTACTAGCCTCCTCTCTCCCTTAAAACAAATTTAATTGGTGTGCCTCGGAAGTCCACGGATTTCCTGAGATTATTTTCAAGGTACCTTAAGTACGAAGTTTTGATAATGTCTGGGTAATTTACAAACAAAGCAAATGTTGGAGGCGAGACACCGACCTGGGTACTGTAGAGGAACTTTGGTCGCTTGCTTCCACTGGATGGCGGTGGCGTAGTTGCAACGAATCCTTGGATAAGTTGATTTAGAGTGCCAGTTGAAATTCGCGTTTTTGTCCTTTCAAGAATTTGCTCTACCTGCTTCATTAATTCACCGATTCTCTGTCC
>Ga0131853_10004147_pt1 | contig 25990 bp, 19 predicted proteins | sample TergutLab28metaG_FD_92764 | JGI IMG/M metagenome (GOLD analysis project Ga0131853, IMG submission 92764) | Labiotermes labralis P1 segment gut microbial communities from Petit-Saut dam, French Guiana - Lab288 P1 (version 2) (version 2) | ecosystem: Host-associated > Arthropoda: Insects >... | reverse complement strand
CTAAGTACTTACACTTATTAATGACAATGTTCTACACTGCCATTTAGATCTGATTAGTCTCATAACTAACTAATCATACTTAATTATAATCAACACCACTGATAGTAAGCCGATGCTTAAGGCTAAAACCTAAGCACTTATTGTATCACTTATATTATTTGTAATACCATACTTTGTAACAACGGTTTTATGTTTCTATCTGTTATGTATAAATGACTAGTTCCATATCTGTATGATTTACGGAATGTGAGATAAATGAATGGATGAAAGCTAACATAACTCTCTGCAGATACATTACGATCAGAAGGTTGCCTATTTAGATACATCTTGAGATTAATTGTATTGTATGTTACATCATATATGATATTTGTAACCTTATTTTTGTATTGACAAATTCCATATCCGATGGGTCACAACCCCTAAGGACCAAATGAATGCAAAATAAATTGAATTTAAAAAAAATTGAACAGAAACAAGTCAGGCCATAACTGAATATTAATTAGCTGTTTTGATGTACTTTGATGGTGCATTTTAATAAATTTTATATATAAAATGGTGTGATAAATAACCTAAAATTTCTCTTTATGTATTTTCCTGTAACTGTTCTTCCATTGGGATGATTTTTTATACACTTAGTAAAAGTCATGTGCATTCAGATCAGGAAAAGCACTGGCCATAAAATACGAGTGATTATTCTGTCACCAGAGAGTGGTTTCAAAGCTGTGAGATAATTCTCTGTGGTGTGTGCAGTATCTGAACCCAGCCAAAAATATGTACATTTTTTAAAACACAACTATCATGCAAAACAAATTTGTATATATATGAAGGAGTAACCTTGGATCCCCTTCTTCACATTCACATTTTTTTCTGATGAAATGTGGGTAACATATCAAATGTTCTTTAGCAATTCACTTCAAACTGATCTCACTGACGTTAAATTCTATGGAAAGCTGCTACTTATTTGTTTGAAAAAAATCAAAAATAGTTTTATATTTAGAGATATCTTATTGGGTTGACCTTAGAGGGCAGATTCCAAGGTTCCAGTGTTGCTGATGAACTGATAAAAGCAGTAAAATCTTCGTGAGTTGAGTACATCATTTTTTTCGATTTCTTCAGCTGAAATGACTGAGGTGTGTTCACTTTCTTATTGCTTTCATGTTACATACATGAAATTTGCACATTTGACGTTCAGCAATGAGAATTTTGTGCCAAACCATTGCTTGCCACACAGAGGTATCAAATGTCTTGGTGTGATGGCAATACAGAAACATGTGTATAACAGAAATATTTTTAAGGTGGCAACCAAACTTCATAAAAGAAATATGGCATGAGTTGAATAATTACAGTATCCCATAATCTGGATTAACATATTGAATTTTACAGTTGTATACTGCACACCATTGAAGTGAGTCTTGTTTGTGATACTTTAGTATTTCATTAATTTACAGTACTGTGTCAGCTACTGTGGTTATTTGACATCTTTTTGGGTATGGTAAGGAGATTGTGAATGATAAATTGGGATAATATTCATAGATTATGTTATTCTTATTTTTGTGTAAACATATTTCCTTGTATTAGTAAGCTTGAATAATATTTTTAAAGTATTCAAGGTTAGTGAATGTTAAAATATTTTTTGATTCACTTCAAGTCAAGGTGACTTTCAAATAATAATGTTCATGTAACTGCTTTTAAAAACAACTGTCTGTATATCAAATGATATTTCCCCAAGACCCAACCAGGTGAATGCAAAGATAATTTGCCATCTAGTGGCAAAATATATACTGCATGGACTTTCATTTCTTGCCCTCCCATGTTCACTACTTGTACAGAGAGGTGACTACATATTTTCATAATCATCTTAAAATGAAAGTTCACCTTCACTGCATGTAATATTTATTTAGGGAGCAAGCACAAAGCTTTGGGGAGGAAGATTTTCCGAAGAAACTGATACCCTGTTAGAGAAACTGAATGCATCAATTGCCTATGATAAACGTATGTGGTATGAAGACATACAGGTGAGTGGGTTACATTTATATATTCATAGAATACTTCATAGATAGAAAGTTGTTATTTATTTACAAGCCTTATATGTGCATTTTCATAAGTTGTGTATATGACCACGCAATTCAGCAGAAATAATTTCATCAATATTTTATACTGTAATATAGATTTTAAACCTTTTATTTAAAACTTAACATTTTAAATTTGGAAATTTTTTTGGCATTCTATGTATGTATCCTTCAAAGAACACCTCCCTGAAGATGGCCACAATAGGTGGCTGAAACATGTAGGAGGCTATGCTGTTTATTATACAATAAGTCTACAAATTTGTATATGCACTTGTTGGTTTTGTTTCTCATAATGTATAAAGCCTATTTTCCTGAACAAGCCTGTGCAGCGTCATTATTATCATACAAGACATCAGTGTTCTCTCATATTACAGGGTAGTCAAGCATATGCACGTGCCTTGCACAGGGCAGGTTTCTTGACTGAAGAAGAAGAGCAGGCAATACAACAAGGACTGACAATAGTAATGTAGCCAATCATTTTTAGTATAGTTGTTTATTAGGATTGCTGGCATCAGTTACAGAGAGTTCATGACCATGTGTTGTAGGTTTATCTGTCAACGTATATTCAGTACCATTGGTGATAGGTAGGTGGAGAGAGATTTAACCGCCGAAACAGTTAGGAGCTGATAACGGACGCTGGCAGTCCAGTAAGGAAGTCAATCGCATATGAGTGTGGCATAGGTGGGAGTACAAGTGATAGTGTTACTTTTATAAAATATGATTTAGTTGTTTAACTTGATACAGCATGCCCTTTTTTCATTTTATCAACAATAAATTGAGTAAATAAAACAACAAGTAAAACGAAATAATTAAAACTATATGTGATTTGGTGAACCACACCCATTTCCCAAAAGAGGATCATCTACCAGACTGAGCACATTGGGACAACAAAGTTAGGAAGGGTGATCGTGTAGAGTAAATATTTTACTTCACACATGTTTCCTCTGTTTGTGTCAGTTTCTCTCCATTTGATGGTACATTTGTACATGAATGAGTTGCATTTTGATGACTTCCTTGCATGTAAATTCAATGTCTCTGTAATATTTAATTGCACTTTCCTTACAATTTTATTTTATGTTTTCACATATTGGACACTTATATTTACTCTTCCTACAGTAAATCTTATTATCATGATTTAGGGCATTCAGTGTCTTTTGTTAATAAGTTTAGGCAAGTTAAATTTCAAATGTCCTTCAAGCTTCAAGTTCTGCTTCCAGACAGTTGCAAGTATTTCTTCAAGTCTAACACCTGTAATCATTTCCACATTTTGTAATGTTTGTGCCTTCTGTATAAATCGCCTTCAGTTAACATGTGGAAGGACAGAGAGATACATATACACAGATTTCAGTTTTATGTTTGGCATACCAGCACTTCTTCTTGTATCCAGGTGAGTCAAGAGTGGACACTGAAAAAATTCAAGTTACATCAATCTGATGAAGATATACACACTGCCATTGAAAGAAGGCTTAAGGTATGTAAAGTAAACTGTAAAAGAACTATACTTATCAACTAATTACTTCAGGCTACTATGTGCATATATATACTGTGTTATTCCACTGACTGAAAACTGTGAATAATAATAATAATAATCCCAATAAAAACTAAATATCCAAATTCAGGCTACTTGTAGGCTTCTTGGCCTACCCTGAAGATAGAGGCAGCAAGCTCCGCCAGAACGTTTTTACCTATTTCCCAGCCTACTCATCATATCCCAGAAGACAAGATCTGGATTGCCCATTAGATGCAGGCAGCAAACTCATCGGAAGTGTTGTTATCTATATACCAATTCACATGATACCATATTCCAGAAAACTTGAATCTTCACTGGATCTCTGGCTGTGTGAAATGTGATAGTGGATTCTTCAGCTACCACTTTTCACATTTTCCATGTCATTCAAAGTGACAGTACTCTATAACACTATGAGACTTATTAATTTGACCGCTCTACATTTTAGGATGTTAGGCATGGTAAGGACATTTAATTCTCCATGCTGCTTTATCAAGCATACTAAGGTGAAGAACACACTGAAAGTCACTGAAAAAAACAACTATCAGAGTTATTTAAAAAGATATCTGAAAATTTGCAAAGTTGTTAGAAAAAGCAAAGAATAGCAGCAATTGATGTTAACACTGATTTTGACTCCAAACACATGTCTGTCTTCACTACTATGCAAAAACCATTATACACCCTCTTCTGTGAAGCAAGTCTTTCATTATCTTGGTATATGAGATCATTGTGAGGATTCTGTGATTTCTGAACTTACTATACTTCCCATTTTAGTACACAAGCAATTATGTTAGCTTAGTTCATGCCAACTAGGGAAGTTGTTACCAAACTATGTGATGTACATGAAAGTGGTGCATGAAGAGAAGAAAGTTTTGCACATAAAAATTATGATTATGTTTACATTTTTAAAATTATTGTTCTTAAATAGAAAACTACTAACTATCTGTAAAGTTATACAGTAGTGTAATTTGTAACAATTGTAACATGAGATGTTTCCAGGAGTTTGGAAATCACTAAAGTCAATTTTAGCACACAACAGGATGATTTCAGGAAGTAATTGGGCTGCCAGCTACCAAACTACACACAGGCCGTAGTCGTAATGACCAGGTGGCAACAGATATGAAGCTATGGCTTAGATCAAGGCTAAATACCTTGAAGAAATATATTCAGCACTTAACACAGGTATGAAATTTGAAGGTATTGTTTTGGTCTAAAATCATTATTATATAATGTTCCTGAGCATTATTTTACATATTTCTAACTACAAAGTTTTGAACTAATGGATGAATGTTCATAAAACTTGGAGCAAATATCATGCCATTTGAGGCCACCCCTTTCATATTTTATACCACTGACACAATCTACATGGTGGCTGTGCTATCTCATGAAATGGGATTCACACTCACTTTGCCTGTGTGTGCATGCGTGCATGCACACATCTGTGTCTGTTTTTATGTCTCCCTTGCATGCAGCCATCCATCTATCCATTCATCCAACTATCTATCTCTCCTTCCATCTATGCACTCAACTTACCCTTCCCACATCCATCGATCAATCCATCTGTCTATTTCTCTATCTAATTCTGCTAAGTTAAATCTGTGACTACCTAATATTTGTTCTGGCGATTAAGCATTTTTTCTCTTTTACATAAACCCCTTGTCAGCTGTCCAGTACTTCTTCTTCACTGGATGGTAAGAACAAAGCAGGATAAAATGAGCAGAGTATGTAACATGCATGGGGGTGAAGAGATACACATATGGGGTTTGGTTGGAAAACCTGAAGGAAAGAAGCAGTGTGGAAGACCTAAGCATTGATAGGTGCATAATATTACAATGGACCTTAAATAAACAGGATGCAAGGGAGGAGACTGGATTCATCTAGCTCAGGATAGGGGTAATACTTGGGCTCTTGTGAGCATAGAAATGAACATCCAGGTTCTATACTATGTAGGGAATTTATTGGCAATCTCAGAACTCTTAGCTCCCCATAAGGAACACTGCTGCATGGAGTTAGTTGGCTGGTTAGGCATCAAACACTCTAGAAGTTGTTGTTTTCATATTTCCAAATTAATGTTAAGAGTCAAGTGACACTTAACATTTATCAAAGCATGATTCATATAAGTTCATGTGGAGTGCAAAGTTCGAATGATTTTCACTTGTAACTTCAAATAGTTTTTCCAGTAAATATTAAATGTACATAATAAACATACTTATTTAGTCTAACATAACACAGGTTTATTTTAATTAAAATTGTTACTTTTACATTTGTGGTACATATGACAGTCATACCCTAACTCTCTGCATGATAGCACGATAACACACATCACATACTTGACCCCAATATAAATACATTAGTATAATAGATATAAGTCATGTTATATACATGGAACGAATCACAGAACACACCGTGAGCCAACTGGGATCCCAAATACGCACGGACACATTGTAAGGAACTTCATGGTTCTTAGCTTAGCCTAACAATGACTTTTTAAGTCGAAACATGTCATTTTAACCTATGCTTTTATTATATAGTTGTGTTGACTGAAATATATGTAATAAAAGTGAATATATAGAATCAATACACAACAGGATGACTTCGTTCAAAAAACCTCTACAATAAGATTCTCATAGAAATTTCAAACATTAATGTAAATATAATACATACAGCTTTAGTCCCTGTTATAATTTAAGTATTCAGCTAAAGTATAAAATGAGTGTAACTGTAAAAAATCCCTTAGAGCTTTTTTAAACTGATTAAAATTACTTGACAACAGCTTTATTTGAATAGGAACATTATTATACATCTTGATGCAAGCATAATGAGGACCCCTTTGATAGACAGATGAATTTGATTGTGGCTGAAATAAATTCATATTGTTTCTAGTTTTAATGTCATATAATTCAGAATTTTCCATGAAGTACTCTCTATCACTGAAAACGAACAGATGTTCATAGAATATATGTATTGAGCCGTTAAAGGTAATGTTCCTAAAATTTTAAAAAATCCTCTGCAGAAATCTCTGCTTCTGGCTCCCATCATAATTCCAATTATTTTCTTTTGTAATCTAAAAACTTCCATGTTATGTGAGGAGTTTCCCCAGAATAACAGTCCTTAAGTCATTACCAAATGAAAACAAGCATAATAAATCTTCTTAAATACATATTGTGTTAAAAATATGGTTTGACTACTGTACTTGATATATATATTCCAGATATTTGATGAAGCTATATGCTCTGTCCATAATTCTGTAAAATTCTAATGTAGCTAATATAATGCCATGATTAATGCAATAAAATCGAAGAATATACTCCCCACAAATCTTTTTTTTTTTACAGTTTCTAATATTTCTTAAATTAAGCCAAAAGCAGCTTTTTTGGTTGATGAATCTGACCGAAATCCAAATTGTTCAGATACTATTATGTTCTTATTGTTGAAATGAGCTACAAGTCTGTTGAATAGTACCTTTTCCAATGCCTTTGAAAATGAAGGTAGCAACGAGATTTGAGTGTCGTTGGCCATATCTTTTTTATCACCTTTTTTACGTAGAGGTTTTACAACTGAGTATTTTAAATATGAAGGTAAAATTCCAGTTGATGGCGCCTTATTACAAATAAAATTAAGGCAGAAATAATAAAAGGAGTGCCAATTTTTTAAATTTTCGTGTAGACTTCGTCATATCCATATGGGTTTTTGGATTATAATCAATATTTTTTTCTATTTCATTAGTAATTGTATTAGTTGGTATAATTTCAGGAAAAGGTTTTCCAAATATTTTCTTCATCATTTGAATGAATTTTTATATGTTCTTTCCCTTAATATTACTATCACTAGAAATGTTTTGATTGATTTATTCATTCATTCGATTGGCATGTACAGAATGCGACTATTCCTTGACGTTCTCAGGAGCTTCTTCCATTCCTCTCTGTTGTGTACTTTTTCCTGCCACCCTTCTCAGCCAACTATTCTTCCATAATCTCTCACCTCATCTTGCCATCTATTTCTTGGTCTACCTCTCAATCTTGTTGTTCCCAAATTCATAAATAATACCCTTTTTGGAATTCTATTTTCTACCATTCTCTGTACATGCCCAAACCAACATAATCTATTTAACCTTATTGTCTCTATTATAGTAGGTTTTTTAACACTTGCATAAATTTCTTTATTGGTTAATGTCCTGCAATTTTCGTTTTCATTGTCAAATATGGGGACTAAAATTCTTCTATACGCTTTCCTTTCAAAAATGTTCAATTGCTTTCTATCTCTCTTTGTTAGTGTCAAAGTTTCTGATGCATATGTTAACGTTTTGTCTCTTATTGTGTTCTGTAGTCTTAATTTTAGTTTCTTTGATTATGTTTTATTTTTAAAAAAATTTTGTAGCACAAAATATGTTTTGTTAGCATTTTTCATTCTTTCTTGGAAGTCTGTTTGATTATTCTTATCTTCGTTAAGTATAACTCCTAAATATTGAAAATTTTCCACTCTTTCAAATTTGTAATTTTTTATTTTCAAATGTCCTATTTTATTTTTCTTCAAACTGTTTTTCCTTTCCACTATCATATATTTTGTCTTTTCTTGGTTCATCTGTAGCCCGAAATTTCTGGCAATGTTTTCCATTTCTACAAAAAGTTTTCTTATTTCTGTTTCATTTTTTCCAATTATACAATGTCATCTGCATATGCTAATATATTCAATTGTTCTTTACCAATCTTTATACCACTAGGAACCATTTTTATACCTTGTTTCACTTTTTGTAATTCCAAATTAAATAATATTGTTGATGAAAGGTCACCCTGTTTCAAGCTTTTTTTTTTTTTTTCAAAAAAAGGATGACAATGTTCCTTTTATTCTAACTGCACTTCCTGTTTTTTTTACACATATTTAGTAGGAATTTTAAATTCTTTCATACATTCTCACAGTGCATCTCTAATTATAGAGTCATATGCCTTTTTAAAATCAATAAATAAATATTGTACACTCTGATTATACTCTCAAAGTTTCTCGTTTATTATTTTCAATGCAAATATGTTGTCAATTACAGATCTTCCATCTCTAAATCCATTCTGATAGTCCCCCCATGACTTTTTCAATATATGGTTTAATTTTTCCCAATATTATATTCGACAAAATATTGTAAGCTGCATTTCCCAGTGCTATTCCCATTTAATTCTCACAGCTATCTCTGTCTCCTCTTTTGTGTATAGGAACTATTATTGTTCCTATTCATTCTTCAGGTATCTTTTCCACCTCCCAGATTTGTCTTACTAGTTCAGACATTTCATTCAGTAGTTTATTTCCTCCGTATTTTATTAATTCCAGATGTTTTCCATCAGTTCCAGCCGCCTTGCTATTTTTAAGTTTCTTATTGCCTTTTTTACATCTTCTATAGTGAGTTCTTCTACTTCAACTTCACTAATTTCTTTATTTCCTTTTTTAATTAATTCCCTAGGTTCTTCTGTGTTCAGTAATTTGTCAAAATATTCTATCCATATTTCTGCTTTTTCCTTTGTATTCATTGCCAATTCCCCTTTTTTGTTCCTGATTATGCTAAATTTATATTGATATCCTTTCTTAAATTGGTTTACTGTTTGATACATTTTCCTTGTGTTGTTATGCTTCTGATCCTCTTCTATTGATTCTAGTACATTTTTCATGTATGTCTGTTCTTCTTCCTAATTATTTTGTGAGCTTCTTTTCTTTTATGGTGATACTCTTGCTCTTCCTTCTCCCTTCTTCCTTTTAACAACCACTATTCTCTTGCTTTCTATGGTTATTCTATTGCAAATTTGCGTTCCTCATCATGCCATTTATTTTTAAATGTTTCTGTACGTTCATCTTTTTCTATAAGCTACTGTTTAGTTTAGTTTTGTTAGTTCCTTGATTATTGTTTTAATGTTTTCCCATTTATCATTAATATTATTATGAATAATATCTTCATCATCCGAATTGTCCAGTATTTCAAACTTATTATTAATTTCTATAGTGTATTCTTGTTTCCACTTTGGATTTTGAAAAATATTCACAATTTTTCTTTTCTCATTATATTTATTTCCAGTTTTTACCCTTAACTTCACTTTTAAATTTATCTTCAGTAAGTTGTGATCTGATCCAATGTCTGGTCCCCTTAGTGCTCTGAAGTCTGTTACTGCACTCCTGAATATATTACTAATTAAAACACGATCTGTTTGTGTCGCTGTCCTGCCATCTGCTGAATATCATGTCTCTTTGTGAATATTTTTATGTGGAAACGTTGTACTTCTTACATTTAAACCATTAGATATTGCAAACTGAATCATTTTTATTCCATTGTTGGTTACCTCAACCTTAGCATGGGTTACTCACCTTAACAGGACCCACCACTAGTAGCAAGAGTGGGGTAGGATTGGTGAGGTTTGTAGATATTTATCTTCATGTTGAATATCTTATTAGGTATCATGTACCTTCACATCACACTCCAATATGAGTCCCAATTGATCTATTCAGCTGTCATTAAAACACAGCTATTAAATGTATCAGAGTCAGTTTCACTGATATTAATTTTAGCAATTTCCTTTCTTTGCCCTATTTCATATATTATGATGTCCCATGTAAAGGTTTTGCATTAACATGCCTTAGGATGGCCTCAGTACAGGCCGAAACATGTAGCACACATGTAAAGGTAACAATCCGAATTAAAATAAACCTGTGTTGTGTTAAAATGAATGTGTGTAGCTCATTAAGTAATAAACATGACAGGATGACTTCCATAAAGATGAAATGTACATTCTTGACACAATTCACACCAGCCAAGGCATTTCAAGTCTTCATCTTCAGGCAACTTTATCAGTGTGAACTCACCATAAATGATTAGTATTATAGATATTCTGGCCTCCCAGTCAAGGTGTTATGGGGAAAGTGGTGGTGGCTGCCAGGAAAGAGTGAACATGTGCTTCTCTGAGCTACTATCTGATAAACACCTAATACCTCTGTAATTAATGTAAGAGTACTGAGTAAAGCAGCTCTGGGTTTGTGTTAAGTGGTTACTTGCCATAAGGTACCAATATGCTTCCTACAGCCAGATGCATGAAGCAGAGGCTGAAAAAACTGAAGCAAGTAGCGAATTGTTTATTGTTACAATAACAGAGTTATTTTCAGTATCATGCACAGTAATTCTTAATAGCCTTTGTCACTTTACTGGGACTCTGATAATCCTATTTTGTGTTGACATTGTTAGAAAATTTACCTTTTTACATTCAATTTTGTTGTAGAGCTGTGGCTAGTGTATTTAGATAATCCTTTTACATTGTCTGACAGCTGTGGAGCAATAAAACTTTAATGTAAAAGGAGGTATTGTATGTGAATTTAGAATTATAACAATTCAATTATGTAGTACAATTATTAGTCTCATACTAAACAGAAGTAGGAGGCAGCAAGCTCTGCCAGTATGATGGTAACTATATATGATATTAGATGGTGTCATTTCCCAGAAGAGTGGAATTTTAAATAAGACCACTGTAAGAACCTGAAATGTCAGATAAAATGTACCTTCAATTAATTTAAAGTGAATGAAATAGAGTTTACTTATTTGACGATATTGGGCTGAGATGAAATTGTTTTACACTTATGTTATTTTGTGAGCTGCATAGAACAGCATGTGGCCAAAAGAAACTGCTGAATATCAATAAACAATGCTGCAAATTTACTTATACAGATTCTGGTTGAGAGAGCAAATGCTGAGGTTGGGATTCTGATGCCAGGGTACACTCATCTTCAGCGAGCCCAGCCCGTGCAATGGAGCCATTGGCTATTAAGGTACAGTAAATGTACCAGTCAAAATGCAGCTACCCCTTACATAAGTACAACACATGACTGCATGTAAGGGACAATGAAAATAAATATTTAAGCATTTTTAATCAGACACTACATGGAGAGTCAATATCTACACTCTTTGGCCAATTTATATGTGAAGAAAGTTCCAGTGCTACCTACTTGAGTAAGCTGGGTGGGCTTCACAGCCAGGATAAATGTGATGGTGTAGGACAAAGTATCTCCCCTTGCCAGAATAATATGCCAGCTTGTACATAACTTTACTGGCTGAACTGTCTTAGATCATGGTTAGTAAAGTGTCTATAATTTAACTGTTGATAAAAATAAACCGTATAATGAAAAAGCCAAGTTGTTAATTTGTGTCTGAACTGTAATATCTCAAAACTTTTAATATGACAATTTCACCATTAGCAAATTTGATGGGGATCATCCATGCATTCACATTTCTTGTTATTACTGCTCCTCTGAACAAATCACCACTGTCAACCACTTCAAATATAGCCATATTGAGTTGCATTTTCTCTACAGTTTTCATTGTGAGTTTTTCACTGCCCTAGCCTCCCACATATTTCCAAAGTAATTGGAGTATTTACATTCATATCTATGATAATTAACTGAAATCTTCTTTATTTGGGAACGTGATAAGATCACAACAACAACCTGACAAGAACTTTCTTATTCCACAGCCTGACCCAACAGAAATAGATTCTGCCATAGTTTGAACAGCCTAACCTGTTACCTTTCTTAAAAAGAGATGTTACTTCATTATTAATATCTTTCTTTCCAACATGTTCAGCAAATACAAAATTGGAATGTCGAAGAATCCATTAATATTTATGCAGATACCGCATTTAATTCTTAATTACCTTCAGTTTTCCTATTTTAGATATTTTATTAGATGGCAAATAGCTCACAGAATGAAATTAAATCCAAGTCCTGTTCAGAATTTTTCATTACCATATTTAGCACAAATTTCACTTTGTATCATAGATTCTTATAATAATGTATCCAATCTTCTTCACTAACAGTGATGTATGTCACATCTCTCTCTTTCTCTTGGAATAATTTATATTCTTATGACACATGCCTAATCTTCCCTACACTGTGGACCATCTCATCTAGAAACTAGGCTACAGGTTCGACAGTTTGGGGTTGGAATCCTGGTAGGAAAAAAATATTTTTCTCTTCTCCAAAACATCTAGATTGGCTCTGGGGCCTAATTAACCTCCTGTTCAATGGGTACTAGGGTTCTTCGGGGGAAAAGCAGTCAGAGCATGAAGTTAGCCTCCTACTTCCATCTGGAGAGGAGAATATTGTGGCCTAATAAACATATAACAAGATGATGAAAAGATTTATGCAGTGAGGAACTTTGTAACTCATGTATGTATATTGCTAGGATGCCTAAATCAAGGAGGATGATATATTCAGACCATGAAGCTTGTGCTGGGGGTAACTGAAATGTATTCAACATTTTCTCTAAAAATTTCAAAGCTATGCCACACTTAGGAAAGTAAGCCATGAACTGAAAGATATTAGTATGGAATTTAGAAAGGTAGAATATGAATAAATTAACTGAATTCAACTGGATCATAATGGGGTCCAATACTGGCCTTTATGAACATAGTAATGAAATTTCTTCTTCATACAAATAAGAAATTTCTTGACCAGCTTAAAAACCATAACTTTTGAAGGAAGATCCTGTACCATGGAGTTAGTTAATACCTACATAATTAAATACATTTCATTGTTAACAGTTTTGCCTGGTACCTCAAAGAAGACTGTGATCGTCTGTTACAACTGCAGGAACGTATGAATATAATGCCTCTTGGCAGCGGAGCACTGGCAGGAAATCCACTCTCCATAAACCGCAGTCTCCTTGCCAAAGATCTTGGTTTTGCCAAGCTCACATACAACAGTATGAATGCTGTTGGGAACAGAGATTTCATAGGTAAAAATGCTATTTCCATTGTAATATAAAGAAAGCAAGAGATAAAAAATTTAGAGACAATGAATTTTAACTATGAATGCAAATATGAGTATGTTAGTTTAGTTGGACAGTTCTTTTGTTTGACTGCAGGCATAGAGATGTAACTGATACCGAAGTGCAACTGTAAATACCAACTGTTAAAATAATTATAGAATGCAACCATCAAACACAAACACATTGAACTAAACTCACATCTAGCGAGCAATGAGGGAAGCAAATGATGAAATGGATAAACATTTTCCCAAAGTCAAACTGATATTTTAACTATTTCAGTGAAGTATGAATCTTCAAAATAGCAGATTTTATCACTGAAATGTTCTGTAATGGAACTGAGTCAGCTCAGTCAGTATGGAGACTAGGCTATGGACGGGGTAACTGATGAAACATGGTTTGATTCTCAGAACGAGCAAGATATTTTGTCTTTTCTAACCTACCAGTCAGTACTGGTGCCCACCCAATCTCACATTCAGTGGGCATCAGGGGATTTTTTTCCTGGAGGGAAAAAGGTAAAGCTGATCACTCACTTCAGTCTACAGCTGAGCTTCAGAATGCATGGAGCTATACTTCCATTCTCCTGTATACCATTTAGCATGGTGCATAAGAAAGTTCAGGGGCAACATTAACATTCTTTACCATACTGTAATAGTTTTCATTACAAAAGCTACCAATAAAGGAAAGGGACCCAGCTAGTTTCATTTCAGCTTGCTCAGTGAATGCTGGGGCTCCTTTAGGTTATGAGGAGTACAAATACAATTTTTACACATGTTATAAAGTTACATTTTTTTCCACTCCTGTTTTGTGCATGACTGTGGTCAAATATGGACTTGGTGACAATGCCATCATGAAATAACTGTAAATAAGGTAGTAGTGCCACTTTTGTAAAACTGCAAGACCTTTTCCATGGAATATTAACAAATATCCATTTTTTTTTTTCTGTTAGAGGTGAAGTAGTTCATCACAATACTTCTACATATGATTTATTCAATATCAATTTTGTCAGAATTACGCATGCAAAATTTGAAGTACTAACACAGCTATTTTAGAGGACTCCTTGAACCTTGAAGATTAATTAGCACTGGGTTCAAGCCCTCACGGTTCTCATGCACCTAGGCCTTAATTTACTAGGCCCTTTATGCCCAACCTTGAAGATAACTGAATTATTATTGTGATGTGAAAAGTCAGGAACCACTAGCCAATCAAACCAATGTCACATCACAGAAGACCTGAATCCTCAGAATCATGGATGTCAGCTAAAAATACTTCTCTTCATGATTCAGATATGGTGCACAACTCTGGAATAAAATTTTTATCCAATTCCAGTGGCTATGTGAAGTCAGACAAGCTTGGTCTAAAGGAGAGAAAATGGTGGAAACATGTAGCGCAGTGATAATATCACAGTCTGGTGGACTACCTTGTGCAGTCCAAGTGTAAATTCTGTTGAAGTGAAACAAAAATGTTGGGTTTATAACAACATATCCAAAATATTTTGACAGCAATACATACAAACATACATACCATTAATATTGGCTTGTGACTCATTTAATGCAAAATTTACATCTGAAACTCAGAATTACTGTCAAATGTACTGGAGCAGATAGTTTGTTGGCAGGTGATCACAGTCTTCACTATTCCATTACTGAAATGTAATCAAGGTGGGTCACAGCACAACAATAATTCTTCATGATTTGGTTTGTGTGAAATTGTATCTCCTTCAGCTGCTATAATTGTTTTTCTTTTGCAAGCTTGAAGTGAGATAACATTATTCATATTTTCAAAATGTTGCTCTCAAGACCATACATCTTTGAACTGCTTTGATATTGATTCTTTAAAAGTGGGTCTCACATTTCTGACAACTGACAGAGTTACAATATAGATTACAAAGCAGTGGTAAATCCTGATCCCGAGGTCAGGTCAAATGGAATGGCAATTGGAAAGCAATGTGTACTCTTCCACTGGACCCAAATTCCAGATCATGTTTCACCATATTTTTATAGCTGTGTTTATCAGTACAAATTTTTTTATTGACACAGACCTTTTTTTTTGATAGGCGATAATACAGAATGCATAAATACAACTGCAAAGGGTGTATGAAAGTGATTTGGTGAGTTTCATGTGCCAACCGATTGTTAGGAAACAGTATTTCATTTCAGTAGCATTAGTGATAAATAAATTTGTGTTAATGTTATTCAGTGAATTTTTTCATCAATAAACTGTGTCTTAATATAACTGCAGTAAAGAAAAGAACAATTTTTTGTTGAAAATTGTAAATTTCCAAGTAAGTTTCAACAGACTGTTTTTTAAGTGTATTAACAGTGCTGTTTTTTTTTTGCATAGTTTGTAATGCAAGTATTTCTGTTTTAAAATCATGCAGTATTAAGAGACATTACAAACCAAAACATGTGCCACAACTGAGTCACACACAGGCTCAGTGAGGATGTGACAAAATAACTAACTTTCCGAACAGCAACCATAGAGTCAGACACTGTACATGCCAATTATGTAGTTCCTAAAATTTTAGCAAAAGGAAGAAATATTTTCGTGATGGGGAAATAATAGCAGGATGTAAGAATTTGCTGTTGTTTCCTTTTCTGACAGAAAATACTTAAATTCTAAAATTATTTTAACCAGATTCACCAATGGAACATGATAAATGAATGTTCACAAACACTGGAGACAGCTTACTATGGTTTCTCAAGAGAAATGCCTGAAAATGCTGATGTGAATGACACTGTACAACTTGATATTTTTATTCATGGAATCAACATGGACTTCATAATACATATAACTGATGAACTGGCTGCCTTGATGCTAATTAAAGTGATTGTTAAGTATGCAAATGTATGTAGTTAAGTCAAGACGGTTCTGCAAAATCTTGGGTGTCCCAGTACAGAAACTAGCTGGACAATTCATGGATGGAGTGCAAAGTATGGATGGAAGAAAGTGGCATATCTTTTTACAAACTTTAGGCAGAACACAGCAGACAGAAATTGAACAATATGTCACCACTTCACACACAAACAAAATCTGTGTGCAAAATACCCAGAAATGACTGAAGTTATTACAGTGGTTTCAGAAACTGTTAATTGCATCATATCAAAAGGAATAAATAATCACCAATTTGTAGATTTCTTGAACGACATGGAATCAGCATACGGAGATTTTCATTACTGTACAGAAGTTCACTGATTGTATTGTGGTGGTATGGTATGTAAGTCAGAAACTAAATTATTTCTGCAACTGTGTGGGAAACCTCTTCTACAACTTTGCAGTTGCTGCAGGATGTGAAACTTTGCATTTTGCATTAACCATTTAATAAATGAATGGACTGGGCTGAATATGAAACAACAAGGAGCAAATCACAATGCCAATAATGTGTTTAGCAAAATAACAGTTTTCAAGAGAAAGGTTCAATTGTGGGATATGAAGATGTGATCAAACAATATGTACACTTCCCAGTACTGAGAATGGAAACGCCTGTATAGTCTAGGAAACACATGAAAGAAATTCATCTTCATCAACAAGAATTCAACTTCCATTTTGAAGATATATGCATGTATGTATGTATGTATGATCTACAATTAACTTATTTTCAATGGCATTTAATGTTTTTGGATGTTAAGATGTTCTAGACAAGTATCAACTATAGATAATAAATTTCCAATGTGATGTGAAACTGAGAAATCCATTTCACACACAAAATAGTTTAAGTATATGGATTAAGGAATATAAAAAACATCCAAACAAAGGTAATGAAAAAATACATTATTCTTACTTGCCTTCCTGTACTTGTCTATACACTGAGGCTAATAAGAGCTGCAAAAGAATATTCACCATCCAAAGGAAAATTGTTAGATGAATGGTACATGTAGAGAAGAGACGCTTTTGTAAGAAATTATTTTAAAAATTTAATATATTTTCCTGGCCAGTGAGCACACATTTTCATTAGTGTCTTTCATTGTCCACAACATAAATGAATTTCCAATAAATTCAACAATACACAGCATAAATATGAGCCCTCAACATCACCAACATGTGCCAGATGTTACCCTCATGAGTTATGAGAAGAGTAAGTACTATGCAGGAACATTATACAGTGGCCTTCAACCTAAGATTAAAGTCTTAAACGACAACAGAAATACATTTATGGCAGCTTTTAAACATTACCCCTTGATCCTTCTACACTGTAAATGAATTTTTTTCCAACCGAAAATTTGTAATGCTGCATGATTACTCAGAAACTTTTGACACAGATACTTTGCCACATTTTTGGTCTGTATCATATGATTTGCTTACATAATAATGTTAAAAGCTGTACAAACCATGGAATTCACATTTGTATTTTATCCTATCCATACAATGGTATGTTCTTTGTATCTGTATTATACAGGACATATTGGAAGTAAATCAATTAAGTTAGGCAGACATGATAAAGTATTATTTATAAAACAAGAACATATACATAGAAGTAAACATATATATTTACCAGAAACATTTCTTATATAGCCAATACTATGTGTAACTTGATGTTGAATATGCCTGAAAATGGGATTTAATAATTTTTTAATTTGCAGCTGAATTCTTGTTTTGGGCTTCGCTGACTGCTCTTCATTTAAGTCGACTAGCTGAAGACTTAATCCTGTATAGCAGTAAGGAATTCGGTTTTGTTACTTTGTCTGACTCTCACTCAACTGGGAGCAGCCTCATGCCACAGAAAAAGAATCCTGACAGTTTGGAGCTTATCCGAGGAAAGGCTGGAAGGATTTATGGGAATGTGAGTGCACAAAATGTAGATAATGAACTCTCTAACTCATGATTATTACCTTACAGGATGTGATTCCACATATTTTAATAAACAGGTACACATTCATAGTCACCACCATGAGAACATAACATATCAATTCTTCAATCAAACTGAAGATGAACATGGGGCCTCTGTGTGAGTTAGCCTGTACCAGGAACTTGGTGACATAAATTCTGAAATTTATAAGAGAAACCTTTAATATTCCAATAGTATTGTTCGGGATTCTGGAGTTGGAGGCATTTTTGGATGGTGATTTTAGGCCATACTGGTACTGTTTCTAAACTTAAATGAAGGTAATTAATTTATAAACACATTTTATATAAAGAGTATGCCATTCATATAGAATAAAATTGTTCAGCAGTAGCTTAACTGGTGTTGGAAAAACGCTTTTCATGACTGTCAGTATGAGCAGGATGTTCTTTTAATGTTGGGAAAATACTTAAAACTGTACAATGTTGAAAGGATTTCTCATCCATTGCACACATGTCAAATACATCAGTTATGAGATTTCATTATGAGAAATATGACCAACAAGTGCATATACAGATACATAAATTTATTGCATAATGAACAGCGTAGCCTCCTACATGTTTCGGCCACCTATTGTGGCCATCTTCAGGGAGGTGTTCTTTGAAAGGTATATTATATAGAATGTTCAAACAATTCATAAATATTAATGTCAACTTTTAATTAAAAGTTTAAAATCTATGTTAAAATATAAAATACTGATAAAATTATTTGTCCTGAGTCGCATGTTGATAGGCTGTGTAAATGGTGATCCATCCAAGCAGAAGTGATGGTGGTGCTGTGTCAGCTGGTGGCCCTGTTGGTCATATTTCTCAAAATAAATCATCAGTGTATGGTCGTGAGTCATTTAAAATTGGTAATATCAATCGTTTTAATTACGCCCTGTAATTCAGTTTATTGAAATGAAAGGATAAATCTGTGAAAAACAGCAATCTGCTGATCCAATCAGTATCCCACAAGTCTTCCAGTATTAATTTCCTGTTTTTTAAATACAAGTGAACTATATACAAACAACAACAAAACACTGACTGCACAATCAGAAGCTGGTGAACAAATATTATTATATACAATTAATCCTTTGTGTACCAAACTCATTTCATCAGTAAAGACACTCATTTAATGCATGTGCAGCAATATAATTGAGTAGTTTTGTTACAATTTTCATTATACCCTTAAGTTTTTTAAACCAGCCTTGTACAATACAAGGAACTAAGAGTTAGTGGGATGGCTAGGTGAGGACCAATGACACAGGTGCTTGGGTGGCAGAGTGCTAGTGGTGGAAATACAAACACTTCCAATGAAAAAAATAGATATTATGCGCTCAACAAATTGTAAATTATTGTGCAAAGTAAAAGGAAATTCAATTATATGGCAGCATATCTGACACAATGACAAGCAAATTTGGGTACACATTCCATGTGTTTGTCATCCCTTTCAAAGTCATCTTATTATTAATATTATGGTAGCAGCTGTGTACATACACACAAATGAACAAACAAACAAACAAACAATCAAATACACACACATACACACACACCTGTTCAAAACAAAATCCTGCAGATCTTGACATAACTTCCATTTCAGACAGGTTATAGCAACACAGTACTTCCAGATAAAAACATACTGCATTATATGTAAAAATGTATTTGACTATGAATGCTCCCAGATTTTTGGAATGTCATGCTACATTATTTTCGTTGTTACACCGTGCATGTTGTTGAGTTACTCAATTATTATAATGTGTAAATTTTATATATGTGCAGTAGTTGGTATAATAATTGAGTAAGTCATGCTACATATGCACAAATCTGCTACATTATTGCAGAACAATACAAACTTTTTTTCGGTTTTCTTTCTTTCTTCCCTCTTTCTATCAACATTAAAATGTTCATGATGTATTATGTACATATTTTGTCAACAAATTTTATTCTTTTACTCAGAGTAATGTTCTTCCTCACACAATTCCAGGAATTGTGTGAGGAGACCACAGTAAGTATTCAAGCAGACAATTCCTATTACTTGTTGTTTTTACTTTTCATCTCCACACTAAACAGTTTCTGTTTATTCTGGTTGACTTTTATACTGGGTCTCACTGTATTCAGCAGAACCTGAGAAAGTTTTCAAAAAGGTCTAATCAGTGTTCTACTCTAGTCATGTTTTACTGTATAAATGTATCAATGAAAAAAGGAAAAAATAAATAAACACACAACAGGCCTATATACCTAGAATATCAATTAATATTAACTCAGTAGTATTTTGGGAGCAGAATTTTCTTTAAAGAAAAAATAAAAGGCATGCTGTGGTACTCTTGGTAGAGTGGCTCTGTGACCACTGCACAGCAGACTTTGTGTGAGTCAAAGTCTTCCATCTGTGGTGCTGAAAGGGTTTATAAACTGTATATTCCATATTTACATACACACATTTATACATATATTTGCATTTCTTAATTCCCCCATGCAACTCCCCCCCACCCACATGCAAGCACAAATGACCACATCACATTTTGTGCATGTCAGTCAGTTGGCTTAAGAGTTGAAGCGTGTAAACAGAGATGCAGATATAACTTTCCAATCAGTTATTCTTTATTTTAACCACTGTACAAATAGGGTCTGAGAATAACATGTAATTACACACATCATATAAGTGTTGTGTAATTTCTTTCAGAACTGTGGATTTATGATGGTATTAAAGGGATTACCATCTACATACAATAAGGACCTGCAAGAGGACAAACAAGCCATGTTTGACACTTACGATAATCTTGAGAGTGTCCTTCAAGTGGCAATGGGGACAGTTAAAACCCTCACGGTGAGAATGGTTGTAAGCTAGCACCATAATATGAAATGGAACATTTTCAAACCAACAAAAAGATTTTAGTTGTGTATGTCATTAGTGATCATTTAATCTTATTCTCGATGCTGATCACATTCTAAACGAAGGACTTGCAGGCATTTCAATGCAGTACATCAGGAAATGTTCTGAGATGAGGCTGTCATGTTTTCCTGTGCCTTCTGTTTCCTTGTGCATCATCTGAGGCATTCTACAGTCCTCTTCTGTCTTCTTCATTGGCCTGTTCTGCATGCCATACATCGACATCATCCTACACTTATCAAATCCGCAGTCTGGTTTTGTATGTCCAGTCATGCACATTTCTTCCCCTAGTGTTACATACTAATTTGGTTTTAAGTTCTGCTAAATTTATACACATCTGTTTCACCAGAAGAAATCTTTTCTACTTCTGCGATACTGTCCCACAATTTCAGTGTGACTTTACACTTGTGTGCCCCATGTGTCAATTAGAACTCTTTTTTATTCAGCACAAAATGTTAATTTAATTGTACAGCCAAAATCATAGTCATATGCAATTGCACAGTACTCCAGATGGAGCCCAGAGAGCACAGACACCCCAACATTTTTATAACCACTGACCTGGTTGTGTATTTCCTGTATGCTACTGCATATGTAATCATCAAGTCCTCTGAAACCATGTAGACCTTTATATGTTATCGTGGCATAGAGTGGTCAGCCATTGGTATTAGTCCACAGCAGTGGTCAAAAATCACAGCTCACCATTGGTGTAGGACTTTCCATTAGACTTATAATTGCCAGGGATATTCTGAAGAATTTCCTGAGATCAGGTCAAGATGGTGGTCCCAAAACATGAGAGCACAGACTAAGAGTTTGGTGGTTTCGTTTTTTTAACCTCACCAAGGTAAAATGATGTCAATGGCTGTGAAGGGGTACTCCTTTCATCATAGCTAATTCACACTTAACACCCAAATTACACAAAAAAGAACTTATATGGTCACACATTCCACTGTCAATACTGTCAGTGTAAATATGACTCACAACATTCAAACTACAATCTAAAAAACAGACCATATGAAAAATGAATCCCCTCTGTACACCAAAAAGCCATAAATGGTAGTGCTGGCAAGGTAAACAGCAAGTATCAGACAGTGAATTGTGGCTTACAAACAGAACACAAGCAGCTCAGATCCACAATGACAAACTAATACAGCTACTGTAAAGAGCAAATGTTTTTGTTTCCAACCCTGTACACATAAAGAAACACAAATCTGTCAGATTTTAGGGAGTTGTTGAAACTTGTTCTTCAGATGGCACGTCTTATGAGATGTGTTCTACACTTGGTGTTCAAAGTTTGCAAAACTCTTTTGTGACATCAGTGTTCATCTACATTGGGCATGAAAGGATCTCAGCACATCTAAACTTTCCTAAACCAAAAACCTGGACAAACACAATAATGGTGTGTAATCTTATTTGCGGCAGGTTGGTGAATCTTGGCATCCAGTGACAAGACAACCGATTTTCAGAAAAAAAGTCTATTCAGGAACTTGGGCTTTGGCTTAAAGAAGGTCTCCCATTTTTATAAGCTAGGAAAATGTTCTTAAGAAAGTAAACCATGAATGGAAAACAGTCATACTTATCAGCTGTCATACACAAAGAACTAATATCACAACAAAAGCAGCAGCTGTCCACTGTAGGAGCAACTCCAGTTTACTTAAACCCCATGACAAGTTACAATTTCTGCTGAAACTGAGGATCTTTACAAACATTCCATGACTTTTAGCAGTACTGGTAGTCCCAGCTGACCTGACAATCTGTTATCACAATTACGGCTTCCATTTATTCTTCACAGTGCTTACAATTCAAACTATATATTCTGGGGAATAGCTCATACTAATGAAAGAGAAAGTATAATTTACCTAATCAGAACACAAATGTGTGTACACCAATAGTCCATACTAGTTACCAAATATACTACCAAGCCATAATTTTATAATAAACTCAAGACGGACAAGAGACTTTTCTCTTCTCCAAAAACTCTCACACCAGCTCTGGGGCTCATGCAGCCTCCTATTTAATGGGTATTGGGGCACCTTCCTCAAGGTAAAGCAGCCAGGGTACAAAACTCTTCTGTCACCTCCATCTAGTGCTGAGGTTAAGAATGTGTAAAGCTATACCTCTACTTTCTGTATATGCCATCATGGCACTGACAGGGACAACTTCGCCCTTTAACTTACCATAATTCTTTATCATCCAGCCAGCCTTCTTCATGCATGTGAATAAAATCTCCAGCAGGGAGCTTGATTTTTGGCATTGTTTTCATCTTGAATATGACAGTTCAGCTTTTTTTTTTTTATTTGCTGCATATGATATGGCCAATGTAAACCTTGTTTTTCATGTCCTGTTGTGTTTACAAACCAGTTTTTGCAACTTTTATTTCTACAGTCCAATTACCTATCATATAAAAACTCACTAGTCTTTCAAACAGGTTCCCATTACTCTGTAATGGATACTCGTGTTTCTTCTGTTGTCAAATGGTCAATTTGCAACTGAGCTATACTGGTAACTTAGTTGCATTTTTCTGTGTTTTGTCTCAGTATCAGATCATTCCTTTCCACACAACAAGTACACCAATATGCAGCTGCCTTGAATGTCTCTTGCTTTAGCATTTAAGGATTTAGAGTTCACATTAAATGCTTTGTGTACATAACAATCACCAATTTTGCAGAGTCTTCTTACTCTTTAAACAACCTAAATATCCCTAGGAATTAATTTTATATATTTAGACAATAGGGAAATTTACTGCATATTTATAACACGCTGTGTAATCTTTATTTTACACAAAATGCCATTTATTCCACAATTTTTTCTTTTTATTTTCAAACAATAATCATGCTTTTCATAAACCATGTGCCAAAATTTACATACCAACACAGTCATTTAAAGGTTATGCTTGAAAAACTGTCTTCCATGTCAGTATTCAAGGTATAGTGGAGTCTTGTCCATATTTGTTGTAATGTAAGTTGTAACATCTTCGTAACACTGATCAGATTTTAGGACACTGTGTATGAATCACTAACAATTCCATTACTCTTATTTTGTATATCTGTAGTGTATGTCCAGTGACTACAAATAATACATAACTATAATATAATGTTTTGATGGCAGAACTTTCCTGAAAAGCTCTGCAGTCATTTGTACCTTTGAAACATATCTGTTAAGCCTGTTCAGTGACTATAGCTCTCCATACCTGCCTTATGGGTAACAAAACTGCTTTAGTTATAAAACATTTTCCATAAACTGAAAAAAAAAAAACTACAGGAAAAAAAATTAATATTAAGTTTACTTATGTTCCTCAGGCCCTTTGAAACTTTTATGTTACAGGTAAATGAAGAATCTTGCATTGCTGCTCTCAGTCCTGACATGTTGGCTACAGATTTAGCTTACTACTTAGTAAGAAAAGGGGTACGTTTTGAATCCTGACAGCTTCAAGTCCTATCTGTTTACACAACAGGATTGTAACAAATCATTCTTCATTTGTTTACAATATAGAAAGTCATCATTAATTATTACTGTAAGCATGTACACAGTAAAAATAATTTCAGTAGCTGTAAGACTTGAGTTTGATTTCAGTTCAATTAGCCTCTGAGCTCTTACAATCACCTTCAGCCAAAGATTACTTCTTTTAATTGATTAATCAACTGAAATGCATGCCATTAACTTCATCCAATTTAATTTCTGTATTTGATGCGTAAAGCGAAAGAAATAAAGTCATTGTGTTAATAACTTAAACATTTCTAACAGTAATAAACCACCAAGCAAAAAATCAAAGAAAATGTCAGTCAACATCATAAGGAAATAAAATCCAGTTTAAGAGAAGAAAATGACAGCACCGTCACACTGAAACTTAATTTACGCATGATGAATGATAAATAACTAGGGAAGTTTACAGTAAGTCTACAACAGTAAATCTGATTAGTAATCAATTATCTAATAATCCAGACGAGCACAAGATGGCAGTGTGTTATAGCTGGATCAAAAGAATGAACAGCATACTACTCAATATAAAGAGCCAAAAGAAACAAGGCAATACAACCCTAAAGATAGGCAGCAAAAACATGTATGTACAGAAATAAAGTAAAAAATCACATATTGCTACACTAACTAAATATAAAACTCTATAATATTTATGTTTTGTTGTAATTATAAATTACCCATAACCAATCAATTTAAGGAAACAAATAGAAATCTGTCATTAAAACAGACAATAGCATTAACAAATTATTGAAAATAAAACAAAAATAAAATACTAGAATATAATTTGGCAGGCACATACAAGGTAGTTTAATCCAAATGCAACAAAATCTACATTGGACAAGCTGGTCACCATTATCTGATGCATATGAGGATATACAATGAAAGAGATGAATCAGGATAGGCTACATACATTTTTAAGGATAAACATAAGTGGGTAAAACATAGAAAATTAAAACAGAAACAGACCAGGCTCAAAAGGAAGATTCATGGATAATGAAAAACAGTACATTATTTACCATTTCAGTAAAGTGGGACAAATTTTCAACAAAACACAATTAAGCACAACAAATTACCTGACACAGCCTGACAATTAAATATTGCACACAAAGAGAAAATGTTTGACTAAAATATTTGTGCTAAGTGGACTGTTGATTAGAGGCATTGTAACTAACAATTATGCTCCATGTGATGGGCGAGGACACACATGACCACACTAATGGCTAGCTTCTCAGTGCAGAGGCAGTCAACAATCTTAAATGTGCACATTAAATTTATTCCATCACATTTAACACTGCATTGTAAAATATATGTAATTAGGCATCTGACTTCATATTTGGGGGGGGGGGGGGGCTGGTAAGTCCTAGCTGAGCCGGGAGCTGTCAAAAAATTTTTTTTCCTGCAGGGCAGGGCCCCAAAGGAAATAACCGCCTTTTGGCCAAAAACATGGGCTT
>Ga0131853_10004146_pt1 | contig 26000 bp, 27 predicted proteins | sample TergutLab28metaG_FD_92764 | JGI IMG/M metagenome (GOLD analysis project Ga0131853, IMG submission 92764) | Labiotermes labralis P1 segment gut microbial communities from Petit-Saut dam, French Guiana - Lab288 P1 (version 2) (version 2) | ecosystem: Host-associated > Arthropoda: Insects >... | reverse complement strand
TTTCGTAAACTTAAAGATTTTAGACGAATTTTCACTCGTTATGATAAGCTAGATAGAATGTTTGTTGGTTTTATTCAATTAGCTTTAATCTTTATTGCTTTACGTTAGCAGGAACACTGCCTAGTACTTCGTTTAAACGTTGTTCAAGGGCAGCTAAAGAGCGTACCTCAGCGCCAAGTTCATCACCGCGTTTTAAATAATGGCTGTCTATTTTAAAGTTAAGTTCGCCGTTGGCGATACGCTCGAGGTAACCTTTGTTGGCAATAATTATTTTGACCATAGTTGTAAGCGCTAAAAATATAGTTAAAAGTAAAACAACGGCCACCGTAACGGCGACAACCACCGTTATCATTAAAGTTATTTGTAAATTACGAAAGATAATATTGTTATTTACCACAAGTCCTAAGCTCCAAGCGGTAGCGATATGCTGGGGGATTATCGGTACAAAAAAGAGGCTGGTCATTTGGTTGTTTTGGTCGGGGTCGCGGGCTTCAAAGTTAAAAGTTTCGCCGCGTTCTACGCCCGCTAATAAAGAAGCGGCGGCGGGCGGCATAACTTCGCGCACATCACGCCCTAAGTTTTGCCTGTTAAGGCTGGCTACCATTGCAAGGTTGTTGGCCAGCATAATGGTATATCCGCCAAAAGGTTTCATCTCGCTAATTAAGTTTTGCAAAGCGGCTAAATCAAAGTTAATGCCCATAACACCAATCGCGGCGGCGCTTGGCCCGTTGATAGGTAAAATAAGCGAAACAATTAGCTCGCCCGTAGCGCCATCGGGGTAGGGGTTGGTTAAAAAAGGGCCGCTGCTGATGGCTTGGTGGTAATGACCATTATTTAAATTGTTGCTTGTATTTTGCTCCGATAAGGTAATTTGGTTATGTTGATGCTCGAAGATAGGAGCAAAAGCAGCCTTTTGGCTATCAAGGCCGTCAAGCGCATGGGGCTCTAAGCTTAACCATAAAGCCGAGTAATAAAAATTGCCGGCAAAAACATTTTGCATACGTTCTAAAATATAGCCGCGCCGTTCTTCGGGCTGTAGCGAAAAACTCGTAGTTACGGCTTCGGTTACTAAGCGGCCGTCATCGTAAGCCCGGTTAAAAATTTGGGTAAACTGGGCGGCCTCTACTTGAGTAACTACCAGCACGTTAGAGTGCACCGTTTGCCGGTAGCTGTAACTAATATAACCAAAAATGACCGAAAAGCCAATTATTAACACCAACAAACTTGTACCGCCAATAATTAACATCATTTTGGCTCTTAAATTTAATTTAACCATAGTTCTTTACCTATCTTTTATATAAATTTTCGTCAATTATTACTAGCATTATAACACGGTAATAAATAATATTAAATATAAAATAAAATTCAATAATACCCATAAAAATAAAGCCGGTATTTTGCATAATATTTTAAATTGTTTTGTAAAATTAAGTTATATAATAGCCTATTAAGTTATAATAAAATTAATGGGCTTAATTATTATATTATGGCATATTATGTGTTAAATAGTCAAGTTATTTGCCGTATTTTTTATACTTTTATTTAAAAATAGAATATTTTAAAGTTACTTTATTATTTTATATTATAACAATAGTAAATTGCCGGCGCTAACGGAATAATTTTTATTTTTACTAAGGCGGCGGCTTTCTTTAAATTTATTGCTCTTAAAGTTGCTTATGCCACTTGACTAACTAAAAAAGATGTGGTAAAGTAAAAACATCGGAACGTAGCCTAGGGGCTAAGGCATCTGTTTTGGGAACAGAAGATCGTGAGTTCGAATCCCACCGTTCCGAAAAGCCGCCTAAAAAGGCGGCTTTTTTTGTAGTAATTATTTATAATAGCTCTGTTGCAATTAAATTACAAAAAAAGAAAAAAAAAGTTGCACTTTTAAGAATATCGTGATACACTAGTAAAGTAAATCAACAGAGGATTAAAAAATGCGGGAAAAGTTAGTAGATGATAAAGTACAGGCTTACGCCTTGCAGCTTAGCAGCAACTATAAAGAGTTTAAACCCGGTAGATGGAACTACGAAGATGGTTGTTTTTTAAAAGGTTTTTTCGATTTGTGGCAAAGCGGCGGTAACAGCGAGCTTTATGGGCGGGTAAGTAACTATGTTAATAAATACGTAGCTGCCGATGGCTCTATTAAAGGTTATGAAATTGAGGAATATAATATTGATAATGTCCCGATGGGGCGTTTGCTATTTCCTTTTTACGAAATAACCGGCGAAGAGCGTTTTAGAAAGGCCATTAGCTACACGGCCGGCCAGCTAACAACGCACCCGCGTATTAGCAGCGGTAATTTTTGGCATAAAAAGTTTTATCCGCATCAAGTTTGGTTGGACGGTCTTTATATGGGGCAGCCTTTTTATGCGATGTCTTTAAAATTAGCGCAGGGCGAAGGGGCCGATTACGGTGATATTGTTAAGCAATTTGCTTTTGTGCAAGCTAAAATGATTAACAAAGAAACCGGCCTTTATTATCATGGCTACGATGATAGCCGTGAGCAAAATTGGGCTAATAAAGAAACGGGGCTTTCGCTTAATTACTGGAGCAGGGCAATGGGTTGGCTGGCGATGGCGCTTATCGATACCCTTGCGGTGATGGGTGCGAGTAAGCACGCCGAACCTTTGGCGATTATGTTTAAAAATTTAATGGCGGCTTTGCTTAACTATCAAGATAAAGCCAGCGGTATGTGGTATCAAGTTACCGATAAGGCTTTAAGCAAGGGGAATTATTTAGAAACTTCGGCTACATTAATGTTTAGTTATGCTTTAATTAAAGGCGCAAGGCTGGGGCTGTTAAATAAAACCGAGGAGCAGGCCGGCTTTACGGCTTTTTATAAAACTATGGAGCGTTATTTTAGTGAAAAAGACGGCGTTTATAGTTTGGGCGGCATTTGCAGCGTGGCCGGGCTAGGCTTTCCGCCCGGTGATTACCCGCATACCGATGTTAGGTACCGCAGCGGGACAGAAGAATATTACTACGGCGAGCCGATAGTAAGTGATGACCCCAAAGGGGCTGGGATTTGTTTTATGGCTTTAAGCCAGATAATGCTTAAATATTAAAAAAAATAAAATTTGGAGGAAGTATAAGTGGTAAAAAAAATTTTATTATCGCTATTTGTGGGAGCTTTGGTTGCTTGTGGTGGGCGTGATAGTGGTACGCTTTATGTTTCGTGGTGGGGCGGCGACCCGCGCCATGCGGCTACTTTAAGAGCTATTGAGGCTTTTCAGTTGCAAAATCCCGGTGTGGAAATTGAATCTGAATATGGTGCATGGACCGGCTGGACCGATAGGATTGGTATTCAATTATCGGGCGGTACGGCTGGGGATTTAATTCAGATTAACCATAACTGGATAGATATGTTTAGTCCAAGCGGTAACACCTTTTACGATTTAAACAGGTTAGGTGGCGTGCTGGATTTATCGGGCTTTTCGCCAACAGTTTTAGCCGACGTAACGGTTAATAATCGTTTACAAATGGCCCCAATGGGTATGACCGGTAAGGTATTTGTTTACAATACCACTCGTCTTGGCGAGCTTGGTTTAAGCATGCCTAACACTTGGGACGAAATGATTGCCTTAGGTAATGCTTTAAGGGCCCTAGATGATAACAACTTTATCTTGGCTACTAACGACGAAGATATGGCCTTTGGTGTAATGAGTTACTGGCTATTACAACGCACCGGACGCGAGTTTTTAAATGCACAAGGCGCTATTAATTACAGCGTGGCCGAGCTTACCGAAGCCTTTGAATTTTTAGGCCGGCTTGAAGCGGCTCACGTTATTTTCCCAAGCCCACGTATTGCCTCTGCCGGTGTGCGAACCAACACCATCGAAACAATGCCGGGCTGGATGAATGGTAACTTAATTGGCTTTTTTGGTTGGGATACTACCGTAGCCAGAAACAGAGGCACCTTACCGGCCGGTAGCGTGCTGGAAGTTGGCCCATTCCCAACTTTGGCCGGAGCCGTGCAGCAAAATGCCGCGCCTGCTAAAATTTCTTTAGGTTTTGCTATTAATAATGCCAGCAACGCCGGCAGTGTTAATTGGGCAGCTAGGCTTTTAAACTTTTTTATTAACGAGCCTGAAGGCGTGTTAATTTTAGGCGATACACGTGGTATTCCCGGTAATAGCCGAACCATACAAATTTTAAATGGCGCCGGTGCTTTAGATGGCAACATTACAGCTTTGGCTAACAATGCGGTAATGGCTAACTTAGGATATATGATACCGCCTATTATTGAGCATCCTCGTTTTAGAGATTTTTACTACGAGGTAATTGAGCAGTTTAGCTTTGGTTTAGTTAATGCCAACCAAGCTGCTACGAGGTTCCTTAACGAAGGTAACACTTTGTTAAATAGCTTAAGAAATTAAAATTAAATTTTTTAAAAGAGGTGAAAATTTATGGCAAAAAGGTTTTTGTTAGTTGCCTTAGCGGCCGCCATTATGGTGGGCTGTCCGAGCGGCAACAGGAACGAGAGTGAAATTCGTTTCTCGTGGTGGGGAGGCGACAGTAGGCATGCTGCTACTTTAGATGCAGTGCAGCTGTTTATGGCTCAAAACCCGGGCGTTACAGTACGCACCGAGTACGGCGGATGGGCTGGTTGGCCCGAAAGAATTCATACCCAGATGGCCGGTAACACCGCTCCTGAGTTAATGCAAGTAAACCATAACTGGATGGATACTTTAAGCCGTGATGGTACCGGTTTTTACGACCTTAGCACTGTTCCTAGCGCTTGGCTCGATTTAAGCGGTTACCCTGCTACTTTAATAAATACGGCTACCATTAATGGTCGTTTAAACTTTGTCCCAATTAGTACTACCGGTAGAGCTTTTGCTTGGAACACCAGCGCTTTAGCTGCCAACGGTTTTACTATGCCTACCAGCTGGGAAGAAATTATTGCTATGGGTCAAACTTGGGGTGCACGCGGTACCGGTCACTTTGTTATCGGCGCCGACCTTGACTTTACCTATACGCTTTTACTTATGTATTTACAACAACGTACCGGGCGCGATCCATTTACAACCAGCCCAAGCGTACAAATTGCCTACACTGTTCCTGAGTTAACCGATGGTTTTAACTTTTTACGAACTTTATGGGATAATAACGTTGTAATTCCGCCACCACAGTACGCCGCTGCCGGTATTCCACGCACGGGCGCTGTAGAGCAACTACCGGGCTGGATTAATCAAACCATTTTTACCAGCATCGATTGGGATAGTGCATGGGGTAGGTATGGCGCTATTTTACCACAAGGTACTGTGTTATCACCCGGTCCTTACCCAACCTTACAAGGCGCTGCCAGACAAAACAATGCTATAATGCAAATCACTATGGGTTTTGCTATTAACCGCAACGTTGGTAACGCTGTAGAAAACACTGCCAGATTGTTAAACTTTTTAATTAACGATCCGGAAGCTGTAAGGATTTTAAGATTAGAACGAGGTATTCCTGCTAACTCACGCGCTTTAGATACTTTAAGAGCTGCCGGTGCGTTAAGTGGTCTTACCTACGAACTTAACACCATGGCTACCCAAAACGTGGGTATGTTTTGGCCAACATGGACTCGCCATGCTTTATTTATAGCTATGTTTGAAGATGTTATCGAAGCTTATGGTTTTAACACCATTAATGCTAATCAGGCTGCTACTCGTTTCTTAAACGAAGGCAACCAAATTCTTACACAGTTACAACAGTAATTTGTTTTTATATGCACCCTTTCTTTGGGAGGGGGTGCATTACTTAAACAGAGGAGATGCTCTAATGCGTTCTATTGGTATTAAAAAATATACAGGGTTGCTTTATTTAGCGCCGTGGCTTATTGGGCTGCTTGTCTTTAGAGGCTATCCGTTTATAGCTAGTTTGGTGCTAAGCTTTTTCGATTATAGGTTGCTTGGTGATGCGCGTTTTGTTGGTTTTCAAAACTACATAAATATCTTTTTGCGCGACTCTCATTTTCATATGGCTTCTCGGCAAACATTATTATACGTTTTTATGACGGTGCCGCTTAAGCTTATTTTTGCTTTGTTTATCGCTTATATTTTAAACTTTAATCTAAAAGGCGTTCGTTTTTATCGAACAGCCTACTACATACCGTCTATTTTGGGTGGTAACGTAGCTATTGCAGTATTATGGCGCTTCTTATTTGCCGATACCGGTCTGATGAATGCTATTAACGCTAATCTTGGGCTTGGGGCAATTAATTGGTTTGGCGACCCTAGCTTGGCGCTTTTTACCATTACCTTACTTCGTGTTTGGCAATTTGGTAGCGCGATGGTTATCTTTTTAGCGGCTCTTAAAAATATTCCGGTATCGCTTTATGAGGCCGCTGCTATTGACGGCGCTTCGCTGGTAAGACGTTTTATTAGTATTACGCTGCCAACTCTTACACCGGTTATCTTTTTTAACTTTATTATGCAGCTTATACAGGCTTTCCAAGAATTTAATGGTCCTTTTATTATCACCGGCGGCGGGCCGCTACGTGCTACCTATCTGTATTCGCTATTAATCTATGATAACGCTTTTAGGTTCTTCCAAATGGGTTACGCCAGCGCTTTATCGTGGATAATGTTTGTAGTTGTTGCTTTATTTACGGCCGTTGTTTTTAGGTCGAGTAAATACTGGGTATTTTATTCTAATTAGGAGAAGCATAAATGGCGGAGATACAATACAAAAAAACAGGTGGAATTACGCACTCGCAGCGAAAAGTTGTGATTAAAGTGGTTAGCTACTTTGTGCTTACACTGGTTGGATTTTTAATGATTTATCCATTAATATGGATGGTTGGTGCAAGTTTTAAACCCGATAATGCTGAGGTTTTTAGAAATATAACACCTTTTACACTTTATCCAAGTATAAGAGGTTATATTGTTGGCTGGCAAACGGCCACCGAGTTTACTTTTACAAGGTACTTTTTTAATAGCTTTGCTATCGTTGTTCCGAAAATGATTTTTACCGTAATTTCGTGTACATTAGCTAGTTATGCTTTTTCTCGTTTTTGGGTACCCGGCAAAAAGATTTGGTTTGCTTTGTTAATTGGTACTTTGTTGTTACCAGATACAGTTTTACGTATTCCGCAATTCCTTTTATTCAGGCAGCTTGGTTGGCTTAACAGCTTTTTGCCGCTAACCGTTCCTAGCCTTTTTGCGGTAGATTCATTTTTTGTCTTTATGTTGGTGCAATTTTTCCGCGGCATACCGAAAGACCTTTCGGAAAGTGCCACTATAGATGGCTGTAACAGTTTGCAAACCTTACTTTATGTACTGGTACCTGTTTTAAAGCCGGCTATTATTTCGGTGGCTTTGTTCCAGTTTATGTGGACGATGAACGACTTTATGGGGCCGCTAATCTATATAAGTAGCGTTAGTATGTTCCCTGTTTCGTTAGCCCTGCGTATGAGTATGGATGCCAGCTCTATAGTTGACTGGCCGGCCGTGCTTGCTATGTCTACGGCTGCTCTGGTACCGTCGCTCACTTTATTCTTTATAGCGCAACGTTATTTTGTGGAAGGTATTGCTACCACCGGTATGAAGGGATAAAGCATTGATTTTATTAAAAACTTATGCACGAGCTGCTTGTTTTGAGTTAACCGGCGATAGCGCCTATTATAGTAACGAAAAGTTGGCTGTTTATTTAAATGGAAAGCATTGTATTGATATTGATAAGAATGTTTTTTCTATTTTTAATTTAGAGCCAGCTACCAGTTACTGTGTTGAGGTAGCTAATAAAGTAATCGTCTTTAAAACAGAAGCAGAAGCAGCTTTAATTGAGATTGATGGTTGGTTACCAGCTAATAACGGGCTGGTTCTAACCAATTATTTACAGGCCGCTATTAATAGTTGTCCGCAAGGCGGTACCATTTATTTTGCTGCCGGAACTTATTTAACAGGCCCTTTATTTTTAAAGAGCGATATAAATATTTATTTGGCTAAAGGCGCCGAGTTACTGGCTATACCGGAGCGTAATGACTATCCGGTTTTACCGGCCCGTTTACCGGTAGATAATAAAGTAATTAGCAGTTGGGAAGGCGAGCCTAACCAAGCTTTTGCCTCGCTCATTACTGCTGTAAATATAAGTAACGTTAATATTTATGGTGAAGGTATTATTAATGGTAATGCCGATAATCCTAGAGCCGATTGGTGGCACGACTGTACCACAAAACGAGGCGCTTGGCGGCCGCGCACAGTTTTTATGGCACAGTGTCATAATATTACTATGTGTGGGGTTACCGTTAAAAATTCACCGTCGTGGACGGTGCATCCGCTTCTTTCGCATAAACTTTCATTTTTTAATTTAAATATAGAAAATCCTCCTAATTCACCTAACACCGACGGGCTTAACCCCGAAATGTCGGAACAGGTTGAAATTATTGGTACTCGTATCTCGGTGGGCGACGATTGTATTGCTATTAAAGCCGGTAAAGGCGAATGGGCACGCAAAGAAGGAGCCCCTTGCCGTTATCTTACTATCCGTAATTGTTTAATGCAATTTGGACACGGTGCAGTGGTGCTGGGTAGCGAAATGTCGGCCGGAGTGGGCGAGATAGTGGTACAAAATTGTATCTTTGAAGGAACAGATAGAGGTATTCGCCTAAAAACTAGACGCGGACGCGGCGGCTATCTTGATGGTCTTTATGTAAGTAATATTAAAATGTTGGGAGTAATGACTCCGTTTACAATTAATAGTTATTATTTTTGCTGCGACCCCGATGGTAAAAGCGATTACGTAGCCAGTAAAGAGCCGCAGCCTATTACCGATGGCACTCCCGTTATCAAAAATCTTATCCTAAGTGATATTGAGGCAACGGATGCCCATGTAGCCGCCAGTTTTATTTATGGGTTGCCGGAAAAATTGATTGAAAATGTAAAAATAACTAATATGCACGTTAGTTTTGCCGAAAACCCAACTCCAGAGTACCCGGCAATGATGCGCGACCTTGAAAAGCAGACAAAAGGTAATTACTTTTTCGCTAATATTAAAAATTTAAAATTAACTAATGTTAAAGCTGAAGGTTATGACGAATATAAAGGAGAGTAAATGGATAAACAAGTAGCTATATTATTAGCCGATGGCTTTGAAGAGGGAGAGGCCATTATTATTTTAGATATTTTTAGGCGCTTACAAATTAATATTGAAGCTCTCTCTATTGGTAATCAGTTGGAACTTACCAGTTATCATAATGTTAAGATGCAAGCAGATGCTTTATTAAAAGACCGAGCTGCTACTTTGTATGATGCCATTATTATGCCGGGTGGCCCACAGGGGGCGCGTAACTTAGGTAACAGCGAAGAAGTTGTGGAATTTGTTAAAAAACATTTAGCTGCCGATAAATATGTTTGTCCTTTTTGTTCGGCCGGTGCTCATGTTATGGCTAAGAATAATCTACTTGGTTCTAAAAAATACACAACTTCCGGTAAAAATTACGAGTTATATAATGACGGTAACTATGTTGATCAAAACATAGTTATAGAAGGCAAACTTATAACAGGTAAGGGGTTAGGTGTGGTTTTTGAATATGCCTTTACTTTGGCGGCTTTGTTTGCGCCGATAGATAAAGTAAAATGGGAAGCCGACCATATTTATTTTTATCATTGGCAACCTTAATAAATTATTATCATAAAAGCTATCTCTAAGATAGCTTTTATTATGTTAAACCATTAAAATTTAAAATAAGAGCATAAGAGAGTAAAATATTAATTTTAAAATATTTTAAGCCGGCTAATTGACTATTATTGGCAAATATGCTATATATTTAAAGACTATGCTACTATTTGCTATAACTTTAGTACCTTTGTTAGTTGGTTTTTGCCTGTGTTTTGCCGCTAAAGATAAACGTTTAGCGGTAATTTGGGGTGCTGTACTCGGTGTTTTATCTGCTGTTTTCGTATCGTTTATAATTTTATTTGTTATTAATATTTTGGGCTTTAGCCTTAATTGGGCTAGTTCTCCCTCTATCTTCTTTTATTATAGTGTTAGCGATTTTCTTTTGCCTATCGTTTTAATTACTTTAAATCAGTTATGGTTAAATAGTAAAAATTATTTAGCAAAAGGATTGCCTAGTTTGAGTTTTTTTGGTACAGCTTACATTTTGGTGGCGTTGCAAAGGTTGTTGTGGTTTAGTCATTATTTTAGTTACTACGAGGTAATCTTTTTTCCATTGGCAGCTTTAGCGGCTAGCTTTGTTGTTAGTAATTTGTTAAGTCGTCAACCTTTAAAATTTGCTTTAGTGCTTACCTTAATTTTTGCTTTGTTATTAAGTTTTGTGCCTTTTTTTGCTATGATTAATCGCTTAATTATGGCAACTATTTTAACTACTATTTTAGCTGTGCTTTGTGTAGCGTCTTTTATGCTGCTAGGTTTATTAAAAGATGTTAAGCATAACTAATTTAATTAAAAGCTACCAAAGTGCCGAAGAGCGGCAAGTTATCTTTAGTAATTTTTCGCTTGATTTAGCTGCCGGCCAAACGTTAGCCGTTACCGGCGAATCTGGTAGCGGTAAGTCTACTTTACTTAATTTAATAGCAGGGTTGGATAGTTTTGAAGAAGGCTCTATTATTTGTTCTGACTACGATGTAGGTAACTTAAGTGAAAAATCTTTAGCTGCTTATCGTAATAAAAATATTGGTTTTATCTTTCAGTTTCATTTTTTACTTAACGATTTTACGGTGCTAGAAAATGTTCTAATGCCGTCATTAATTGATGGCAGCAATAATTTGAAGCGTGCTAATTATTTGTTGAATAAAGTCGGTCTTAATGATAAATTGAATAGTTTTCCGCAGCAGCTTTCGGGTGGAGAAAGGCAGAGGGCAGCTATTGCTCGTGCTTTAATGAATAATCCACCGCTTATCTTAGCCGATGAACCGACTGGTAGTTTAGATGAAAAAAATAGTAAACTAGTAGAGGATTTGCTCTTCAGTTTAGTTAAAGCCGAAAGAGCAGCTATGTTATTGGTAACCCATGAACAAGGGTTAGCCTCAAAATGCGCTGAACAGTTGGTACTAAATAAAAACCATGCAACTAACTAGCTATTTTTTAGTAACCAAGAGTCTTTTATTTAAACGCAGTTCGTCCAGCTTAAAAAGTATGGTTATCGCTATTGCCCTTAGTTTGGTGCCTTTAACCATTGCGATGGAGGTGGCCGATGCGATGGAAGATGGTATTATTAGCCGCAGTATCGAGACCGACAGTTATCATTTGCGGGCGGTAGCGTTATTGGGGGCCGGTTATGAAGAGGCTCTTGAGGTAGCCGAGCAACTAAAAGCGGCCGATGACCGTGTTATCTTTAGTACGGTGGAGGGCAGGGCGATTGGCGTGGCTTTTAATCAATATGGGCGTACCAGCGTGCAGCTGCGCGGGGTGGCCGGCGATTTTTACGTGGACGATGCCGGTATGCGGCGCTATTTGGCCATAGATTCTGGGGCGGTAGTGCTTGGCCCCGAAGATGTTTTGGTCGGCCGGCAAATAGCCGGTCGCCTTAATTTGGCGGTGGGCGAGCAACTAAGGCTGCTTTCAGCCTCGTGGCAAGATGGCGAATATCGGCCGCAAATAACCAGCTTTACTGTACAAGGTATTTTTTCGACCGGTTATCAGGAGCTTGACCGAACGTGGCTTTTTATCAATCGGGAGGCACTTTTTGAGCTATTTACTCCCGATGAAATTAGCACTTTAGTTGGTTTAAAAGTTTTAAATCCTTTTGAGAATATTCATGAGATTAGTGCTAATCTTAATTGTGTTACCCCGCTGGCGTGGCTGGTTTACAGCTGGCGGGTACTTAATGCGCAGCAGTTGGCGAGTTTAGCTACTACTAAAGTGTTATTATTTTTTATATTGGGTTTAATAGTTTTAGTGGCGGTAGTTAATAGTACCGGTTCGGTTTATATTTTTTACTTGCAAAATCGGCGCGATATTGCTATCTTTAAAGCATTAGGTATTACCTCGCAGCAGCTTAAATGGCTGTTATTAGGCCCGGCAAGCTTAGCCGGCTTGCTCGGGGCTTTACTCGGCTTAACTATTGGCTCAATATTGGCAGTAAATATTAATACCATAATTAGATTAATTGAGATTTTGGCTATCTTATTCAACCGCGAGGTAGATTTTAGTTTTTATTTAGAGACGATACCGGTTAGCTTAAGCTTGCCTAGATTGCTGCTTATAGCTTTATTGGTAACTTTGTTGGCCGCTATAACGGCTTACCTGCCTTTGCGTAAAGCTAGTAAAACCAAGCCATTAGCTATTTTGGGCAGAATGTAAAATAAATGTAATTAAAGAGGTTAATGAATGCTATCGTTGTTTAGTAAATTGAGAGTTTTTTTTATTGCTTTATTAGCAGTGCCATTTATTATTGTGGCGCAAATTATTCAGTCGCTACTAATTTTGATTATGCCGAAAGCGATAAGAGTACTTAGTCAAAAAACTTTAATGCTGGTTTCGCGCTATTTCTTTTTTATGCTAGGTGTAAAAGTTAAGTTAGTTGGTACAGAAAATATTCCTACCGATAATAAATGTGTTTATATGGTAAACCATCAATCAATTATGGATATTTTACTTATTTATGGTTATCTTAACAGACCGATGGGTATGCTGGCCAAAAAAGAGTTGGTATGGACACCGGTGATTGGCTTATGGATTTGGCATTTAGGCTCGTATTTTTTAGACCGTAAAGCTAAACCCGATGAGGTAAAGGCTTTATTTGCTAAGGTAGCTAAAAATGTTAATGAAGGTTTTCCGGCTTTAATTTACCCTGAAGGGACGCGCAGTAAAGGCCCTAAAAACACCGATTTTAAAAGTGGCAGCATTCGCTTAGCTATTATGAGCGAAGCCCCGATTGTTCCTATTACTTTAAATGGCAGTTGGAAAATTATGCATGGCCAAAAAGGTGTGATTAAGGGGGCTAAAGTAGCTATTGTGGTGGGGAAAGCTATCGATAGTAAACTGTATGGGAAAGCTAAGCAAAAAGAGCTAACCGAAGCGGTACAGCAGGCCGTTGAAAGCGGTTTTACCGGTGAAAACGAACCGGATAGTAAGAATATCCCTTTTGAAGCAAAATATAGTTAAAAACTAAGAAGTAAGAATTAATAGTTGAGAAACATAATTTTTTATTCTTAATTCTTACTTTTTAATTATCAATTAATACCCAGCCTTCACCGGTACGCTTTAGCTGGTTTAGGGGATAACTAGCTAGGCGGCCATCGTCGGCTATTAAAGTAATTTTTTGGCTGATAACGTTAGTTTCGGCTATTTTCCAAAGCTCACCTTGTACTCTAATTTTACTGTTGTTACTGGGGGTAAGTTTACGCTGCTCAATATAATAGTTATGCTCAAAGGCGACACAGCAAAGTAAACGCCCGCAGTTGCCCGAAATTTTACTGGAGTTTAACGATAAGCCTTGGTCTTTAAGCATTTTAATAGAAACGGCTTTAAGTTTATCACTAATAGAGTGGCAGCAGTAATCGCGCCCGCAAACGGCGAGGCCGCCTAAAGCACAACTTTCATCGCGCACGCCAACTTGCCTAAGCTCGATACGTACGTGGAAAGTGGCCACTAAATCTTTAACCAGCTCTCTAAAATCGATACGGCCATCAGCAGTAAACAAAAATAAAATTTTTTCTTCTTCTAACAAGTAATGAGTGGCGATAAGTTTCATCGGTAAATCGTGCTCATTAATTTTGCGCTTGGCTACCACAAAAGCTTCGGTCGCTAAGTATTTATTGTTATCGGCTTTAACAAAATCGGCGCCGGTAGCTAAACGGATAATCTCTACCAATTCATCACTAGCCGCACAGCTCGATACCTTGCCGCGTACCTCTAACATATCAATACCGTAACGTGTGGCTGCCACAATAAAATCGCCGCGCTTTAACTCTATTTCGCTCTTGGTAAATAAAGTTTCGTTAGAGTAAGTAACTTTTAAAGAATAAATATTTTGCTCGCTGTGGCATTCACAGTTATTATCACACATAAATTACCGCCAAAAATTAATTAACAGGCCGTTTATTTCTTCTACCTGCGCTAAAATAGCCAGCACATCTTGTTGCTCGTTAAGTACGGTGCGCGCTAGTTTATCTAGTTTTTCGTCTACTACATAAACCACATCGTAACCCTTAGAGCGCAGAGTGCGTTTATTTAAAGCGCCTTGCACTTTCTCGGCCTGATAAGCGTTATCGATGACAAAATTTAAAAACCGGCGGATAGAGCTGCGATATTCACCTAATTTACTAAGGGTGTGCTGCCGTTTTAGCTCGTTACCCAAAGTAAAAACTTTAGCTAATAAATCTTCTATCGCTTTATCACTTACTTCAAGCGGTTTTACGGCGAGCTCTTCGCTGTGGATAGCGCTATCTAAAGCTACGTGAAAAGAGCTGCTGCGTTCTATTTCTTTTTTGCGTTTTTTTTCGCTGCTGGCTTTAACGGCAGCTAAAGAGGCTTTAGTTGTAGTTATATCCATAGTTATAAGTTACCACTCAATAACAAAAGAACGCGAAGATGCCGCAGGCGCCTCTTTGTTGCTATCTAATTTATTGACTACCTCGCAAAAGCCATGAAAAATGACCCCTTCCTCGATGGAGAGTGAAGGAGCTTTAACATTCCCTATAACCATAGCGGTGGATAAAATAGCCAAGTGCTCTTCGGCAATAATATCACCTACTACCGCCCCGCCCACCACCACCACGCGGGCATGGATAGAGCTTTTAACGCGGCCAGTTTTACTGATAAGCACCCGGTCGGCTTTTTTAATAATACCGGAAAAATCACCGTCTATACGAATGAGGCCGGGCAATTCTATATCGCCGTTAAAATGCGCCCCTTCGCCGATGATAGAGTTTACAAAGGTTTCTTCGGCAGCCACGTTAAAAACCTCTGCCGTAGCCCGTGTCGCGGATAAAACGCGAGTAGGCTTGGTTACTAATAGAAAGATAGCGCATAGGGTCTACCCTTTCGGTGCCAATCATTACCTCAAAGTGTACGTGCGGCCCTGTGGAGCGTCCGGTGCTGCCCATTAGGCCAATCACATCGCCTTGCCTAACCACATCACCTACATCAACATTATAACGCTGCATGTGGGCATACAAGGTAGAAAAACCATAGCTGTGCCTAATGGTAACATAAAGGCCATAGCCGCCGGCATTAAACTCGCGCCGTACAACCGTGCCGTTAGCGGCAGCGACGATGGGTACGCCAAACCCTAAAGCAATATCGATACCGGTATGAAACTGAAAGCCGCCGGTAAAAGGGTCGCGCGAAGGGCCAAAAAGCTGCGAGATAAAACCTGTGTACCCGCCGCCCAGCGGCCATCTGGTGGGCATCTCGGAGAGTAAAGCCCGCTGCGAATTAAGCGTATCGTGGATAGTGCGCAGCTGCGGCAGCGAATTTTCGATAACGGCCCGAAGCCGCCTAAGGGCAAGTAAATCGTCTTGAATATGCTGCTGGCTATCGGTTATCTCGATAAAGCTAGAAATATCACCGGAAATATTATTGTTAGGTAAGCCGCGATTATCACCCACCGGGCCAACGGCATGATTAATGGCATCGTTAAAGGAGGGGATAACGTGGCTTATCGTTCTTATTTCTTGCTGAATAAGGGCTAAAGAAGCGGCTCCATCATTGGTACGGTCACGCTCGGCAATATGCGAAAGCCGTACATCGTTGTAACCGGTAGAAAAAAAGACGATACCGGCTACCAAAGCCAACGTAAGCACAATAACAACCCATAACAGCAATAAAGATACCCTAAACTGTCTAACTTTGGCCCCGCTGTGCGGCGCCACCATAATGGTTAAGGGTTCTTTAGTTTTATACCAAAGAGAGCCGGCTTTAGTTTTAAGGCCAGTCATAAAAGAATTTTTATTATGTTTTAATCTACTTTTGTTAGGCTTAGTTTTTTTCATTTTTCTCAATCATACCATTATAGTTCAATTATGTCAAATAGTAGTCCCGCTTATTTTGCCACTAAATTGATTATCGACTAAAATAATGATAAATTGCAGTAAAATATCCCTTAATTGAGTTGTATCAGATTGATTTTTGGTTATATATTTGATTAAATAATTAATTTATATTTAAAAAAATAGTGGGATTTACCGGGCTGCCGTTAAGCCGTATCTCAAAGTGCAAATGTGGGCCGGTAATCGCTCCGCTGTAGCCGCTTAAAGCAATTAAGGCCCCGGCATTAACCCGTTGCCCCAAATTTACTCTGGCGCTGCTTAAATGACCGTATAAACTTTGATAACCGCCGCTGTGGGTAATAATTATGTATAACCCTAAAACGTTATTGCTGGCAATAGTAGTTACTTCGCCGGCGCGGGCCGCTAAAACCGGGCTGTAAGGTTCGGCCCGTAAATCGATACCATTATGGTGGTGGCCGCGCGGCGAGCCAAAGGGGTCGGGCCGCTGGCCAAAAGGAGAGGTAATGACTAAAGTGCCGTTAAGCGGGGCTCTAAAGGTATCGCTTAAAAAAATACGGCGTTCGCTTTGGGTAAAACGTTCGTTAGGAAAAAAATTAATAATCTGCATGCCATCATTATATAAAAAACCTTGCAGATAATTATCGCCATTTAAACGCCCTGCAATATCCCGCCAAAAAATATCTTCGCTGTAGGCGCTGTTAATGGCAAGCCCCGACATGTTGGGAATAAAAATGGTGGTGATACCGGTAGGTAAATTGGGGCCGGAAAGGCCGTTAAGGCTGGCGATACTGTCGTAACTAATGTTAAGGCGGGCGGCAATACGCTGTAAAGTTTCGCCGTTCTTAGGGGAATAACTGTAAAAAATTAACGGTAAAGGTTCGCGCCTGTTGGCAAAACGGCGATTATTTTCGGCAATATCGTTAATCAGAGTGTTAAAAAGAAAGTCGCTGCGTTCTAGATTTTGAATGTAAGCTTGTGCCGGCAGTTGTATAGCCACCAGAAGTAAAAGCAAAAAATGAACAATTTTAACCATTAGTTAAAGTATCGGCTACATAACTAGCGGCTTTTAATTATTTTATCTCTTATTTATCTAGTCGAATAAAAAATTTAGGGACCTAATTAAAAGTTATAGGGTAAAGTTTTAATTAATTTTAAACAAAACAGTTGCTTACTTACTAATTAGTTGCTATAATAAATGAATAGTAAACAGGAATTTGACTAAGTAATTTATCTTTAAATTAAAAATTATAGCTATAATTTTTCAAGTAAAAGGAGAGGGTATGGAACGCAGTACAATAGGAGAAATTGATAAGATAACCGTTAAAAATAATAAAGCCAGCTTTAGCTTTACGCCGATGGGGGCAACGGTTTTATCGTATATCCCTAAAAATGGGCAAGAATTATTTTGGCTTGGCAATTACAACAGCTTTAAAAATGGAGTGGCCATTCGCGGGGGTATTCCCATTTGTTTTCCACGCTTTGGGCTGGAAGAACTTAACAGCCACTTTGACAAGCACGGTTTTGCCCGGAACGAAACTTGGGTAATTGATAATATAGAAGAAAGTGATGATTTAACGGTTATTGCTTTAAGTTTAAATCAATCGGCTAAATATAGCTACGCCGTTACTTTGCGGCTAAAAATAACTTTAAGCGATTATTTAGAGATGGAGCTGGAGGCCCTTAATATAGGCGATGCTAATGTAAGTTTTAGCGAGGCCTTACACACTTATTTTACCGTTGGTAATATTAATGACATAACCATAGAAGGCTTAGCCGGCGCCAATTATTACGATGAAATGGACGATTTTAAAGTTAAAAAACATACCGATGATAAATTAGTTGTTAATCAATTTATTGATAGAATCTTTTTTAATAATGAAAATCCGGTAAAAATAGTTGATAGTAACTTAAAGCGGGTTATCCACATCGAAAAAAAGGGGGCGCTATCGACTATTGTGTGGAACCCCTATCAAAGAGCGTTAGGTGATGAAGTAAACGAGACCGATTATCAAAATTTTGTTTGTGTCGAGGCCGGTAACGTTAATAATAATGCGGTAACTTTAAAGCCCGGCGAAAAACATAAATTAGTGATGCGCGTGTGGGCTGCACCTTTACAATAAAATAATATGTATAATAGTTTTACTGGGCAAGTAAGCGGCAAAGCGGCCGATAGTCTTTATTTAACGGTGGCCGATATTGAATGGCATTTTTTGGTAAGTTTAACCACTTTAGCTGGGGTTAAACTGGGTGAACGGGTTAAGCTGTATAGTTATTTGCAGCACAAAGAAGATTCTATGATTTTATACGGTTTTTTAAGCGAAAAAGAGCGCAGCTTGTTTTTAAGCCTTATTAAAGTAAATGGAGTAGGGCCGAAAGTGGCCATTAAGATAGTGGGCGGCCTAACTCCGGACGATTTTATGGCCGCTTTACAAAACGACGATATTGCCGCCCTTAGTCGTTTACCGGGCTTAGGCAAAGCCACCGCCCAAAAAATTATTTTAGCCTTGCGCGGTAAGTTGGTGCTAGCCGATAATGATGTGGCCGGCAGTGCCGATGACGAGCTAGTTTTAAGTTTAGTAGCGATGGGTTTTGATAAAAAACGCACCGAGCAAGTAGTTAAAGAGCTTAAAGAACAACTAGGTGCAGTAGAAGAAAGCCGGCTAATTAAGCAAGCCATTATTAGACTGAGCGGCGGTTAAGCTGTAAAAATAATGCACCCATTAAAATATTGTTAATAGGTGCAAGTTATTTAGGCTAGTTATTTATTTACTTGGTTTTGTGGTGTCCCGGCTAAATAAGCTTTAACATTTTCGGTTAAAATGGCTACTAACCTAATCCGTGCCTCTAAAGTGGCCCAAGCAATGTGCGGAGTAATAACTATGTTTTTAGCACTAAGAAGCGGGTTGGCAGCGCTAGGCGGTTCGCTGCTTAGCACATCAACGGAGGCGCCGGCAAGACGGCCGCTATTTAAGGCAGCGGCTAAATCGGCTTCATTAATTAAACCGCCTCTGCCGGTGTTAATCAGGTAAGCGGTTTTCTTCATTTTATTGATGTTAGCCTTGTTAATTAACTGGTTATTATCGGCGGTTAAAGGGCAACATAATGCAAGATAATCACTTTCGGTCAGTAAATCATCTAAGCTTACAAATTTAAAATTTGGCAGATTAGGCTCGGCTTTAGGGCGCGGCACGTAACATTTAATAAGCATGCCAAAGGCATCGGCCAGTTGAGCCACGCGCTGTCCAATGTTACCAAAACCGATAATTCCTAAAGTTTTGCCTTTTATCTCGGTAAGCGTATTATTATAAAAAGCAAATAGCGGGCTATTGGCCCAATCGCCTTTATGCACGGCATTATTATGGATTACAACTTTTTTACTGGCCTCTAAAATAAAAGCCATAATAAGCTCGGCCACGCTATCAGTGCTATAACTTGGTATATTAGTTACAATTATACCTAATTCTTTAGCAGCCTGTACATCAACAACATTAAAGCCGGTGGCCATTACCCCAATATATTTTAACTGCGGATTAGCCGCTAAAATGTCGCGGTTAAGTACCACTTTGTTGGTTAAAACCATTTCGGCAGCCTTTAAATGTTCGGTTAATTGGCCGGGTAAAGTGTTATCATAATAAGTAACGGCCGTTAAAGCCTCTAGCGGTAACCAGTTGAGCTGGCCATCGTCAAGGGGGAGTTTATCAAGCACTACCAATTTTTTCATTATGTACCTCTAATTTTTTATGATTATTTATCTAACTTCTATTTTAGCAGCAATAATTGAAGATAGCAAGCTTTTTTAAGGAATTTTTCCCGAATAAAATGGATAAACCTTCTCTATAAAGTACCGTTAATGAACTATTTTCTAGCGGTGCAGGCTAGCCTGCTTGGCATTTAGGGCAATAAAAACTGCTTCGGCCGCCTTGTTTGGTGCGCTCTATCGCTGTGCCGCAACTAAAACAGGGTTCGCCGCTGCGGCCGTAGACTAAAAATTCATCTTGAAAGCCGCCCAAGCCGCCATCACTTAAGCGGTAATCACGCAGGGTAGAGCCGCCTAAAGTGATGGCTTTGGTGAGTACCTCTTTAATGGCCGGTACTAAGGCCGTACAATCGGCGTAAGTTATTAAGTTGCAAGATTTAAAGGGAGAAATTTTGGCCATAAATAAAGCCTCGCACACATAAATATTACCAAGCCCGACTACTTTATCTTGACTAAGTAAAAATAACTTAATGGCCTCACGATGGCTTTTGATTTGCTCAAAAAGGTAATCGGCGGTAAAATCGGCAGTTAAAGGCTCGATACCTAATTTGTTAAAGTTAATATTATGCAGCCAATCAACATAACCAAAACGGCGCACATCGTTGTAGTAAAGCTGCCCCTCAGTAAAGTGCCAGCTTACTCTATCGTGTTTAGGGCTAGGGTCAAAAAGTAATTTACCGGTCATACCCAAATGGACAACTAAGGCATCTTGGTTAAATTGCATAATAATGTATTTAGCACGCCGTTCTAAAGTAAGTAAACTTTGGCCTACTAACTTATTTAAATCGGCCGGAGGTGTCCGACGTAAGTGGCTATCAAGAATATTAACCGCCGTAACTTGTCGGCCAATTAAAGGACTAAGGCCATTTTTTATTGTTTCTACTTCGGGGAGTTCTGGCATAAAAACCTCTGTTATGTTAAGCTGGTTTATGCTTAATATCGACAAAAATAAACTTAAGATTGATAACAACCTTTCGCTTTATCTTCATATCCCTTTTTGCTTAAGTAAATGCCATTACTGCGATTTTTTTTCGCAGCCAAATATTTCTATTAATCAGCAGCAAATATTTGCAAGCAAGGTTCTCCGCCATATTGATAGTTTCTTTAATTATTTAGATATTAATAAATTATCAACGCTTTATATTGGTGGCGGTACCCCAAGTATTTTGCCTGAAGATAGTTTATTCTCTATTTTACAGCTGATTAAAAAATATAGTCCATTGGAAGCTACCATCGAGGTAAACCCGCAGCAAGTTAATCCAAGTTTATTAAATTTTTTATTTGATAACGGTGTTACCCGTATTAGTATGGGTTTACAGAGTTTAGATGAAGAGGCTTTAAAAATTGTTAATCGCCCTACCACTTATGAACAAATGATGAATGCGCTTAATTTATTGGCCGCTTATCGGCAAAAAGTTAATATCGATATTATAGCGGGCCTTTCCAATCGGCAGAAATTTAACGAAACTATTAACAAATTATTAGAGATAAATCCTTCCCACATATCTTTTTATAGTTTAACTATCGAAGAAGATACCCCGCTTTTTAACAAGCAGCGCCTCCTACCGAATGTTCAAGAGCAAGAACATCAATGGTTTTTAGGCCGTAAAAAATTAATAAAGGCAGGGTATCATAACTACGAAATATCTAACTATGCTAAAAATAACTGCTACAGCCGGCATAATTTGGCCTATTGGCAAGGTAAAAGTTATTTAGGGGTTGGGGCAGGAGCAGCTTCTACTTTATATTATAACGATGCCACAGCCATAAGGTTAGTTGGGACAGAAGACTTAACCGATTGGTTTAACGAAGAAGATATAACAAAACTTTACATTAGCGAAGAACTTACTAAAAAAGAGCTGATATTTGAAAGCTTTATGCTAAGTTTACGCACCAGTGTAGGTCTTGATAAGGCTAAATTTAAAGAACGTTTTGGCCAAGATAGTGAAACTTACTTAGGCAGCTTAAGCCCTAAAGCATTAAGCTGCCTAAGTAGCAATGAAAAATATATTAAAGTTAACCATAAAGGAAAACTCTTTTTAAATAACTTACTGCACGAATTAAAAGAAATTATTTAAATTGTTATTTACTAAGGCTTAACGGGCCAAACTTTGTCTTTTAGCTCTTTACCGGCCCTAAATACAGCTACGCTATGGCTTTCTACCGATAAAGTTTCGCCGGTGCGCGGGTTACGGGCTTTTTCGCGGCCTTTACGCAGCCTAAGTTCAAAAGTACCAAAACCTCTTAATTCTACCACACGGCCAATAATTAAGCCGGATTTTACTTCGGTAAAAAAAGCTTCAAGTACCTTATGGACATCTTTTTTACTAAAATGAAGGCCATCTTTAGCCATTTCATTATGGATATTCTCAATAATTTCTGCTTTAGTAAGTTTGCCTCGCGGCTCTGCAATTTGTCCTGTTGTCATAATACTCCACCCTTATTACCTTGTTATTAAACTAACTTATTAATCTTTTTTTGCAGCCGCGATTTTTTTCTGGCTACCGCATTTTTACTAAACAACCCTTTACGAGCCGCCGTATCTAAAGCTTTTACCATTTTTTTTACATCTTCGGTGGCATTAGCTTTGTCACCGGCCGCTATTTGCTTTTCAACTTTTTTAACAATAGTTCTAACAGCGCTTTTAGCGCTTCTGTTAACTAAACGCACAGCCTTTGCTTTACGGTCGCGTTTAGCGGAATCTCTTGAATTAGGCAATTTACCCCTCCACTTTATTAAAGGCTACCCCTTAAGTAGCCTTAAACTAAATTACTACTTAAAATCGGCCGGCCTACGCTCTTGCCGTTTACATTTGTCGCATTGCGCCACGTGGTGCATTTTACTAGCTTGAAAAATGCTACGCATTTTTACTTCGCCGCCACAGCTACAGGTAAACTTGTGTGAGGCTGAACCCGTACGCGAGTTTTTACTTGCTTGTGCCATATTTATTCCTCCACAAAAAAAATCTTTTAAAAGTGTAACTTGTAAATAAAATTATGTCAAGAGCTTTATAGTAATATTATCCTTATTTAAGCTATCATTTTTAATAAAAAGATAATGGGTAAGATAATCATGGCTTCTTTTTAGCTTAAAAATATAACTATAAATAATTATAATTATGGTAATTATCACTGTATACACATTGTAATGCAGAAGTGTTGGCTTGTTGAAAGTATCTCTTGACAAAACGGCAAAATGACGACAAGATGGCGCTATGAAACTAATTTTTTTACCGGTTCTTTTTTTGTTTTTTATCTTAAGCGGTGTTAAGGTAAACGGCCAAGCCGCCGGTAATAGCACCGAAGAGGAATTAACAGAGGAAGCGGCTACCGCCAGAACAATTTTTGTGCCGAGTTTTTCGTACGGGCAAACTTCTTTTGATGATGTGCAAAAACGTAATTTGCAACTGGGATTAACGGTATCGCGCTTTAATTTAGCCGACCGCAACCGGTTTTTATTATTTTCATTTTTTTATAACCCTACTTTTGTTGAAGGATTAGTTGATAATTACCCCGAGCGTTACCATAATGGCGGTATGGCTTTTATGACTAGGTTTAATCGCCATACATTTAATGCCGCTTTTTTTGCCCAAACCGATAAACCCATTTACAACGGTATCAATACGTTAATTGCCACCGCCGGTTACTCTAATAATGTAGTTAATGGCCAGCATTTTTTGCTAAATATCGGTCTTAATTTAGTGCTGGCCGATGTAGGTGTTAAGCTGCCTAACGATATGGCTTGGCTTTTGTGGCCTATTCCCATGGTAGAGGCCGGCTGGGAATACCGGTGGGTAAGGGTAAGGTTATCACTTTTGCAGCGCCTTGTGCATTTAACCGTTGCCCCTCAAAGCCTTTGGAGTTTAACGGCCAACTTAAGGTATCCTAACTACGATATAACTTTGTGGTATAGATATTTGCGTAATAGCCGCCCGGCCGCCGAGCTGCTGGGCATAGGGTTAGGTTTTAAAGACGAAACCAGCCGGGTAACGGCCGGCGACGGCAGGTGGTACGGGATAAATTATACCTCTATATATGGCGTAATTAGATTGTTTCAGCTGGTAGAAATACACAGCGGCTGGGTCTTTAATGGCCGGGCAGGTTATAACGATAGCGGGTTAAACATTGCCAATGCGGTAAATATTAGACAAAACTACGATATAAATATAGGGCAGGGCTTTTTCTTTACCATCTCGGCAAGAATGATGTTTTAAAGACGTTTATACTACAATACCTGTAAATACCAATAGAAAGTTTAATGTGTCATGGTTACGGATTTGGTTTTAACAAAAGAGAATGCCGTGCTAAATTTTGGGTAACTATCTATCTATAGGTACTAAATATTTAACGCAAAATTACGCCCACTGGCCAAACTTTTAAATTTTAGCTTTACTTTAACCGCAAGCTATGCTAAACTAAAAATATGAAAAAAATATTAACTATAGCTTTATTACTAATAGCCATAAATGCACAAGGGCAAGGCTTGCCGGTAGCGGCTAACGCTACGCTAGCTAGTTTGTTCCCTGATGAGAATTTGAGAAGAGTGGTGGCGGAGCATTTAGGGCCTAATGCCGGGTTAGTGGGGCAGAGGTTGAGTGATGAGTTGGCGGGGATTATAGAATTAGACGCAAGTAACCCTTTTCTCGCTAGAACTAGGGGGCTTGAAACAAGAATTATTCATAACGCCAATGGTGTTGAATATCTACTGAATTTAGTAAAACTTAACCTAGATAACAACCGTTTACTTAACATAGATGTGAGTAATAATATTTCTTTAACTAGCCTTAGTGTGGATAATAATCTTTTAACCAATCTTGATGTGAGTAGTAATATTTATTTAACTGGTCTTTTTGTGGGAAGGAATAGGTTAATTAGTATTGACGTAAGTAAGCTCATTAATTTAACCAGCCTTTTTGTAGCGAGTAATCGCCTAACTAGCCTTGATGTAAGTAGTAATATTTCTTTAACTAGCCTTTTAGTGGATAGTAATCCCTTGACCAATCTTGATGTAAGCAGTAATATTAATTTAATTACTCTTAGTGTACTTGGTACCAACTTAACTAGCCTTGATATTAGTAAAAATATTAAGCTAGAACAGCTGGATACAGACCTTTGGAATATTATAGGAAATAGACCTATATTGCCGGAAGGAAGCCATGGGAACTATCCAGATGGATGGGATGAGCAAGACACTCTGTATCGTTAAGGAGTACAGAGTGTTATTAGTTATTTAATTCTAACCTTGCTACCTTCTACCGTTAATTTTAACGCCGCGCCAGCGAATAATGTTAGGTGTCTCTTTATTAACAACAGTTAACCCACTTGGGTTATATAAAAACTTCCCTTTGCTATCAGCTAAGACAAAGTGTCGATTACCATTAGCTATAGTATAATGATACCTTCCATCAAAATGTTCGACCATATTTTCTAAATAACCGCTAACTTCGGCTGTTAAATAAGGAATCGTGCCATATTTTTCAAAAACTTCTTTTAATAAAAGGTCACTATTATTTACGCTAGTAGTATTAGAAATAATAGAGACATCTTGATTGTTGTGGCGAAAGGTTTTTTCTCTTGCCATATAATAAATATCTTTAATATCTTCTTTAGTAAAAACCATTCCTAGCTCCATTTGAGCAATGATAAGTAAGGTCATAAAATAGCAACCAAAGTACCAAATATTATTAATAGGTTCCTGCTTTTCATTTGCTGTGCCTCTATTTACGGTACGTAGAGTAGGTACCTTTTTACCATTATCTATATGCCAAAAAAGCTCATTATCATCGTACTTAAATTCCCCTTCTTCATCTTTCTCTATTTCAAATAAATCATTAGTAATATTTGTTTGCCATAAATACGTTGGTGGCTTAGGGTTATCATAACAAGTTTTATTACCAATTTTTCTGCGCTCTTCTTCCTCTTCAGCTGCTTTCTCTTCAAGTTTTCGAGCCACAAAAGCCTCAAAATCACTTCTTATCTCAGCTCGAGAAACAGATGAGATAAGTGGTACATTAACCCCTCTGCTATCGGTTACGGTAGAGTTTACTGCTTCATCATTAAGCTTTAATATCGAAGATAATACATCTCTTTCCCCTCCCCATAAATTTAATCGCCCTTCCGTCGTTAATAATAAGCTACTGCCACTATTGGCTTGGTTTCTTGTTAGCCCACGTGTTGTAGTATTTTTTTCACTCCCGCTCTTTAAGCTAATATTTCCGTCTTTTGTAATCATTAAAGCTCCATTGGCATTACTTAATTCTATTTGCCCATCTTCTGTTAAAACTAGTCTGGCCTTACCATTTATCAACTCAATTTTACCTTCTTCCGTCAAAGCTA
>Ga0131853_10004145_pt1 | contig 26002 bp, 24 predicted proteins | sample TergutLab28metaG_FD_92764 | JGI IMG/M metagenome (GOLD analysis project Ga0131853, IMG submission 92764) | Labiotermes labralis P1 segment gut microbial communities from Petit-Saut dam, French Guiana - Lab288 P1 (version 2) (version 2) | ecosystem: Host-associated > Arthropoda: Insects >... | reverse complement strand
GGATGCACCAGGTATACACGATAACCTTGCCCAAACAGGCCTATAGCGGTTTTCTTGTTATCGAACAGGAAATATTCCATACTGCTATACCCTATGCGCCGGGCCGTGCGAAGCCCATCCAGAGAGTCGATGAAGAACAGGGCGGTTTTCTGGACCCCGTCAAGAAGCTTCCCCAACATCTCCCGATCACGCTGGGCATTGTAGTACCTAGGTATATGCTGGAAGCTAAACTCGGAGGTATCAAGCTCCAGGCACTTACATACGATGAACGCAACGCTTTCCGCCATAATTTCAAGCTGTGCAAAGTGGAGACAGCCCGCACGAAGCCATACACACGCAATTTGGTTTGCGATGGTTCGTATGGTATGGAGCTGGCTCATATCTTTTCTGATGTGGATACCGTCAGGGCCGATACTTCCGTCCGCTGTGGCTGTGCTTTTGAAAATGATAGGGAGCCTACAAACCTCGCTCATGTCATGCAGCAGGGTATTAGACCTCTTGCGAAATTAACATGGCGGTACGTCTTTATCCTCGTCCTTTTCAAAAAGAGTATTTATCTTCAGCCCTTTTTCATCGGCCTTCACCACGCGTCCCTCTTTAAGCCATCCTTTGAAGACCCTCGTCCTTGTGGCATGTGGGCACTGTTGGAGGATAATGATGGCGTTGCGGTAAGAGTAAGTTGGATTGTTTGAGATAAAGGACAAGAAACGCTGGAAATGCGCCTCCTCTAAAACTTCGGTTAGTCCCTCCTCCAGCATCTGGCTGGTGGACTTTACCGTCGATTCGTTGTCTTGCATACTGATTACCTACCTCTCTATAAGGAAATCGGAAGCCGAAAAAGTTTTCAGGCTCCACTTTTGCACAAAAAAGCGGACTCGCACCAAATCATTGCAGGCACGCTCCACTTCTCTCACTTTGTTGGATTCAATATACTTTTTAGCTTGTGTAGTCCAGTCGGCGGCCGTTTATAACAGCACGTCCGTCGGCGAGGCCTTGCTCATACACCGCGCTGTTCGTTCTCGATGTAGTCAACCTACATGTTGAGCTGCGTAAGCCAAGCTCTTTTTTAAGATCATTATACTTGTCATGTACATCTTGCGGGGTAATGATCATAAGTGCAGTGCTTAGAGAGATGCTGCGCTCGTTTGGCGGAACAATTGCCGGTCTCGCGCTTACAATCAAGTCATTGAGCGGTGCAGCAGGTGCCATAGGTGCCGCTGCCGGTAAAATACTTGGCGGTGGTGGGGCGGCCGCGGCCGCTACTGCCGGTGCCGGCGCTACAGGTGATACGGTAAGTGGTATGTCAGGTGGTGTCGGCCCAACTCCTACAAGCTAAAGCGGCGGTATTCCCGGAGGAGGTGCGCCCGGAGGAGGTGGGAGCGTAGCCGCTGCCGGTATGAGTGCGGCAAAGCAGGGTTTTGCTAATGATGTACTCAGTTCAGCAAAATCTCAGATGGGTGTAGGAGCAGATGGTTCACAGGGTGCCGGAGGCGGCATCGGGAACTCAGGGGCATATCGCTTCGAAGAGGATGCAAGTGGACTTCGTGATAACGTAGGCAGTGCAGCCGACGCTAACCCGGGCGGTATGGGCGGGGCGGATGGCCAGCAAGGCGGTGCTCGAAATGTCGCTATGAATCAGGGCGCAGGCCAAGAAGGTACTGGCGGTCGCCGTGTTGATGCCGACACGCGGGAAGGCCTTGCCAACATCGCCCACGGTATTCCTCACAACAAATTTGACCCATCCGGGCGGACTTTTTCGGGCGGCGGATTTCCAGAGTTCACCGGAGAGAACGCAAATATTATTGGTGCGTCCCAGCTCACTCCTGCGCCTGGTTTTGAGCAGCACGGCGTTAAGATGCGCGACGGCTCTGTAGGAACGCTGTATCAGAACGCACAAACCGGAGAGGATCATGTGGTGCAATTCGGAAGTGTGGATAACGGCGTGATACAAGGCGCGATCAGTCAGGTTGACAGCAGCAGCGGAAAGTTTGGTGACTTTATGGCATTCAGGGCTGTTCACCAAAGTGTGCCCGGGGCGCAGAGCGTATCAAGCCACAGTGTTCCGGTCGCGGACAGCGAGGGCGGCGTCTATCATGTCGCCACAGGTGCGGCAACCTCATTCTTTTCGGCTGGAGGAACCAGTACCATGCCAAGTGCCGCCGATGCTACCGCTCATTCTGCTGGCGCTGTATCTCCCGCAAGCACCCCAATGTCCGATTCCACTGACAGCGCTCCATCGTCTAGAGGTGTCAGCGGGGATAGCACTTCACGGCGCAGCGCAGTCAGCGCGTATGATGCAAGTTCCATCAATACATCCCGGATGGGGGCGCAGGCTTCCGATCCCGGCGCAGCCCCTAGCAGTGCAAAGTCAGTTTCTGGCAGCACATCCGTGTTTAAGGAAAGCACCAATACATCCGCGCCGAGCGCTACAAGCCCGCCGATAAATACAGGAATGGATCAGAGCGGTGAGACGCGGCGCTTTTCAAAGAACAACCCCGCCCACGTGGAAGTGTTTAAGCGAGAAGGCGGTGGCGTGGAATCTTTTAATCGTCCATCGGGAAACTCTGATACCGTACCAAAAATGAATAAAGATTAGAAAGGTCTGATTTCGATGAAAATAAAATCCCTTATTATCCTGGCCCTTGCCCTTGCATTTCTCTTTTCTATGAGCATTGCGGTATCGGCAGATACCGCGCCAAGCGGTGGATCTCCCGGCATACAGGTGGTTGACTTTGACGCGCCCGGCCAGGGCGAAGCTCCAATAACTGAGATAATACCGGAGGAAGAACCGGCTCCACCCGCTCCACAAGGGAGTAGCAATACGCCATATTTTGTAGGGGCTATTATTGCTGTCCTGCTGTTTATAGGGGTGGCTATATATTGTAAAAAGCACGGAAATAAAACATTTTAGGGGGAGGGGGAACAAAATGAAAATAATCAAAATCATCTGCGTGGCAATCGGTGTTATGGTAATAATCGTGGGCGCTGGTGTTTTATGTGAGCGCAGAAAATGCATGTAGGTATAGCGATATATCGGCAAAGAGGCGGTCACCGACCGCCTCTTACTTTATGAGGGAGAAAGAGTTATGAACAAACCCGTTAATACAAGCGTTTTTATTGATAATGGGCATAAGAATTTCTACTATCTAATGCTGAAAAAGTGCGCGCGCTGGGATGATGTATACTACCGCGCTCTCTTCTATACACTCGGGCTTTGCAAAGAAACGAGGGAGCACATCGAGGAACTGTTTGACTTTAATGAAAGATGTATAAAACAGGACGTCCTATACTCAGGCTGGCAGACTGGGCATTCGGTGCGCCTCACTCTGCTTGCTTTCAATTTATGGAGCGGCTGGACGATAGAGGGAAAAGCGCATCTGTCTGCGCCCCATGAGCTGTTTAATTGCAGCTTCGCGCCTTTTTTCTGGGAGGCAATCAGGCTTCGATACCCGGAGTATTGCCATCGAAAAAAGCAGAACCACAGTAGGCGGCTGAATTTATCTTCTAAGGCAAGATACAAAACCTCGCCTTGTGTTGTGTTAAAATCCCATAGCTTGCCGCCTGTGGATATGGATTGGCACATATCAAGAGTTAGCCATGACTTGCCGACTTTTGGACTGCCAGCAAATACGAAAATGCCGTGGGGTAGGATTTTTTCAATACAGAATTGTAATGGGTCATAGTGCTGTGACATTAGGGTGTTGCCGTCTATTGTGTTGAAGATTTTTGGTTTGGGTTTGGGTGGTGTTTGGCTTTGCTCATTCATAAAAAATACTCCTTTCAGAAATAAGGTAGCGACTTCCCTTATTGAAAGCCGCTACCCTGCTTGTTGTGGGTGGGTTGTTTATCTATGCGCTATAGATTGCATAAATAACTCCGCTTTTCGCTGTTCCTCTGCCCTTGCTATGGTGTGATAGATGTTACGCTCCATGTGGGGGCAAGGCTCTAAAATCATGCCGCCGCTAAGTTCCACCACACGTAAAACGGCGTTGATGTTTTCAATTGGCGTTGCTCCTGTGGTCGGGCAGATGATAACGAGCATTTTTGAATTTTCCTTTGTTTGATAGTCCTTGTTTTGATAATCCATTTGTCATTTCTCCTTTTCTGATTTTGGTTTTGGGATTATAGTTATCTATATAAAAAGCCCCTTGGCGGCTGTACACTTCCGCTTTGGGGTTTGGGATTTTACAAAAGAAAAAGGACTGCCATTGGGCAATCCTCAATCTTGTAAATATTACTTTATTCGCTACATTTAGGTTCTCCATCACCTACAAACACCGCACACATGAGCATTGTTGCAAGTCTAAAGCCATAAGCAAAAGCGTCCTTTTGCTCAAAGTCATTTGTCTGTATATACAAGCATTCCAGTTCTTCAAACCGCTTGCAATCATCAAGTGACATCTTCTGCATAAAGTAGCGTTTTTCGTCTTCAATCTTACGGTGGGTTGCTATGTTTTGTTCCGTGCGGCTTGGTCGGCGTTCATATGCACAAAACTGACCGTCGTATAAATTGTGGAGAATATTTTTCATACAAAATCCTCCGTGCCGAATATAACGTCCTCTCTGCCTGTGAATACTTCCGTTGTCATAAGTACACCAAGGCGATAACCGTAAATGAATTTATCTACATTGCTAATTGAGTTAGCCTCTAACTGAGCTGATGAAAACTTTATCAGCAATTCTTTTGGTTCGCCATTAAGCATAGACAACAGCTTTTCTTCACAATCGGCTATGGTTTCCATAACACGCTCATATTTAGAACCTTTTTTGATAATGCCCATATCGGGGTTTATGTTGCCATAAGCGAAGTTTTCCAATATGCTTTTCACAAAATCATCCCTTTCTTAGATGGATATTTTGCAAAGCACCTTGAAAAAGCATGGCTAAACATGATACAATATTTCATGTAGTATGCCCTTTGGGGTATTCTGCGTGGGGAAGTGGCGTTGACTTTTGCGAGAAGCCGCCGCTTCCTTTATTTTTTGTTTAGGTCGTCATGTATCTTTTTAACGCCCCTGCGAACAACCTCAGCTTTCGATACTTCCATTTCTCGGCTACACTCTTCTAACTGTTCGGAAGTTTCTTTATCGAAGCGAATTTTCATAGTTATGTCCTTTGGGCTTTCTGTTGGACGACCAAGTTTTTTAGCGGCCATTGACTCCCTCCTTTTTGCAGGTCGCTAATTCAATTTTACATTATAGACCTGCAAAAGTCAAGAGTATTTTATTTACTACACCATGACTTGGAAATATTAAGTAGAATTGTCCATAGTTTTGTGATATAATTAATGTTCATAGTAATAGACAATAGGGAAGCATAGTAGTTACGTTGGTACGAGTGCTATCAGCAACCATTTTGGGCTTCATGCGAACAATATATTTTTTGTTGGTATCTGCTCTTTCTTGTCTGCGAAAAAGAAAACATCTTCCCTTTTTTCGATAACTACTATTCAACGGCAAGGGTAACTATTACCCGGTCGTAAGGAGGACTTGGTGCATGAAAGTTGATGATGTAAAAAACACACTATATCGTGCTTTATCAGATGCTCAAAAGCCCGAAAAATATCAAAGTCAACATAGCGAACTCATTGATTTCGTCTTAGATAACACGCATTTAACTTATAAATATATACTCGTAACCGCACTTGCGGCAAAAGCAACAAACGGCAGCATAAATCCACTCACGTTACAAGCTGGTTCTGCACTTCCTGGCGCATATGATGCAAGGAGTATCTGTCATGGTGCAATAGTAAGATTTGAGATGACAGAACTGGGCAAAGCTTTAGGTGGCTCAAATGAGCCATTTTTGAACAAACCTGCAAGATTTCCTGAGTTAAGTAAAACAAACGCTGTCCGCAGGGGACGTGACCAACAGATACTATTTGCACTTTGTGATGGTTTGCCTAAAATAGAGAGTGCCGAAAAAGCATATGATGGACTTGTCTATGCCATTCAAAAATTACTCGTAATTAAGGCAGAAAAAGAATCTCTAACAAATTTTGATATCTCGACCTTAGATGCTAACGCTACTAAGTTGTATGAATTTATAGATTATTTGTTACTTAAAAATTTCGAGGGTGAGATACTGACCCTTGTCATCGCTGGTTTGTATGAATTATATATGAGTAGTATCTACGAGGAGTACACGGTTGAGGTTCATCCTGTGAATCAGAGCGGGGCTTCAAGCAAAGAAATTAGCGACTTAGACATCTATGAAAGCGGTTCACTTTTCATCTGTAATGAACTGAAGCATAAGCCATTCACAGACCAAGACCTTCGTCATGCTGCTGATAAGGTTTTAGTTGCTGGAAAAACTCGGATGCACTTTATTATTGGAAGGCACGTTTATCATGACCGCAACCAGATTCAACCTTGTGTAAGAGAGTATTTGGCAAATGGTTTCTTGATTAACGTTGTGCCTGTTGACTACTTTGTCTTAACTTTGTTGAGTTTGATTAAGGATATTGATGTTAATCGCTATGTGAAGTACATACTGCAAACGGCGATTGAAACAAAGTTCAAAGAAGAAACGGTGGCTTTCATACGAAACACAGCTCACAAGCAGTTTGGTGTATAAATGGAGGTTTTTGCTTGAAGCGCAATAAGCAAATTATTTATGATATCAACTCCGTTGAAATAGTGAGCCTACGCGAAGCGGATAAGCGGTTATCTGATATTATCTATCATATTGGAGATTTGTCATATACACTCAATATTGACGCATATGCGTTTATGATTGAAACCATAATAGGTCAAATGCTTTCCAACAAAGCAGCTAACGCAATATCTGCTCGACTATACAAATTATGTGGTGGAGAATTATCAATATCTACAATAAGCAGTATAGAGCAATCATCAATAAAAGGCATAGGATTGTCTAATCAAAAAGCATCATATATTAAAGAACTTACATCATTGCTACACAAATCTCCAAACTATTTCGACGTAATGACAGAATTGGATAATAAAGAAGTCATTAAACGTCTGACCAGTATTCGAGGTATTGGGGCATGGTCGGCTAAAATGTATTTGATTTTTGTTCTTAACAGGCTTGATGTTCTGCCATTTGAAGATGGTGCATTTATTCAAGCTTACAAATGGCTATATAATACGGATAATGTAAAACATTCCGCAATTATCAAGAGATGTGAACCTTGGAAGTCCTATTCATCGTTAGCCGCAAGATACTTATATATCGCATTAGATTCAGGACTAACTCGAAACGTTGACCTGAAATTAAATACAAATGAAAATGAGAGATAAAGGCAAGATGCTCATATCTCTCATTTTCATTTACTTTGCTTGGAGTAGTCACATCATATTTCCGCCCAAACTTCTAAGCACTAATTACATTCGGACATGCTTTCTGATATGTTTCTAGTACAGCTTTTGCGACAGCTTCGGCAAGGTTACATGGAACAGCATTGCCAATCTGACGATACACTGACGATTTCTCACCAACAAAATTATAATCTTGCGGGAATGTCTGTAGAGCTGCCGCTTCAACGGTTGTAATACGGCGAATATTAGATGGTACGCTCATATTGGGGGTTGATGTACCACCATCCCTTAAATATCTATGATATTCTAAAATCCAATCTTCTGCCCTCGGATTGTTAAGAATAAGTTCATCTAAGATAGGGGTCTTGTTTCCTCCCATTGAAGCAGGAAGGGTATTAGCCTGATTATTTAAGTCCAAAGGTCGCCCCATGCCATTAAATATCATTCCTGCATATGGTGATTTCCTCAAAACAGGGTTTGTTGCAATGGAGATTTTCGCAGTGCAAGTAATAGGATTTTCTTTTGAACCCGCAGGGGGTAAGCTTAATAAAACATCTCTTAAAGTTAATCGTGGCAAGGTGCATTTACTAATTTCTTTATCGAATAACACCTTCGTATCACAAGTAGCACTCGAAAAACCTATGAAGAAAAGCCTTTCACGTTTTTGAGGAACGCCATAATCAGCAGCATTGAGGACTTTGAAAAAACAGTTATAACCCATGTCGAAAGCAGTTCTTATTATCAACTCTCTGATGGATTGCCATCGTGCTAGTTCACCCAATGCTTTCACATTCTCCATAACAAAAATAGATGGTTTCAAAATACGGATTACATCAAAAAACTCCCAAATCAGTTGACTACGTTCATCGTTAGGGTTCATTTTCCCTGCAACTGAAAATCCTTGACATGGTGGACCACCAAAAACTAAATCAACGCTGTTTTTTTCAAAGTGTTTTAGTTCTTCTTTTGCGATTTTAATATCCCCTTGTCGTAATATCGTATCGGAGTTATTCTTCTTATAGGTTTGTGCAGCATCAACATCTAGTTCATTAGCCCAAGTAACTTGAACACCTGCTTTTGCAAACCCTACATCCATTCCTCCTGCTCCGCTGAACAATGAAACCGCTCTCATCCTTGCTCACCACCTTTAATAGCATCATTAGTAATATATTTTGCATTTAATTCCATGATTTCACCTATATCACAACCAAGACAAACACAGATTTTCTGCAATGTATCTAAAGAAACAGGTTCATTCTTTCCTAATTTAGCAAGTGAATTGCTACTGATGTTTGCCTGCTCTTTTAATTGAGATTTTTTTATACCTCGGTCTATTAACAATTTCCACAACCGATTATAGCTAATTCCCATAAGCTTCACCTCTCTACTGAGTAGTATAGCATTATCCTCTCATAATGTCAACGTAATATCTACAAGCAGTGACATAAAATCACGATACGCAGACATTATATGGCTTAAAATAAGGATTTAGTTCTATAAAGCCTATTAAGTAGAGAAAAAAATTATGCTGTCTGCTCTCCTTTACTCGTTGCTCTTTTAGGCTCTTTCTTCGGCAAGTTACTAACAGGCACAAAGACACACCTTTAGCTATATCCTCGGCTCGTATAGCGTTCTTTTTAGCGTCCAAAGCCGCCTTTTTCTTAGCCTTTGTTTTTTCGTAATCTTCGGCAACTTTGCCCCTTGCCTTGCGGCGTAAATAGTTTTGATGTAGCCTGCCCTTGCGTTCCTCAATTTTGAGTTGTTCTTCCAGTTCTTCGGGAGTCAATTCCTTTGGTTCAAGCTGTGGGGGAATATATCGCCCTACAAAGTTAAAGAAAATCTCTTGTTCTTAACATCAAAATGCTTGAAATTTATCGGCTTTAAGCACTTTTTTCAATGATTGCAAGAGCGTCTAATCCTGCATCGCTCTCATGTGCTGTTATTCCCCATGCACCCATTATAAGCACCCCCTTAAAGACGGCTCTTGTGAAGTCGATTCTACAGAAAGTAATTCTTGTGTAAGCGAGGCATAAGCCGCCGCCACTTTTCCGTTTGGGTCATGCTCAAATATGCTCTTGCCTGTGGCTGATGTTTCAACGGCACGAACGGAGTGAGGTATCGGCTCTTTGAAGATATTGATATTCTCTCCGTAGGCTTGCTGTATCATGGTAATCATGTCTTTGGTGATGTTGGCTCTCCTGTCTATCATCGTGAACAATATCCCGCCGATAGCAAGGTTGGGATTTATGAACCGCCGTGTCTGTGCTATACTCTTTAACAGGAGTTCTAATCCTTTTGCATCTAAAAATTTTGGTGCGACTGGAATTATTACGCTGTCTGCGGCGGCAAGTGCATTTATCGCCAGCAGGTCGAGGGTCGGAGCGGTATCAATCAATACGTACTCGAAAAGACCACGAATCTTGTCGATGTATTGCCTAAGTACCGTTTCCCGCCCCATTATCGGAGCAAGAACAATTTCCATACCCGCCAGTCCGTTGTTGGATGGTAAGAGGTGGATGCCCTCATCGTGTGAGATTATTCCATCAAGTGGGTCAATCTCTTGTTCCTTGATAATGCTTTGCATGATTGTGGCTAGAGTTACCTCCAGCTTGTCCGGCTCTTTAATGCCGAGGCTTACTGTTGCGGAGTGCTGTGAATCGGCATCAATTATCAAAACCTTTTTGCCTTGCCGTGCCAGCCCTGCCGCCAAACTGATACAAGATGTACTTTTACCAGTTCCACCTTTTCTGTTTGTGACTGCTAAAACCTTGCCCATACTGTTCCTCCTTTAGGGGCGAGAGATTTTAGCGTAAATGAAACATTAGGGAATTTACGGCTTAAAATACTGCCCCGATTTGATTAGAATTAGAGTGTAAAAAAATAACGCTATGCCCTGCACCCCGCATGATTGTTGGGTTTTTGGGTTTAGCGTTATTATACTGTATGGGCACACTTGCGCCACACTTCTCTATGACGGCGGCGTTTCCCTCAAGGACATCCAGCATTATTTAGGGCACAGCAAGCTATCAACCACAGCGGAAATTTATACACACTTAAACTACACACACCAACAAAAAACCGCCGATGTCGCAGGGGAAATCATAAGAGGTGTGAGGTGAGATTTTCGACTAACCTGTATTTTTGGTGCCGAAGTGGTGCCGAAACTCTCTGGAATACACTGATGCGAACCTCGCACTGTCTGTTTAACAGCTCGAAATTCGCATCAGTATAAGGTTGGTGGGAGATGATGGATTCGAACCATCGAAGTCGTTGACAACAGATTTACAGTCTGCCCCCTTTGGCCACTCGGGAAATCTCCCAGAACTCGGCTCAGTGCCCATACGAGCAAGGCCAGTGGAGCTGGTGGACGGACTCGAACCCCCGACCTGCTGATTACAAATCAGCTGCTCTACCAACTGAGCTACACCAGCACAACGCAATACATTATACCACCAAACGCAACGCTTGTCAACGCAAAAGCAAGAAATTTGGCGGCAGAAATTGCGGCGAGTGCTCAGAGGCCGGGGTTCCCCGGTATTCTTTACTGCGGGTGTTGCACGTATTTAGTAGCTATTTGACCTTACCGCAGGATTTGCATTTTGGGGCGAAGAGACCCACCTATCCCATCGCAATGGGTACACAAGACTTCTTGCAGCGCTAATGGCAAGCGGCGGGCCAATCTAAATCAGCCCGCCGCCAAACATATAAAAGCTGTTAGTTGAACCTGGTCTTAACCTTAACATCCGAAGGCTTGGTGGTGATCGCCTTGCCGTCAAAGCGCCCCTCTTTGATAGCTACTTTTCCAGGGGTGATGCAGTCCATGACAGGGCAGACATATACGCAGAGCTGGCAGCCCACGCACTTGTCCTCGTCGAGAGAGACTTTGCGCTCTTTGCCATCCCAGCCGATTGCGGCGTGCGCGCCGTCCGCGCAGGAAACATGGCACCTGCCGCAGTTCACACATTTGTCCTCGTCGAACTTGATAAGGCTCTTGAAGTCGCGGTTTATATCGTCGGCGCCCACGGTGTTTGGCAGGGCCTTGCCTACCATATCCGCAACTGTGGCGAAGCCTTTGTCCTCCATGTAGTGGCTCATCCCGCTTATCATGTCCTCGACAATACGGTAGCCATACTGCATGACAGCGGTACACACCTGGACATTGCTCGCACCTACCATCAGGAACTCAACCGCATCCCGCCAGGTCTCGATGCCGCCCACGCCGGACAGCGGAATACCTTTGAGACCCGGTTCCACCGCCAGTTGGGCGATAAAGCGCAGGGCAATAGGCCGCACTGCGTTGCCGGAGTAACCGGAGATCGAGGACCTGCCGTCAACTACGGGCATTGGGCACATGAAGTCCAGGTCAATGTTGGTGATTGACTTAATGGTGTTGATAGCCGCGATGCCCTTGGCACCGCCCTGTACGGCGGCCACTGCGGGCAGTTCCATGTTGCCGATGTTAGGGGTCATCTTGGCGATAACCGGCAGATGGGTTGCGCTTACTACAGCTTTGGAGTACTGGGTTACCAGGTCAAGGTCGGCGCCGACATCCGAGCCCATGGTGCTGGTGACCATCTGCGGGCAGGAAAAATTGCACTCAATTGCGTCGGCCCCTGCCTGAGTGACCATCTTGGCAAGGCTCTTCCACTCGTCGTCGCTGCTGCCCATTATGGAGGCAACCATCATCTTCTCAGGGAAAGCCTTCTTAATTTTGGCGATGTACTCGAGGTTTTTCTCCAGCGGCTTGTCGGAGATCATCTCCATGTTCTTAAAGCCGGTCCAGTGGTTGCCAGCCTCGCTACAGTTGTCAAAGCGGGGGGAGCACTCGTCCGGGATGAAGACGCCGATGGTCTTGTAGAACACGCCGCCCCAACCGGTCTCAAATGCCCTTGCAACCATATCGTAGTCGCTGCAGACCGGCGAAGAGGCAAGGAAGAATGGGTTCTCGCACTTAAAGCCCAAATAATCTATCGAGAGATTCTTTTTCAGTGGCATTATTTCGCGCCTCCTTTTCCACCGGCTAGGTATGTTAGTATGCTCGCGGCCGCCTCTTTGCCATGGGCCACGGCCTCAACCACGGTAAGGCCGCCATTTACGGCGTCACCGGCTGCAAAAACGCCTTTTACACTAGTGCAGCCGCACTCGCAGCCCTCCTCACAGGGGGCGATAAGTCCCTTGTCTGTCAGGGGAAGTCCGGTGCCCGCGTCCTCAAGGGCCTGGCCGATCGCGAAGACGACCTTATCGGCCTTCAACTTGAGGCGCGAGTAACCGTCTCTGCTTTCAAAGCGCATACCCACGACCTTGCCACCATCGCCCAGAATCTCGGCTGGGGCCATCTCGCAGGTCATGCTGATACCCATTTCCTGGATATAGGCAAGCTCGCGCATGTTGGCCGGGGCTTCTTCGATAGAGCGCCGGTATACGATTGTGACTTTCTTCGCGCCCATAAGTTTTGCTGCCGCGGCGCAGTCCATAGTGACATCGCCGCCGCCGATAATAAGCACATCCTGCGCGCCGTCCGACTTGCCGCCGGAGATCCGCGCCTGCTTGAGGAAGTCGACCGCGCCAACGACACCTTTAAGGTCTTTGCCGGGAACGTCAGGGAGCTTGGCGCTCCAGAGGCCGATGCCTACAAATACAGCGTCGTAGTCGGCTTTTAGTTTGTCGAATGTGATATCCTTGCCCACTTGGGTGTTGAAAACGAACTTAACCCCGAGCTTCTTAACTTGCTCGATGTCGAAGTCGACCATCCGCTGGGGCATTCTGGCCGGGATGATGCCGAAAGAGAGCATTCCGCCCGGGCCGGGCAGCGCCTCGTAAATGGTCACCTCAGCGCCTTCCATAGCCAGCTGCGCGGCACATGCAAGGGAAGCTGGGCCTGCGCCTACACAGGCAACTTTGCCTTTTTTGGCGCCCGCCGGTACTTTTAGGATATTCATCCCCAGGGCTTGCTCTTGCTCGACTATAAAGCGCTGCAGCCTGCCTATTTCTATAGGCTTGTCGATGCCGGTGCGAGAGCATGCTTCCTCACACATACGGTCGTATGGACAAAGGTTGGCGCAGCAGCCTCCCAGTATGTTGTTCTCGCGGATAGTCTCAGCCGCCCCTTTGATGTTGCCAAAGCGCAGGGAGCGGATGAACTTTGCCGGGTCTGTACCGGCTGGGCAACCGGTGCTGCAAGGGCCATCATGGCAGAGCAGGCACCTTGCGGCTTCTGCCCTGGCTGTGCGAAGGTCAAAGCCCTGCTCGGCTTCTTCCAGGAATGTCTTCTTGCTAATCTTGCTCAACTGCTTCACTCCTTATTGTGGATAAGTATGGAAGCATGAAGCGATTGCAACCACGCTGCTTGTTTTGCAATCCTGCTTCCGCTTTCTTACTTCTTTATAATGCCGGACCGGTGCGGGTGATAGGGCTGCGCTTGACAAATTTGCCGTGGCCAGCTTTGCCGGTAAAATTGCCGTCTTTGTAGACAAGTGTACCTTTGCTGTAGGTGCGCACCGGGTAGCCTTTTAGCTTCACGCCCTCCCAAATGGTGTGGTCGATGGTCGAGTGCATATTTTTCTGGGAGATGGTGAAGTCCTTTTTGGTGTCGTAGAGCACGATGTCGGCGTCGCTGCCGGGGGCGATAAAGCCTTTTTGGGGCGCACAGCCGAACAGCTTGGCCGGGTTTGAGCTGCAAAGCTCCACCACACGCTCAAAGCTTACGCGGCCTTTGTTTGCCTCGCTGAGCAGGTAGGGGTAGAGGTTCTCGGTGCCCATGCAGCCGTTGGGGATCTTGGTAAAGTCGTCCTTGCCCCAGTCTTTCTCGGTCTGCTGGAAGGGGCAGTGGTCGGTGGCAACGGTGGAGATGTTGCCGTTTTCTATCCCCAGCCAGAGCGCGTCCTGGCTCTCCTGGTTCTTCATAGGCGGGGAGCAGACGAAGTTCCTGGCGTCCGGGCGTTTGTAGACCTCACTGGTGAAGTGGAGGTATTGCGGGCAGGTCTCGGCGAAGATGGGATAGCCCTCCAACCGTGCCTTCTCAACGGCCTTCATGCCGCCGTCACAAGCCAAATGGACGATGTAGAGCGGTGCGCCGGCTTTCTTCGCAAGCTCAATGGCGCGGATGTCGGCCTCCTCCTCGACAAACTCGGGGCGGCTGAGGTAGTGGTACCAAGCGCTGGTGTTGCCCTGGGCCATGTACCCGGCCTTGAGAACCTCAAGCAAATCGTGGTTTTCGGCGTGCACCATAACCAGAGCGCCAATATCTTTGCTTTTACTGAGCACTTTGTAAAAGGCGTCGTCGTTAATGCCGAACGAGTAGGTCATGAACACCTTGAAGCTGGAAACGCCCATATTGACCGAGGATTCCATCTCTTTGAGGATGCTGTCGGTAAGGTCGGTGATAGCCACGTGGAAGCCGTAGTCCACACAGGCTTTGGGTGCGGCTAGGTCTTCCCGGCGCTTGATAGCTGCCAGCAGCCCCTCGCCCTTGCCCTGTATAACAAAGTCGATAATCATGGTGACGCCCCCGCAGGCCGCCGCCCGGGTGCCGGTCATGTAGTCGTCAGCCGAGACCGTACCGCCAAAGGGCATCTCCAGGTGGGTGTGGACGTCCAACCCACCGGGCAGTACCAGAAGGTCTGTGGCGTCAACCACTTCTGCTCCCTGAGGGTCAAGGTTTTGGCCCACTGCTGCAATCTTGCCGCCTTTAACAGCCACATCCGCTTTATAACGGCCATTAGAGTTTACAACAGTCCCGTTTTTGATTAAAAGCTCCATCTTGGTAACAACTCCTTCTCTGCACTTTTGTTTTGGAATGCAAGAACCCGTGCGGGGTGGCAAAGCTTGCGCCGTCTAACAGATCGCTCTTGCACCCCATACAGGTTCTTAATGAATTATTTAAGCGTCGACTAGTTCGACTCGGTGAGGGATTTGTTTTCCTCTGCAGATACGTAGGAAGGATCTCCCTTATTCATGAGGGCAATGTACAGGAAGAAACCAACGGCGAAAGCGAAGATATAGCCATTTGCAGTAATCCAAATAAAGAATGTGTTTGTGTTGCCGGTAATATCGAGGATTCTGCCTATGGTTGGGAGGATGGCACCCGCCAACCAAGCAATAACGGCCTTGCTGTTAAAGCCGCTTGAGTACCAGTAACGGCCACCATCTGCCTTGAAGAGACCCGCGATGTCAATCCTGCCCTTTTTGACCATGTAGTAGTCAGCAATGAAGATAGCCGCGAGCGGAGCGATGATGCCGCCGTACACACCGATGAAGTTGAAGAACAGGTGGGACGCGTGCTCAATCAGGTACCAAGGCTGGAAGATGAACGCCAAGCCGCCGGTAATCAAAACGCCTACCTTGTAGGATATCTTCTTAGGCGCGATGTTGGAAAAGCTATTTGCCGGTGCCACGATGTTGGCCATGACGTTTGTGGTCAATGTGGCAAACGCAACAGCGGCGGCAACAATAAACATAAGCACAGGGTTGCCTAGGTGGTTGAGTATGTTGGTGGGGTCAAAGAACGCTGTGCCAAAGACCAGCTCGGTGGCTTGGCCCATGAACGCGCCGATAAACGCACAGGCAAACATGGTGAGAGGCATCCCGTATAGCTGGCCTCTGAATTGGGATTTCTGAGAAGAGGCGTAGCGCGAAAAGTCGGGGATGTTAATCGCCAAGGTAGCCCAAAAGCCGATGTTAGCAGTAAGCCCGGCCAGGAAGATTAGGGCGATACCGCCGCCGGCCGCCAAGACTTCGTAGTTGTTGCCGGCCTGCAAAACCTCGCCGACCGAGAAACCCGCGTTGGAGGAAATTACCACAGACCATACCAAAACACCTACAGTCAGTATAGTGAGTGTAGGCGCGGCAAAAGCCTGTAGCTTCCGAAGGCCCGAAGCCCCGTAAATGGTGGCCCACATCGACAGGATGATGAACGCGATAAAGCCGATAATACGTGCGGTCATACCCAACTCACCAAAAGCGGGAGCGAAAGCGGCAATCATCGCAACAATAGCCGCGGCGCCAATCCAACACTGGAAAGCGTTCCAGCCACAGGCGGCAAGCGCTCTGGAAATGGAAGGGATTTGCGCACCGCGCATACCGAAGCTCATCCGGCAAAACAGCGGAAAAGGTATGCCGTACTTTGTACCAGCAGCCGAGTTGAGCTGGATTGGGATAAGTACAAGCAAGTTACCCAAGGTTACGTTGAGCACGGCAAGCCAGGGGGAAAGCCCCAACATAACGAGACCGGCGGCCATGGTGAACGAAGGGATACAGATACACAGGGTCACCCAAAGGGATGTTACGTCCCGGGTACCCCATGTGCGGTCCGCAACCTTGGTAGGAGCTATGTCGTCGTTGTAGTACGGGTTGCCTTGGAGTTCTTGCCTTGACGCGTCTGTAAGTTCATACAGACCGTCGGTTTCTCTCTGTGTTGCCATTCACTTTACCTCCACAACTGTAGTCTGCCTATCTTAAAACAAATTCTATGGACAGTATGTGAACAATTGTATCATCTGTTATCTCTTGTGTCAAGCAAAGCACACAAAAATGGTGTTACTATAGCAATTTTTTGCACATGACAACCGCGAATTTTGTGCCTAACAAGCTTGTTTTGGCAAAGCTTTGGGCACTCAGCACAAAGGCTCAGTGCCCGACCTTTAACATGTCTGGCAAGCTTATCTCGTATCGCTTGTGCGTACATATTTATTCAGGCGGATACTCTTGGCGCAGTAGTAGATGACAGCGATGCCCACAAGGATATCCAACAGGCTACCCACTACTAGGCGCTCGGGCAGGTCTATAGCCAGCAGCACCGTGCTGGAAGTAAGCGCTAAGTTAAGCGCAAATACCGCTGACTGCACCACAAAAAACTGAACGAAGTGTCTAAGGTGTAAAGCTAAGATAAACCTGCGCACCAGCAGGAACATCCCGTGCAAAACGGTCAGAGAGGTGAGTGCTATAACGGTGGGGGGCAGGACGCTATACCCGCGTGCAAACAAAACCACCACGCCGACAAGTCTGACCGCGCTGGTTAAAAGCACGAGGAAGTATAGTAGTTTTTTCATTGAGGTTAACCCCTTTGTAGGGGACGCGTACCCGGGCGTCCCGAAAATTTTGCATCATGCATAGGGCAACGCGATGCCCACTGTGGCGGGGCGAGTCGTCCAGTTACGGCCTTTGCAGGGCAGTCATCACAGCACCTTGCGCAAATACTCCCCGGTATAAGACCTTTTTGCCTGCGCGATCTCCTCCGGGGTGCCGGCGGCTATTATCTGTCCGCCGCCATCACCGCCCTCGGGACCAAGGTCGATAACATAGTCGCAAGTCTTGATGACGTCCAGGTTGTGCTCGATAAGAATGACGGTATTGCCCGACTCCACCAGCCGCTGGAGCACCTGTATAAGCATGTGGACGTCGGCGCTGTGCAGCCCGGTGGTAGGCTCGTCCAAGATGTAAATCGTGCGGTCGGTGGGGCGTTTGCTAAGCTCGGTGGCGAGCTTTACCCGCTGAGCTTCCCCGCCGCTGAGGGTAGTCGAGCTCTGCCCAATTTTGACATACCCCAGGCCGACATCGTAGAGTGTTTGCAGCCTGCGCTTTATTTTGGGTATGTTGTCGAAGAAAGCGAGGCCTTCCTCAACGGTCATCTCAAGCACGTCATGTATGGTCTTGCCTTTATACTTGACTTCCAGGGTCTCTCGGTTGTACCGCTTGCCCTTGCAGACCTCGCAGGGGACGAAGACGTCGGGCAGGAAGTGCATCTCTATCTTGATAATGCCGTCGCCCTCGCAAGCTTCGCACCGGCCGCCCTTGACATTAAAGGAGAACCGCCCCGGACCATAACCGCGCAGCTTGGACGAAGTTGTCTGGGAGAAAACTGTCCGGATATCGGTGAACATTCCGGTGTAGGTGGCCGGGTTGGAGCGCGGGGTGCGCCCTATCGGGCTTTGGTCGATGGCAATGATTTTATCCAGGTGTTCGACGCCTTCCAGCCCGTCGTGCGCCCCGGGGATCAGCCGCGCCTTGTTGAGGTCATGAGCCAGCCGGCGGTAGATAATCTCGTTGACCAGGGTGGATTTTCCCGAGCCGGACACCCCGGTAACCGCGCTCATCAGCCCCAGGGGGATGGAGACGGTCAAATTTTTAAGGTTATTCTGTCGGGCGCCCAGTACTTTTAAATGTTTGCCATTGGGCTGGCGGCGCTGGTCTGGTACAGGTATTTTCTTCTGGCCGGAGAGGTACTGGCCGGTTATGCTGCCCGGGCAGGCGATAATCTCATCTACACCACCGGCGGCTACTACCTGCCCGCCGTGTATACCGGCCATGGGACCAATGTCCACAATGTAGTCGGCGGCGTGCATGGTTTCTTCGTCGTGCTCGACCACTATCAGGGTGTTGCCCAGGTCGCGCAGGTTTTTTAGGGCGGCGATGAGCTTGTCGTTATCCCGCTGGTGCAGGCCAATACTAGGCTCGTCCAGGATATAGAGCACACCCACAAGAGACGAGCCTATCTGTGTTGCCAGCCGAATCCGCTGGCTTTCTCCCCCGGACAGCGAGCCGGAGGAGCGGAAGAGTGTGAGGTAGCCTAGCCCTACCCCCTGCAAGAATGCCAGCCGCTCGGTTATTTCCTTTAATATATCGTGGCCGATTAGCCGCTGGCGCTCAGTCAGCTGGGCGCCAGCCGTGAACTCAATGGCCTTTTCGATGCTCATTTTGGTGAACTCGATGATATTTATTCCGCTTACCTTAACCGCCAGCGACTCGGGTCTTAGCCGGTTGCCCTGGCACTCTGGGCAGGGCAGCTCGGTCATGTGGGCGCGGATTTCCTCGCGCATCCACTCGCTGTCGGTTTGGCTGTAGCGGCGCTCCAGGTTGTTGACAACGCCCTCAAAGCTTGCGGTGTACTCCCCGCTTATCGAACTTGATTCCCTGCGCATAGTCAGCTTTTCGCCCTTATTGCCGTACATGATGATGTCGATGATTTCTTCGGGCAACTCGCGCACTGGTACTTTGAGCGAGAAATTGTACCGCTTGGCCAGCGCCTCCATGTACATCTGGGCGATGCCGCCCTCGGCGAAATACCAGCCCGAGGCTCGTATTGCCCCTTCGGCGATAGATAAGTTCTTGTTGGGGATTATCAGCGCCGGGTCGACCTTGAGGTAGACGCCAAGCCCGGTACACTTGGCGCAAGCCCCGAACGGGTTGTTGAAGGAGAACATCCGCGGGGCAAGCTCCTCGATACTCACCCCGTGCTCGGGGCAGGCGTAGTTTTGGCTGAACAGCATGTCCTCGCCATCGATGACGTTGACCACTACCAGCCCCCCGGCAGCCGAGAGCGCGGTCTCGAGCGAATCGGCCAGCCGGGAGCGGATATCCTCACGCACCACCAGTCGGTCGACCACTATTTCTACCGTGTGCTTTTTGTTTTTGTCGAGCGCTATCTCTTCCGAAAGGTCGTAGAGGCTGCCGTTTACCCGCACCCGGGCATAGCCGCTTCGCCGCGCGGCGTCCAGCTCTTTGGTGTGCTGCCCTTTGCGCCCACGCACCACTGGGGCCAGCAGCTGTATTTTGGTCTCCTCGGGCAGCGAGAGCACCCGGTCGACCATCTGGTCGATGGTCTGCTGCTCTATAACCTGGCTACAGACCGGGCAGTGGGGTATGCCTATCCTGGCGTAGAGCAGGCGGAGGTAGTCGTATATCTCGGTCACCGTGCCCACAGTCGAGCGCGGGTTTTTGCTGGTCGTCTTCTGGTCGATGGAGATGGCCGGTGAGAGCCCCTCAATCGAGTCCACCCGCGGCTTTTGCATCTGCCCGAGAAACTGCCGGGCGTAGGAAGAAAGGCTCTCGACATACCGGCGCTGGCCGTCGGCGTAGATAGTGTCGAAGGCAAGCGAGGTTTTGCCCGAACCCGAGAGTCCGGTGAAGACGATAAGCTTGTCGCGGGGGATCTCGAGGTCTATGCTTTTTAGGTTGTTCTCCCGCGCGCCTTTGATTATGATTTTATCTTTTGGCAATGGTATTTACCTCCGGTTGGTTGTTGGGAATTGCTGGAGACACTTACGGCATAGCCCGTACCTCATCGTTAGCCAACGGCCCTGCATTAATCACTTCAATCCCGTGCATCTCAAAGACGGCATACAATCCGCTAAGGTCTTGACGTGTATTTCCGGAATGGAGCCGAACCCTTGTTCCGTTTTGCATAACAGCGATGTAATCCCTAGTTAGGCTGTCTGTCCTACCTGTCCTCCTGCGCTCTACAAAATCCACTTCAGAAAACGGGTAAATTCGCTCAGTAAAAGCAAATGCCGGCTTCACGACAATCGCATCCTCAGTAGTGTATCGGTAGGCGTTGTAGCTCATGATTAATGGGGGAAGCGAAATCAGCAGAAGTAAGAATGCCAACAAAATATTGAATTTCACAGAGTAGGTTTGGAAGGAACCTGTCTGGTAAACCGCGTCGGCATTCCGGATAGTTGGGATGTAGGTTAGATAACTAAACCCCATAGACAAAACAATACCAAGCACCATACCCGCAAATAAAAGAACCATAATAGTCGGGGAGTTGTCTCCATAGCTGAAAGTGACGACATCCGGCGGAGCATACAGGGTGCCCATCACAAAGTCACGAGAGGCCCAAATGGCAACCGGAATAATTATGAATAGGGATATGCAAAACACCATCCAGAGACGATAGAGAAAACGGTGGGAGAGGGGCAAGGCTTTTTTGGTACGTGCGCGCTTCATTTTCCTGTAACGGCGACTGTTTCGACTTCGGGTGCTTTCTTTCATCGCTGCCGTGTAGCTTCCTGCCGCCTTGGCAAACATCCTCTTTTTGTTCGGTAATTTCTTAAAGGCGAGCATCAGCGCGGACAGCGTTACAATATAGACTGCAAACGCTATAATATAATACATATCGACCTCCGCTTACTTCCCGCCCTTGATAGCCTCTATCTTATCCCGCAGATACGCCGCGTGCTCAAACTCAAGCAGCTTGGCCGCGTTCTTCATTTCCAGCGTCAGCTGGCGAACAAGCTCGGCCCGCTCCCGTGGGTTCATCTGCTTTAGGCGCTTGCCGGAAAGGTCTTTACCGCCCTCTTTCTTAGAGATCTCCAGCACCCCGCGCACTTCCTTGATGATGGTCGTGGGGGTGATGCCGTGTTCTTGGTTGTACCGCTGCTGAATCTCCCGGCGGCGGTAGGTCTCGGCGATTGCCCGCTCCATGGATGGTGTCACCTGGTCTGCGTACATGATGACCTTGCCGTTTGCGTTGCGGGCCGCGCGGCCTATGGTCTGTATGAGTGCGGTCTCCCCGCGCAGAAAGCCCTCTTTGTCGGCGTCGAAGATGGCAACCAGCGAGACCTCGGGCAAGTCCAGACCCTCGCGCAGCAGGTTGATGCCGACCAGCACATCGAACTCGCCGGCGCGCAGGTCGCGGACAATCTCCATCCGCTCGATTGTGTCTACGTCGTGGTGCATGTAGCGTATGCGCACCCCCAGCTTGTGGAGGTAGTCGGTTAAGTCTTCGGCCATTTTTTTGGTCAGGGTTGTTATTAACACCCGCTCTTTTGCTTCGACCCGGGCGCCGATTTCCAGCACGATGTCGTCTATCTGCCCGCTGACCGGCCGGACTTCTATCTCGGGGTCAACAAGCCCGGTCGGACGGATAATCTGCTCGACCACCTGGGCGGCGTGTTCCCGCTCAAAGGGGCCGGGGGTGGCGCTGACATAAACGGCAGTGCTCAGCTTGCGGTAGAACTCATCGAAGCCCAGCGGCCGGTTGTCGAAGGCCGAGGGCAGCCTAAAGCCGTAGTCTACTAGATTTTTTTTGCGGGCGTGGTCACCCCCGTGCATCCCGCGCACCTGTGGCAGGGTTACGTGGCTCTCGTCCACCACAAACAAGAAGTCGTCGGGAAAGTAGTCGAAGAGGGTGAATGGCGTGCAGCCAGGCACCCGTCCGGCAAGCACTCGGTTATAGTTCTCGATCCCGCTGCAAAAACCTACCTCGACCAGCATTTCCATGTCGTAGTTCACCCGCTCGACAATCCGCTGGGCCTCAATCAGTTTACCCTCGCTTTTGAAGAGCTGAACCCGTGCTTCCATCTCTTGCTTGATGTCCTCGATGCCCTTTATCATCTGCTCTCGCGGCACGATGTAGTGGGAGGCCGGGTAGATGGCCATATGGCTGACCACGCTTTTCACCTCGCCGGTCAGCGGGTTTATCTCGCTTATGCGGTCGATCTCGTCACCGAAGAACTCGACCCGCACCGCGCGGTCACTCCAGTATGCGGGGTAGATTTCAACGATATCCCCCCGCACCCGGAACTTGTTGCGGATAAAGTTGAGGTCGTTGCGCTCGTACTGGATATCAACCAGCTTGCGCAACAGCTCGTCCCGGCCCTTTTTCATTCCGGTGCGCAGAGAGATAACCATAGTACGGTAGTCTATCGGGTCGCCCAGGGTGTAAATGCAGCTTACGCTGGAGACGATAATGACGTCGTTGCGCTCGCTCAGGGCCGAGGTGGCCGAGTGGCGCAGCTTCTCTATCTCATCGTTGATAGAAGAGTCCTTGGCTATATAGGTGTCTGTCCCGGGGATATACGCCTCGGGCTGGTAGTAGTCGTAGTAGCTGACAAAATATTCCACGGCGTTGTGAGGGAAGAACTCCTTGAACTCGCTGCAGAGCTGGGCGGCAAGTGTCTTGTTGTGGGCGAGTACCAGGGTGGGCTTGTTCACCTGGGCTATAACATTGGCCATGGTGAATGTCTTACCCGAGCCGGTTACCCCCAGCAGCGCCTGCTCGCGCATACCCGCGTTTATACCGTTTACAAGTTTTTGTATGGCCGCCGGCTGGTCTCCGGTGGGCTTGTATGGCGCCGTCAGCTTAAACTTTTCCAATTTTCCTGCCCCCGTTGCCGCAAACGCAAATTGCAGATTATCGTGACATATAATTGTAGTACGGCGGGGATTATTTGTCAAGTGTACCAGGCGGGGCGGGGCGTCTTTTACAGGGTTGAGTTGGTGTGGTACAATATTCTCAGCTGTATGGCTTTTCGTGTTTATATTAGTGGATGGGAGAATTTACAAACATGAGACAACCTATCTGTCAATCTTGTGGCAAGCTACTTCTAGATAACGCGGTTTGTACCTGCGGCAGAGGCTATGTGCAGCCTGTCGGCTACACAAACGCACAGCAACCCTTTGCGCCTTACCCGCCTGTATACGCTAAACCTAAAAAACCGCCGGGGCAAACCATGATTAAAACAGTGAGCATTATTAACATTGTTTTTGCCGGGATTGGAACATTGGGCACGATTCCATATGTCGGCGCCGGCGCTTTTTATTGGGAAATATTTGAATTCGTCGTCTTGGTTCTTATCCTCGGCATGAGCATTGCGGGCCTGGTGATGGCGAAAGATAAATCTAAGGCCGGCTGGGTTCTTGCGTTTGGCATTGCAATGCTAGTGCTGATAGCTTCTTCCATGGTAGTTATTCCTGATGAGCCTCTTTTTGTTTTGTTTGGCACTCAAGGCATTCTCTATATCGTTGGTGCAGTGAAGAGGAAAAATGCGCATATGTAAACAAGACGTAAAGCGTTGGTTAAGGACACTTTGCCTTAGCCAGCAGGTGACACCACAACTGCCAACATAAAAAAGGAGCACTCACTTGTTTCAAAACTTTGGCAAGGACAAAGAGTTCTTGCGGACATTTTTTCTCATTGCCATACCGGTAACCGGCCAGAATTTCCTCAACTTCGCTGTCATGATGGCGGATACCATTATGGTGGGGCAGCTGGGCGAGGTGCAGCTCTCGGCGGTCCAGCAGGCTAACCAGCTGGGTTTTTTGATGACACTCTCGATCTTTGGGCTATGCGGCGGCGCTAACGTGATGATAGCTCAGTACTGGGGTAAGCGCGACAGAGAGAGCATCCACAAGGTTATAACTATAACCTACCGGCTGATGGCAGTGATTGTCGCGCTGTTTGTGGTTTTAGCTGTGGGCTTCCCCTACCAGGTGATGCGGGTGCTCGGTGTAGAGGCGATCGTAGCCGATGGAGCGGCTTTTCTGCGGATTGTGGGTCTGGGATATGCCTTTGCGGCCTTCTCGACCTGCACGCTGGTTATTTTGCGCTCGGTTGCCTCGGTGCGGGTGGCGCTTGTGGTATCGTCAATTACACTGTTTGTCAGCGTTACCGGCAACTGGATACTTATCTTTGGCAACCTGGGCGCGCCGGCATTGGGGCTGCGCGGGGCCGCCATAACCACGCTGATTGCACGGGTGATCGAGTTTATCCTAGTGATGGTCTACATACTAAAGTTCGAGAAGAAGCTGTGCTATCCGCTGCGCAAAATATTTACACGCAAGGTGAATTTTCTGCGCAATTTTATTGGCAACGCAAGCCCGGTATTCTTCAACGAAGTGCTTTGGGGGGCGGGGGCGGTCGTGCTCTCGATAATCATAGGCCAGATGGGTACGCATTTTATAGCCGCCAACAGCGTGAATATGGTGCTGAGCAATCTTGTAAGCGTGGCAGTGTTCGGCTCTGCCAGCGCCTCGGCCGTTATAATCGGCAACACGGTGGGAGCGGGTAATTACGACCTTGCCCGCCAACGCTCGAACAAGCTGCTGCTGATAAGCGCCTGCATGGGCGTAATTGCCATGTGCTTAGTGTTCTTGCTCAAAGGCCCGTTGCTTATGCTCTTCGGCAGCTTATCCCCAGAGGCCCGTACCTACGCCGACCAGATAATGACCATCTCGGCGTTTGTCATGCTTTTGCAGGCATTCACTTTTGTTTCGATTATCGGTGTTCTGCGCGGTGGCGGGGATGGTAAGTTTGCCGCTATAGCCGACATAACCACCATGTGGGGGGTGGCGCTCCCTCTAGGATTTTTAGCCGGGCATGTCTGGGGACTGCCGGTGCCTATAGTTTACGCCTTCTTAAAATCCGACGAGCTTTTAAAAGTCATCGTCTGCCTGCCCCGGTTAATCAGCGGGAAGTGGGTGCGTGATGTAACGATTAACAGTTAAAAATTAAAAATAGTAGAACGTCGGCAGTGGCGGAAGCTTTCCAACCCAATGCCAACGTTCTTTACTAATTATTAGCTCCTATTTTCCAGCTGCTAAGCAACTGAAAAAGATACGTCGTCTATATCTAAAGACTGGTCGCCTGTTGCAGTAATCGCAAAGCTTATAACGGCGCTGGTTACATCCATGGGGGCTGCTGTTGTTATGGCTCTGTAGTAGGCGAAATCTCTATTACCGTCAGGAATGTCTTGCATAAATACCGTTATCGTAGCGCCGTTTACGCTACCGGTAGCCGTTACGAATGTTACGGTAGCGGTAACCGCAACCTGCGCTCCCTCTCCGTGGCCAAAAAAGGAAAATTCGTAAAAACATCCGCCGGTTATTGACGTAACGGTTTGAGATAAATCAGCCCCATTTGAAAGGGTAACGGCAGAGTTGCCGGAATGAACGCGCCCTTGGGCCATAACCTCCGAAACTAAACTAGGCGTGGTTGTCGTCCAATCGGTAGGAACGTTGCTGGTAAATGACTCCATACCTCCGTTTACTATCTGCTCCCCAAGCGATGCGCATGCGCAAACTCCGGTCGCCCCTGTTGCTCCGGTTGCCCCGGTTGCGCCAGTTACGCCAGTCGGACCGGAAGGCCCAGTTGCTCCGGTTGCCCCGGTCGCGCCGGTTGCGCCAGTTACGCCAGTCGGACCGGAAGGCCCAGTTGCTCCGGTTGC
>Ga0131853_10004144_pt1 | contig 26004 bp, 24 predicted proteins | sample TergutLab28metaG_FD_92764 | JGI IMG/M metagenome (GOLD analysis project Ga0131853, IMG submission 92764) | Labiotermes labralis P1 segment gut microbial communities from Petit-Saut dam, French Guiana - Lab288 P1 (version 2) (version 2) | ecosystem: Host-associated > Arthropoda: Insects >... | reverse complement strand
GAGCGTCGCGATGTGCGTGCGCCGGCAAGGCGCCGATGCGCTGGCAGACTGGACGTCTTTCGAGCATCGGCAACGCCGCCGGAGTGCGTACAGCGCGGCGCGCAGCAGGCCGGGGCTTTACCAGCACGGCCTAGTACCCGACCCCGCCGCTTGCCCGTGGCTAGCGCCGCTCGTATCATCAAGTTACTGACCAGTAGCCCGCGTGGTGCGGGCGCAAACCAGTGAGGACACGAGAGCGTGAGTCACTACAAGAGCAACCTGCGCGACATCGAGTTCAACCTCTTCGAGGTGCTCGGCCGCGGTGAGATCCTCGGCCAGGGTCCGTTCGAGGAGATGGACGTCGACACCGCCAAGGAGATCCTGCGCGAGATCGAGCGCATCTGCCGCGAGGACCTCGCCGAGTCCTTCGTCGACAGCGACCGCAACCCGCCGGTCTTCGACCCCAAGACCAACACCGCGCCGGTCCCGGCGTCGTTCAAGAAGAGCTACGACACCTGGATGGAGTCGGGCTTCTGGAGCCTGCAGACCCCCGCCGAGATCGGCGGCACCGTCGCCCCCTCGTCGCTGATCTGGTCCACCGCCGAGCTCATCCTCGGCGCGAACACCCCGATCTGGATGTACGGCGCCGGCCCGTTCTTCGCCAAGGTCGTCTACGAGAACGGCACCGACCGCGACAAGCGGATCGCCGAGCTCATGGTCGAGAAGCTCTGGGGCGCCACCATGGTGCTGACCGAGCCCGACGCGGGCTCGGACGTGGGCGCCGGCAAGACCTTCGCCACGCCCAACGAGGACGGCTCCTGGAACATCACCGGCGTCAAGCGCTTCATCACCAGCGCCGAGTCGGACCTCCAGGAGAACATCATGCACCTGGTCCTCGCGCGCCCGAAGGGCGTCGACGGCGTCGGCGGCCCCGGCACCAAGGGCCTCTCGCTCTTCCTGGTCCCGAAGTTCCACTTCGACCACGAGACCGGCGAGCTCGGCGAGCGCAACGGCGTCTACGTCACCAACGTCGAGCACAAGATGGGCATCAAGGTGTCCAACACCTGCGAGCTCACCTTCGGCGACCCGCAGGTCGGCGGCGGCGAGGCCGCTCAGGGCTGGCTGCTCGGCGAGGTGCACAACGGCATCGCCCAGATGTTCGACGTGATCGAGAACGCCCGCATGATGGTCGGCACGAAGGCCATCTCGACGCTCTCGACCGGCTACCTCAACGCGCTCGAGTACGCCAAGGAGCGCGTCCAGGGCCCCGACCTCACCCAGGCCGCCGACAAGACGGCCGACAAGGTCACCATCACCCACCACCCCGACGTACGCCGCTCGCTGATGACGCAGAAGTCGTTCGCGGAGGCCATGCGCGCGCTGGTGATGTACACCGCCACCTGGCAGGACCGGGTCATGCTGGCCGAGGAGGGCAGCGACGAGGCCAAGCTCGCCGCGGCCGTCAACGACCTGCTGCTCCCGATCGTCAAGGGCTACGGCTCGGAGCGCTCGTGGGTGCTGCTCGGCACTGAGTCGCTGCAGACCTTCGGTGGCTCCGGCTTCCTGCAGGAGTACCCGATCGAGCAGTACGTCCGCGACGCCAAGATCGACACCCTGTACGAGGGCACCACCGCGATCCAGGGTCAGGACTTCTTCTTCCGCAAGATCGTCAAGGACCAGGGCGCCGCCCTCGGCCACCTCGCGGGCGAGATCAAGTCCTTCGTCGAGGCCGAGGACGCCAACCCGCAGCTGAAGGTCGAGCGCGAGCTCCTCGCGACCGCCCTCGCGGACGCCGAGGCGCTGGTGGGCCACATGATCAACGACCTGATGTCGGCGCAGGACGAGCTGCGCAACATCTACAAGGTCGGCCTGAACACCTCGCGCCTGCTGATGGTGCTCGGTGACGTGGTCTGCGGCTGGCTCTCCCTCCGCGGTGCCGAGGTCGCCCTGACCAAGCTCGCCGGGGAGGTCTCCGGCTCGGACAAGTCCTTCTACGAGGGCAAGGTCGCTGCCGCGCAGTTCTTCGCGCGCAACGTGCTGCCGAAGGTCGCCTCGGAGCGGGCGATCGCCGAGGCGACCGACCTGTCCCTGATGGACATCGACGAGGCCGCCTTCTGAGGCACTGACGCCGACTCGTCGAACGACGGCCGCCCGGGCTTCCTGGGCGGCCGTCGTCGTACGCCGGGGCTTCGCCGGCGAGGCAGCGGGATGTACGCCGTCATCGGTCAGCAGGTCGCGGCCGTGAGGGCCGTCGATAGGGTTCCTGCGTGCGTGCACCGGTCTGGCGTCCCTCGGACCTGCCCGGCGACCTGACCGGCCGCCGCGTCCTGGTCACCGGCGCCACCAGCGGACTCGGCCGTACGACGGCCCGCGAGCTCGCCGCCCGGGGTGCACACGTCGTGCTCGGCGGCCGCTCGCCGAGTCGGCTCGCGCGCACCGAGGCCGAGCTGAGGGGCGTCGTACGGGGTGCGCGGTTCGAGCGGGTGGTGGTCGACCTGGCCGACCTCGCGTCGGTCCGGCGGGCGGCGGACAAGATCGCCGGGCTCGGTGGCCTCGACACCCTCGTCAACAACGGCGGGGTGATGGCGCTGCCGTTCACCCGCACGGTCGACGGCTTCGAGATCCAGCTCGGCACCAACCACTTCGGGCCGTTCCTGCTGACCGGCCTGCTGCTGCCGCTCCTGGTCGCGAGCGGCGACGGGCGGGTCGTCACCGTCGCGTCGCAGGCCTCGCAGTGGGGCCGCCTCCGCCTCGATGACCCGCGCGACGAGCGCGAGCCGGGCACCCGCATCCAGCGCTACGGCGACAGCAAGCTCGCCAACCTCGTCTTCGGCCTCGAGCTCGATCGCCGGCTGCGCGCGGTCGGCCTGCCGGTGCGCTCGCTCGTGGTCCACCCCGGCTGGGCGAACAGCCGGCTGCTGTCCAAGATGTCGCCCGGCTGGCGCGGCGACCTGCTGCAGGCCGCGGTCGGGTGGTCCGGCCAACCCTCGCTGCTCGGTGCGATGCCGACGCTGGTCGCCGCGACGATCGACCTCCCCGGCGGAACGTACATCGGACCGCGGGCGCTCGCCGAGATGCGTGGGCTCCCGACGGTGGTCGAGCCCGCCGCGCGGGCACGAGACCTCGACGCCGCCGCGCGGCTCTGGGAGCTGAGCGAGCGCGCCGTCGACCTGTCCTACCCGCGCCGCCCCTGAGCCTGGATGCACGGATCGGTGGATTCAGGCTGAGGCCGTGTCGATACAGTCGCGGACGTGAGCGAGCAGGAGAGCCTGACGGCGTACGTCGACGCGTGGTGGCGGTCGATCGGAGACTTCACCGCGCTGCTGGAGCAGCTGCCCGAGGAGGAGTGGTCGACGCCGACCGACCTGCCGGGCTGGACGGTCCACGACGTCGCCGCGCACATCGCGCACCTCGAGCGCGTCTCGGTCGGTGGTGAGCACGACGCCGTCGACGGCGTGGAGGTCGGCAGCCCCGAGCACGTCCGCAGCCCCATGTCGGTGTTCACCGAGCAGGGCGTGATCGCGCGGCGCGACGTACCCCCTGCCGAGCTGATCGCCTCGATCCGCACCGACACCGCCCAGCGGCACGCAGCGCTCGCCGACCTCCGGCGGAGCGCGGCAGACCCGGCCGACGGCCTGTTCGGCGCGATCGGGTGGACGTTCGGCACGCTGCTGCGCAACCGCCCGCTCGATGTGTGGATGCACGAGCAGGACGTACGACGTGCGGTCGGTCGCCCCGGAGGCATGGACTCGGTCGGGGCGCAGCACACCGCCGACTACCTGAGCGAGGGCTTCGGCTTCGTGGTCGGCAAGCGCGTGGGTGCCGCGCCCGGCACCACCGCGGTGCTCGCGGTGGAGGGCAGCCCGGTCGTCGCCGTCGGGATCGACGAGGACGGCCGCGGCCGGCGGCTGGCCGAGGAGCCGGCCGGACCGACCGTGCGGATCGCGATGTCGCGCGAGACCTTCGTCGCCGCTGCCGGCGGTCGTGTGCCCGCCTCGACGGACGACGTGGACGTGAGCGGTGACGCCGAGCTCGCGCAGCGGATCCTCGCCAAGCTCGCCACGACTCCGTAGTCCCGAGCACCGGACGCCGTAGGCCCCGACCCCCGGAGGAACGCAGATGAGCTGGACGACCGACGACATCCCCGACCTGACCGGCACCACGGCGGTCGTGACCGGGCCGACGGCCGGCGGGCTGGGCTACTACACGGCCCGAGAGCTGGCGGCCAAGGGCGCCCGGGTGGTGCTGGCCGGCCGCAACCCGGCGAAGGTCGACGACGCGGCCGCCCGGATCGGCGGAGAGGTGCCCGGCGCGCAGCTGGAGACGCTGCAGGTCGACCTGTCCGACCTCGGATCGGTGCGCTCGGCGGCGGCCCGTGCGTCGTCGTACGGGTCGATCGACCTGCTGGTCAACAACGCCGGCGTGATGGCCACGCCGTACCACCGGACCGCCGACGGGCTCGAGCTGCAGATGGCGACCAACCACTTCGGGCCGTTCCTGCTGACGGGCCTGCTGCTGCCGCAGCTGGTCGCCGGCGGTGCCGGCCGGGTCGTCAACCTGGCCTCGCAGTTCCACCGCGCGGCGCCCAGGGCGCCGCTGGGGGAGCCGCGGCGGCAGAGCGGTCGCTACCTCCGCTGGCCGGTCTACGGGCAGACCAAGCTGGCCAACCTGCTGTTCGTCAGCGAGCTCGAGCGACGGCTGCGGTCCGCCGACCTGCCGGTGAAGGCGCTCGCAGCGCACCCCGGCTTCGCCGGCACCCACCTCGCCGCGAACGGCCAGTACGGCCGATCCTCCGGTGGGGTCGCGACGATCCTGGACGCGTCGATGCGGATGATCTCGCAGTCCGCCGAGGCCGGTGCGTGGCCGACCCTGATGGCGGCGACCTCCGACCTGCCGGGCGACACCTACTGCGGACCCGGCGGCCTGGGTCAGATGGCGGGCGCGCCGAAGGTGGTCGGCCGGAGCCGGCTCGCCCGCGACGCCGCCGCAGCCAGGCGGCTGTGGGGCATCAGCGAGCAGACGACCGGCATCGCCTACCCCTGAGCGGGATCAGCGGGCGCGGGGTCCGAACACCGGCTCGGCACGCTTGAACGCCGCCTCGCGGGCCGCCTTCGTGTTGCGGGCGACGAGCAGGTAGGCCTGCTCGACCCGCTCGCGCGCGAAGGTACGACGAGGCCCGGCCGTCCAGGTGTCGTTGAACAGCCGCTTGGCGGCAGCCACCGCGTCGGGCGACTTGGCCGAGAGCTTGCGGGCCAGCGCGTTCGCCGACGCGACCGGGTCGACGGACAGGTCCGTGACCAGGCCGAGCTCGCGGGCGCGGGAGCCGTCGAAGACCTCGGCGCTCATCGTGAGCAGCTTGGCCTGGTCGATGCCGACGAGCTCCTTGAGCGCCTGGACGCCCGACATGTCCGGGATCAGGCCCCACTTGCCCTCGAGCACCGACCAGCGCGAGTCGGGCGTGGCGATGCGGAAGTCGGCGGCGAGCGCGATCTGCAGGCCGCCGCCGAGGCAGTGGCCGTGGACCGCGGCGATCACCGGGACGGGGATCCGGCGGAAGGCCCACGGGGCCTCCTGGAAGGTGTTGGTCCCGCGCCAGGGTCGCGGCACGAACGCCCGCGCGATGCCGGCGGGGCTGCGCATCACCGACGCGAAGTCGAGACCCGCGCAGAACGCGTCGCCGTCGCCCGCGAGGACGACCGCGCGGAGGTCCTTGTCGCGACGCAGGTCGTGGGCCGTCGCGACGAGCTCGTCGAGGGTGTCCAGGGTCAGCGCGTTCAGCTTGTCGGGTCGCGACAGGCGCACCTGGGCGATGCCGTCGACCACCTCGCAGGTCACGTTGCTCATGGCGACAGGGTACGGCGACGGCGTACCGCCTCCGGAATCGATCAGGCGGCCGCGAGCTCGCCGGCGCGCTCCTCGAGCCGCAGCGCGATCACCTTGCGGGTCTTGCGGTCGGCGGTGGCGAGTGTGTACAGGAGCCGCAGCTGGCTCGGCAGGTTCTTGGCGTCGGTCGTCGCGAGCCAGCCGTTGGGCAGCGAGAGCCGGATCACCTTGTGCCAGGCGCTGGCGACCTGCTGGGGGAGCGGGCGCGAGAGGTAGGTCAGGCCGTAGTCGTCGAATACCTGCTTCACCTTGGGCGCGACCTCGGCGTAGCGGTTGCTCGGCAGGTCGGGGAAGAGGTGGTGCTCGATCTGGTGGCTGAGGTTGCCGGTCATGACGTGCATGGCTCTCGAGCCGGAGATGTTGGCCGAGCCGAGCATCTGCCGGACGTACCACTCGCCACGGGTCTCCTTCTCGGGGATCGCGGCCCTCTCGAAGGTCTCGACGCCCTCGGGGAAGTGGCCGCACATGATCACCGAGTGCGACCAGAGGTTGCGCAGCAGGTTGGCGGTGAAGTTGGCGGCCAGCGTCGGCAGCGCGGAGCCGGTCGGGAGCGAGAGCAGCGGGTGGACGACGTAGTCCTTGGTCGCCTGCTTGCGGATCTTGCGCAGCGTGGCCCTCAAGGCCTTCTTGAAGGACTCGGGCCGCTTGTCCTCGGGCAGCGCGAGGTTGCGCCCGAGCTCGAGGTCGTACGCCGCGATGCCGTATTCGAAGAAGCAGGCGTTGACGAGGTTCCACAGTGGCTGGGCGAGGTAGAGCGGCGCCCAGCGCTGCTCCTCGTCGACCCGCATGATGCCGTAGCCGAGGTCGTTGTCCTTGCCGACGATGTTCGTGTAGGTGTGGTGGATCTCGTTGTGCGAGTGCTTCCACCCGGCGGCGGTCGACGCGTTGTCCCACTCCCAGGTGGTGGAGTGGATCTTCGGGTCGCGCATCCAGTCCCACTGACCGTGCATGACGTTGTGGCCGATCTCCATGTTCTCCAGGATCTTGGCCACGGTGAGGCCGGCGGTGCCGACCAGCCAGGCAGGCGGCAGCGCGGAGAACAGCAGCACCGCCCGCGACCCGAGCTCGAGCTTGCGCTGGAGGTCGACCATGCCGCGGATGTACGCCGCATCGGACTCGCCACGGTCGTCGACGACCTCCTGACGGATCTCGTCGAGCCGGCGGCCGATCTCGGCGATGTCGTCCTCGGAGAGGTGCGCGGTCGGGTTGGTGGGCTTGTGGGTGACGGTGGTCATGCGGCTTCCTTTCGCCGTGGTCTCGAGACGGTCGCTGCGCGACCTCCTCGACCAGCGGTCATCGGTCAGTGGTCGAGGTGGCACGGCCCCGCGGCCGCGCTCACGCAGGTCTGGATCGGTACGCCGCCGGCGTCGGTCTCGCCCGGGACGGCGACGGTGAGCTCGCCGGTGCGCAGGTCGCGCACGGTGCCCTTGGTCATCGGCAGGACGCAGCCCATGCAGATGCCCATCCGGCAGCCGCTGGGCATGAGGACGCCGGCCTCCTCGGCGGCGTCGAGGATCGGGGTGGAGCCGGCGGCCTCGACCTGCCGGCCGTCGCGCTCGAAGGTGAGCGTGCCGCCGGCGGCGTCGGCGTCGAGCAGGGCGGGGCGGAACCGCTCGGTGAAGAGGTCGAGCCGCCGGTCGGCGTAGAAGGCCTCCAGGGTGTCGAGCAGGCCGGCCGGGCCGCAGGCGTAGGCGAGCCGCTCGTCGAGGTCCGGAACCGCCGCCTCGAGATCGGCGGTGGTCAGCAGGCCGTCGGTGTCGGTGTGGCGCTCGACCAGGCGCAGCCGCCCGGCGGCCGCGTGGGCCCGCAGCTCGGCGCCGAAGATGACGTCGTCGTGGGTCAGCGCGGAGTGCACCAGCACGACGTCGTACCGGTCGTCGGGGGCGGCCTTGGAGTAGAGGTTGCGCAGCATGCCGATGACCGGGGTGATGCCGGAGCCGCCGGTGATCAGCAGCAGCTTGCGGTGGGCCGGGTCGAGGACGAACTCACCCTCGGGCTGGGCGAGGTGGACCATCTGGCCGGCCGCGGCCCGTCGTACGAGGTGGTTGGAGACGACGCCGCCGGGGATCGCCTTGACGGTGATGCTGATGCGGCCGTCGCGGCGCGGGCCGTGGGTCAGGGAGTAGCAGCGCCAGAGGCGCACGCCGTCGACCTCGATGCCGACGCGGACGTACTGGCCCGGGAGGTGGCCGGCCCAGTCGCGCCCCGGCTGGATCACGACGGTCGCCGCGTCCGCCGTCTCGGGACGGACCTCGACGATCCGCCCGCGGACACGTCCGACGCCAGTGCCGCCGCGCAGCGGGTGGAAGTGGTCGAGCAGGTCGTCCAGGCTCAGCGGGCTGACCGCGGCGTCGGCGACGGCCCGCAGCAGGGCGCGGGGCGAGCGCCGGGGGGCGGCTGCGCGGAGGGTGGCGGCCGGGATCGTGCTCATGATCTTCATGGTGCTGCGCAGGAGGCGCGCAAGTCCTGTGTGGGGCCGGTGAATCGGAACCCCATTTGTTGTTCGGAACGAATAAAGTGTCTCCATGCCCCGCCCGTCCGATCGTGTGCCTGAGCCCGACCTGCTGCTCAGTCCGAAGGCCGCCGAGTCGATCCGTGAGCACCTGCCCGAGGTCGCCGACGACGTCATCGGACGCGTCGTGGCCGAGGTGCCGGCGTACGCCGGGGCGTTCAGCGGGCCGATGGGCGACAACATCCGTACGGCGGTGCACGTGGCGCTCGAGGGCTTCGTCTCGATGGTCTCCGGCAGCGACACCGCGCCCCTGCAGGCACGAGCCGGCGCGCTCGAGGGTGCCTACCAGCTCGGCCGTGGCGAGGCCCGCAGCGGCCGCACGACCGACGCGCTGCTGTCGGCGTACCGGATCGGGTCGCGGACGGCCTGGCAGCACCTCTCGGCCCGGGCGGTGGCGCTCGGTGTCGACGCGACGACGGTGGCGGCGTTCGCGGGGCTGGTCTTCGCCTGGATCGACGAGCTGTCGGCGGCCTCGGTCGCCGGCCACCGGGACGAGGAGGAGACCACCGGCCGCGCCCGCCAGCGGCTGCTGGAGGAGCTCGCCCAGGCCCTGTTGGACGGCGCGTCCGAGCCCGAGCTCGCGGCGGCCGTCGAGCACGCCGACTGGCGTCCGCCGACCACCCTGACGGCGGTCATCGCACCCTCCTCGCAGGTGGCGCCGCTCCTGCAGCTGCTGCCGGCCGCAACGCTCGAGGCGGCCGACCAGCCCGGGCTCGACGGCGCCGGCCTGCTGCTGGTCCCCGACGCCGACGGGTCCGCCCGGCGCGCTCTGCTCGACCTGCTGCGCCACCGTGGCTGCCACGTCGGACCGGCCCGTCCCTGGGCGCTGGCGCGCGAGTCGTACGCCCGTGCCCTGCGTGCCCGCGGGCTCGGCCTCGAGGGCGACTCCGACCAGCACCTCGTCGAGCTGGTGCGCCGAGCCGACCCGGCCGCGCTGGCGGATCTGCGGGCCCAGGTCCTCGCCCCGCTGGACGGGTTGCGGCCGATGGCCGCCGCGAAGCTGACCGAGACGCTCCGGGCCTGGCTGCTCCACCAGGGCCGGCGCGAGGACATCGCGGCCGCCCTCTTCGTCCACCCCCAGACCGTCCGCTACCGCGTCACCCAGCTGCGCGAGCTGTTCGGGGAGCGATTGCAGGACCCCGCTACCGTGATGGCGCTGACCATCGCTCTCGGGAGCCAGGAGGACTCGTCGTGAAGCGGACCCTGTCCGTCGCCGTGGTGCTCGTCGCCGCGCTGGCCGCCGTGGCCGCCTGCGGCACCCCCCACGCCGACGTCGGCGCCAACCGCGCGCGCCACGTCGCCCAGCACCAGGTGTACGTCGCCATGGGCGACTCCTACACCTCGGCGCCGGAGGTCGGCGGCGCGACGGGACCGACCGAGTGCATGCAGACCTCCCTCAACTACCCGCACCTGGTCGCCGAGAAGATGGGTCTCACCCTCAAGGACGCCAGCTGCGGCGGCGCGACGACCGGCGACCTGGGCGGCTCGCAGAAGGTCAAGAACGCGCAGATCGCGCCGCAGATGGACTCGCTGACCAACGACACCGACCTCGTCACGCTCAGCATCGGCGCCAACGACCAGGGCGTCTTCGCGAAGCTGCTCGTGGCCTGCGGGCACGCTGCGGCGACCGACCCCGAGGGCTCGCCCTGCACCGACGCGAGCGGCGACTACCGGGCGAAGCTGCAGTCCTACCAGTCCGTGCTCGTCGATCGCATCACCAAGGCGGTCTCGGAGATCTCCCAGCGGGCTCCCAAGGCCCGCGTGCTGCTGGTCGGCTACCCGCAGATGATCGCCGCGACCGCACCGCCCTCCGGGCACTGCTCCGAGCTGGCGCTGGCCAAGGGCGACTTCGCCTACGCGCACGCCGTGCTGCTGACGCTCAACGACGCGGTCCGGATCGCCGCGCAGAGGTCGAAGGCGGAGTTCGTCGACATCTGGGACGCCAGCAAGGGTCACGACATGTGCTCGGCCGACCCGTGGATGGCGGGCGCCGTGCCGAGGCACCCGGCGATGCCGTACCACCCGTACGCCGTGGAGCAGGCCAAGGTGGCGGGCCTGATCGAGCAGGCGCTGCGCAAGTAGCCCTGTCCTCCTCTCCCGCGCTGCCGCTACGGTGGTTGCGCTGATCACGGCGCTCGGGAGCCTTGAGGAGGCATCGCCATGCGCAGGACCGTCTGGGTGACGGGCTCGACCGCGCTCACCACCATCCTTCTGGCCACCGTCCTCGCGACGGCACCCACCGGGTCGGCGGCGTACGCCGGCACCGCACCGGACACGAGCGGCGGGGCGACGTACGTCGCGCTCGGCGACTCCTACGCCTCCGCGCCCCGCGTCGGCGCGCCGACCGGGCCGCCGCCGTGCCGGCAGGCCACGGACAGCTACCCGCACGTGGTCGCCAGGATGCTCGGCGTCGCGCTGGACGACCGCAGCTGCGCGGGCGCGTCGACGGCGAACCTCACCGGGCCGCAGACGATCGAGGGCAGCTCGGTCCCCGCCCAGCTGGGCGCGCTCGGGACAGCCACCCGGCTGGTCACGCTCGGCATCGGCGCCAACGACGGCAACGTCTTCGGCAACCTGGTCCTGGGCTGCGGCCAGTGGGCGCGGGTCGTGCCGACGGGCGACCCCTGCACCGTCTCCAGCAGCGCGAGCGGCCAGACCGTCGCCGGCTACCGCACCCAGCTGGAGGCGCGGATCGCCGAGGACGTGCTGCTGGTCGAGCGGCTCGCGCCGAACGCACGGGTGCTGGTCGTCGGCTACCCGCAGTTCGTGCCGAGCAGCGGGAGCTGCCCGCAGCTGCCGCTCGACCCCGGCGACTACCCCCTCGCGCTCGCGGTCAACCAGGCGCTCGACGACGCCCTCCGGCTGGCCGCGCAGGCGATGGGCGTGGGCTTCATCGACATCTGGGACGCCAGCAAGGGCCACGACATCTGCTCCGGCGCGCCCTGGATCGCGGGCGACGTGCCGCGGCAGCCCGCGGTCGCCTACCACCCCTACTGGCCCGAGCAGGCCGAGGTCGCGGGCCTGATCGAGCAGGCGCTCGGCCGGTAGCGGCTCAGGCGGTGTGGGTCACGCGGTGTGGGTCACGCGGCCGGCGAGGACGGTCAGCGCGACGCCGGGTCGTTCGGCCGTGAGCGGGTCGTCGTCGAGCAGGACGACGTCGCCGCGCGAGCCCGTGCGCACCATCGGCTGCAGGTCCACCGACGCCGCCAGGGCCTCCTGACGGGTGAGCGCCTGCTCGGGATGCCAGGCGGCACGGCCGTCGCCGCTGCGTCGTACGGCGGCGGAGATGGCGGTCCACGGGTCGAGCGGCGACACCGGTGCGTCCGACCCGAGCACCAGGGGCACCCCGGCATCCAGCAGCGACCGGAACGCGTAGGCCCGCTCGCCCCGGCCCGGCCAGGCGACGTCGATGAGGTCGCGGTCGTCGACCAGGTGGTGCGGCTGCACGCTCGCGCGCAGGGCGAGCCCCGCCATCCGTCGTACGTCGGGCGTGGCGATGAGCTGGACGTGCTCGATCGAGCCGCGCGCGCGGGTCAGCTCGTACGCCGTCAGCGCCTGCTCGATCGCCGCGTCGCCGATCGCGTGCGTGGCGACCTCGAGACCGTTGGCGTGGGCGCGGGCCAGCAGGGCGGTCAGCTCGTCGCCGGAGATGTTCGGCGCGCCGGCCGGGCTGCCCGGCATCGGGTCTTGCGCGTAGGGCTGGTGGCACCAGGCGGTGCGGGTGTTGAGCGAGCCGTCGCTGATGATCTTCAGCGGGCCCATCAGCAGCCTGTCGTCGCCGGGCACGAGGGGGGTGCCGGTGCGCAGGCGCTCGGAGATCGCGGGCTCGAGACCCTCGGCGTAGACCGCGACCCGCGCGCGGAGAAGGTCGCATCCCGCGGTCCAGCGCTCGCGCCAGCCGTCGAGGTCGGCGACGAACTCGAAGTCGACCAGGCCGACGACGCCGAGCGCCGCCGCGGCCTCGAGGGTGGCGCGGTAGTCGGCGGTCGTGACGGGGGCCAGGGTGTCGAGCAGCCGGTAGGCGGCGTACCACTCGTCCTCGGCGACGACCCCCTCGCGCGGGGTGAGGCCCAGCGCGGCCTGGGCCGCGGAGTTGATCCACGCGTGGTGGCCGTCGCCGGCGACCAGGATGACCGGCGTGACGCCGGAGACGGCGTCGAGCTCGCTGGCGGTGCCGAGCCGCGGCCACTTCGCGGGCCGGTGGCCCCAGCCGACGACGGGCACGCCGGGGGCGGCGCTCACGCGCTTGTGCACCAGCGCGATCGCCTGCTCCGGCGAGGTGATCGCGCTCGTGTCGAGCCGCCGGCTCGCCTGGGCCCACTGGCCGAGGTGGACGTGCTGGTCCCACAGCCCGGGCATCATCCAGCGACCGCCGGCGTCGTGCTCGGGCACTCCCTCCGGTCGGCTCAGGCCAGCGCCTACCGCGGTGACCCAGCCGTCCTCGATGAGGACGTCGGAGGGTGCGTCCGCGGGCGGGTCGCCCGGGCTCAGCGGCACCAGCCGGGCTGAGCGCAGGAGGAGGCTGGGCACGCGCCGAGGGTAGAGGCCGGTCGCGCGGCGGCCGAAATGCACGGGCCCGCACGGGGGTGTGGGCATCGTCTCGCCGGGTCCCTGACGGCCCCCGGCTACCGTTGCGCGGCGTGGACGGCGCTCGAGGAGGACGACGGATGACGAGGCGGATCGTGCTGGTGGCGGTCGTCCCGGTGCTGGCGCTGCTCGCGGGCTGCGGCGGCTCGTCCGGAGGCTCGTCCTCCGGCGGGGCACCCGCGGCGTCCGGCTCCGGCGGGGCCGGCCACGGCGCCTCCCACGCCGAGCGGTACGTCGCCCTCGGCGACTCCTACACCTCCGCGCCCCTGACCGGGCGCGACGTCGGCCCGCACGGTTGCGAGCAGTCCGCGGACAACTACCCGCACCTCGTCGCACGGCGGCTGGGCCTCGACCTCCACGACGTCAGCTGCGCGGGCGCCGAGACCACGTCGCTGACCGGTCCGCAGCGGATGGGCACCTTCGCCGTGCCGCCCCAGCTCGACGCGGTCACGCCGAGCACCCGCATCGTCACCCTCAGCGTCGGCGCGAACGACCAGGCGGCGTTCAGCGAGCTGATCGAGCTGTGCGGGCGGCTCAGCCAGTCCGATCCGCACGGCACGCCCTGCACCGACGCGGTCCACGGCGGCACCAAGATGCTGGCCGGCTACCGCGCCGCCACGACGTCGCGGCTGGTCGGCGTCGTACGGACCATCCGGCGGCGGGCCCCGCACGCCCGGGTGCTCGTCGTCGGCTACCCGCAGGTGCTGCCCGCGAGCGGCGACTGCCCCGAGCTGCCCATCGCCACAGGCGACATCCCGTTCGCCCGCCGGGCCAACGAGGCCTTCAACGACGCGATGCGCGCCGCGGTGAGGCGCACCGGCGTCGAGTACGTCGACACCTGGCGGATCACCCGGGGCCACGACATCTGCGGTGCGAAGCCGTGGATCGCCGGCGTCCACCCCCAGGGCAGCGCCGCGCCCTTCCATCCCTACGCCGTCGAGCAGTCCGCCGTCGCCCGGGTGGTCGTCCGGGTGCTGCGGCACCAGGCCTGAGGCGCCGTCGTACGACGAACGGCCGCCCCGCGTGAGCGGGACGGCCGTCCGGGCAGGCCGATCGGGCGCGGGGGGTCAGCCCTGGTGCTTGGCGATCGCGTCGGCGATGGCGAGGGTGCGCTCGGCCGACTCGACGTGGAGGTTCTCGACCATCTTGCCGTTGTGGGTCACCACGCCGGCGCCCTTGCCGTCCTCCCAGGCCTGGATCAGGCCCTTGGCGCTCTCGACGGCCTCGTGGCTCGGCGCGAAGCCGGCGTTGGCGCCCTCGATCTGGCCGGGGTGGATGATCGTCTTGCCGTCGAACCCGAAGGCGCGACCCTGCTCGACCTCGGCGAGGTAGCCGTCGGTGTCCTTGACGTTGTTGTAGACGCCGTCGAGGACGACCTTGCCGGTCGCACGGGCGGCGAGGACCGCCAGCTGCAGCGAGGTGACCAGGTTGGTGCGGCCCGGGACGTGGTCGACGAACAGCTCCTTGACCAGGTCGTTGGTGCCCATCACCAGCACCTCGAGGCGCTCGGAGGCGGCCGCGATCTCCTCGGCGTGGAGGATGGCGTACGGCGACTCGATCATCGCCCACAGCTTGGTCGACTCGGGCACACCCACCTCGGCGAACGACTCGACCAGCGAGAGCACGGCGTCGACGCTGTTGACCTTCGGCACGACGATCGCGTCCGGGCCGGCCTCGGCGGCGGCCTTGATGTCGTCGAGGTGCCACTCGGTGTCGGCACCGTTGATGCGGATGGTGAGCTCCTTGGCGCCGTACTCACCGCTCTTGACGGCGGCCGCCGCGTTGGCGCGGCCCTGGGCCTTGGCGTCGGGCGCGACGGCGTCCTCGAGGTCGAGGATGAGGGCGTCGACGGGCAGTGACTTGGCCTTCTCCAGCGCCCGCTCGTTCGAGCTGGGCATGTAGAGGACCGAGCGGCGGGGGCGGAAGTCGGTGCTCATGCGTCCACCTCGATCGCGTCGTACTGCTGCTTGAGCTCGGGGTCGATCGCGGCCAGCTCCTCGGCCAGCGCGACCATCACCTTGCACTGCTTGACGGAGGCGTCGTCCTCCATCTTGCCGTCGAGCATGACCGCGCCGGTGCCGTCGCCCATCGCGGCGATGACACGGCGGGCGTGCTTGACGTCCTCGACGCTCGGGCTGAAGACCTTGTTGGCGATCTTGATCTGCACCGGGTGCAGCGACCAGGCGCCGACGCAGCCCAGCAGGAACGCGTTGCGGAACTGGTCCTCGCAGGCGACGGTGTCCTTGATGTCGCCGAAGGGGCCGTAGTACGGGAAGATCCCGTGCGTCGCGCAGGCATCGACCATGCGCGCGACCGTGTAGTGCCAGAGGTCCTGCTGGTAGGTCGTCCGCGGGCCGTCGTACGCCGGGGTCCCGTCGTCGCCGCGCTCGGGATCCTGGCGGACGAGGTAGCCGGGGTGACCGCCGCCGACGCGGGTGGTCTTCATGCGGCGGTCGGCCGCGAGGTCGGCCGGGCCGAGGGAGAGCCCCTGCATGCGCGGGGAGGCGCCGCAGATCTCCTCGATGTTGGCCACGCCGCGGGCGGTCTCGAGGATCGCGTGGATCTGGAGCGGCTTGGTGATGCCGGCCTTGGCCTCGAGCTGGGCGAGCAGCCGGTCGACGTAGTGGATGTCCTCGGCGCCCTGCACCTTCGGGACCATGATCACGTCGAGCTTGTCGCCGATGGCGGGCACGAGCGTGGTCAGGTCGTCGAGCACCCAGGGGCTGTCGAGGGAGTTGATCCGGGTCCAGAACTGGGTCGGGCCGAAGTCGACCTCCTGGCCGATCTTCACCAGGCCCTCGCGGGCGGTCTCCTTGTTCTCGGCCTTGACCGCGTCCTCCAGGTTGCCCAGGAGCACGTCGACGGTGCCGACCATGTCGGGGACCTTGGCCGCCATCTTGGGGTTGCCGGGGTCGAAGAAGTGGATCGCGCGGCTGGGCCGGGCGGGGATCTCGCGCAGCGGCTCGGGCGCGCCGACCGCCAGCGGACGGAAGAAGTCCTTAGGGCTCTTGTGACTCACGCCGGCTCACGTTACCGGCGGGCAGGTCCGCGGCGATATGAGCGATGTCTCCCGAGACGGTGTCGGTACGACGGAGCACCCCCGCCCGTGGACGTCGGAATTGATCAGGCTAGGCTGATTAGCATGACGAACGACGACCTGGAGGCGATCGCCTCGCAGCTCGCGCTCGGGGTGAGCCTGCTGCGCCGCCGGCTGCGTCAGCTGCCCGCGACGGACGAGGCGACGATCCCGGAGATGTCGGCGCTGGTGCGGCTGCAGCGCTCCGGGCCGGCGACCAACGCCGAGCTGGCGAAGGCCGAGCAGATCAGCCCGCAGTCGATGAAGGCGACCCTGAAGGCGCTGGAGGAGCGGGGCATGGTCGACCGGACCTCGGACCCTGCCGACGGTCGGCGCGTGGTCCTCTCGATCACGCCGGCCGGGGCGAAGGCGGTCACGGCCAAGCGCGCCGTACGATCCCAGCAGCTGGCAGGCGGCATGGCCCAGCTGACCTCTGAGGACATCGACGCCCTCCGCGCCGCCGCTCCCGTTCTCGAGCGCCTTGCGGAGGCCCTGTGAGCGAGCGGCGGCGCCGCCTCGGCACGGAAGCCGGAAGCGGTCTGTCGCTCGAGGCGACGTCCGAGCGAACGAAGCGAGTCGACCCGTGACCTCGACGATGGAGAAGCGCCCGTCGACCACCGAGCGCTACCACTGGGTGGCGCTCGCGAACACGACTGCGGCCGTCTTCATGAGCGTGCTGGACGGCTCGATCGTGCTGATCGCGCTGCCCGCGATCTTCGCGGGCATCCACCTGAACCCGCTCGATCCGGCCAACTTCGGCTTCCTGCTGTGGATGATCATGGGCTACCGCCTGGTGCAGGCGGTGTTCGTCGTACCGGTGGGGTGGCTGGGCGACCTCTTCGGCCGCGTCAAGATCTACAACAGCGGCTTCCTGGTCTTCACGATCGCCTCCCTGCTGCTGAGCTTCGACCCGTTCGACGGGCGGAGCGCTGCGATCTGGCTGATCGTGTGGCGCATCGTGCAGGCTCTCGGCGGCTCGATGCTGACCGCCAACTCGGCCGCCATCCTGACCGACGCGTTCCCGCCCGACCGGCGCGGCTTCGCGCTCGGCGTCAACCAGGTCGCGGCGCTGGCCGGTCAGTTCATCGGTCTGACCCTCGGCGGTGTCCTCGCCGTCTGGGACTGGCGTGCGGTCTTCTGGGTCAACGTGCCCGTGGGCATCTTCGGCACCTGGTGGGCCTACACGAAGCTGCGCGAGACCGGCGTACGGCGCCGTCCGCTGCCGAGGCTCGACTGGGCCGGCAACCTGACCTTCGCGGTCGGCCTGTCCGCGCTGCTGATCGGCATCACCCAGGTGCTGCAGCCGCATGGCGGCCACTCGATGGGCTGGACGAACCCGACCGTGCAGGCGCAGCTGATCGGCGGCGTCGTGCTGCTGATCGCGTTCGTGGTGATCGAGGCGAAGGTCGAGGAGCCGATGATCCGGCTCTCGCTCTTCCGCATCCGGGCCTTCGCGGCCGGCAACCTGGCGGCGCTGCTGGCGTCGATCGCGCGCGGCGGCATGCAGTTCGTGCTGATCATCTGGCTGCAGGGGATGTGGCTGCCGCTGCACGGCTACAGCTACTCCCAGACGCCGCTGTGGGCCGGCATCTTCCTGCTGCCGCTGTCGGTCGGCTTCCTGATCGCCGGGCCGGTCTCCGGCACGCTCTCGGACCGGTTCGGTCCGCGTGGCCTGGCGACCTCCGGGATGCTGCTGTTCTCGGCGACCTTCATCGGCCTGCTGCTGCTGCCGATCGACTTCCCCTACTGGATCTTCGCGGTCCTGATCTTCGTCAACGGCATCTCCAACGGGATGTTCGCGTCGCCGAACACCTCCGCGATCATGGGATCCGTCCCACCGGAGCACCGGGGCGCGGCGTCCGGCGTACGTGCGACGTTCCAGAACTCCGGGACGGCCCTGTCGATCGGCCTGTTCATGTCGCTGATGATCGGCGGGCTGGCCGCGCGGCTGCCGAACGCCCTGGCGTCCGCGAGCGGGCTGGGTCCCGCCACCCAGGAGGCGCTCGGGCACATGTCCGCGTCGGGTGCGCTGTTCGCCGCGATCCTCGGCGTCGACCCCATCGCGGAGGCGGTCGGTCACCCGGTCGGCGGTCGCGACTTCTTCCCCAACCTGATCTCGGACCCGTTCCACACCGGCCTGGTCGTCGTGTTCTCCGTGGGTGCGTTCCTCGGGATCATCGCGGCCCTGGCCTCGGCGCTGCGCGGCAAGGTCGCCACCGCCGCATCCTCCGCTTCGTCAACCAAGGAATGAGGAGCTCCCATGCCACTGTCCACCATCGATGACAAGGCCGCGCTGGTCGTGGTCGACCTCCAGGCCGGCATCGTCGGCTACCCGATCCCCGAGATGCCGGACGTCGTGCGCAACTCCGCCACGCTCGCCGACGCGTTCCGCGCGGCCGGCCGCCCGGTCGTGCTCGTCAACGTCACCGGCGCGCCCGGCGGCCGCACCGACGCAAACCCAGCCGGCGGCGCCCGTGAGCTGACCGAGGGCACCGAGATCGTGCCCGAGCTCGGCACCGGCGACGTGCTGGTCACCAAGCGCACCCGTGGCGCCTTCCACGGCACCGCGATGGCCGAGGAGCTCGAGAAGCGCGGCATCACGCAGGTCTTCCTGACTGGCGTCGCCACCGGCTCCGGCGTGGAGGAGACCGGCCGCGAGGCCTACGCCCACGGCCTCAACGTCGTCTTCGTGACCGACGCGATGGCCGACATGGACCCCGCCACCCACGACAACTGCCTCGCCAGGGTCTTCCCGAAGATCGGCGAGTCGGTCACGACCGAGGAGCTGGTGGGTCGGATCGGCTGACATAACGCGTAGTCCCTGACGAAAAGCACCACTTTCCACCGGGCAGTGGTGCTTTTCGTCAGGGACTACCCGCGCCGCGCCCTCCGCCACCACCGGCGCGCACCGCGTCGAGGTGGGGGCCCCGCGCGACGCCGTACACGTCGATGCCGGCGAGGCTCAGCCGTGCCGCGACGGTCCCGCCGATCGCGCCCAGCCCGATGACGACGTACCGCATGTCCTCAGCCTGCCACCCGCTCGTTGGTGGCAGGCACCGTCAGCGTCGCCGAGCGCGCAGCTGCTCCTCCCAGAGCCGGGCGTAGAGGCCCTCGGGGTCCTCGAGCAGCTCCTCGTGGGTGCCGCGCTCGACCAGCGCGCCGTCGACGAGGCCGAAGATGACGTCGGAGGAGCGGATGGTGGAGAGCCGGTGGGCGATCGCGATCGTGGTGCGCGACCGGGTGGCGCGCTCGAGCGCCTCCTGGACGAGCCGCTCGGTCTCGTTGTCCAGCGCCGACGTGGCCTCATCGAGGATCAGGACGGGCGGGTCCTTCAGCAGAACGCGGGCGATCGCGAGTCGCTGCTTCTCCCCGCCGGAGAGCCGGTAGCCGCGCTCGCCGGTCACCGTGTCGTAGCCGTGCGGGAAGCTCATGATCCGGTCGTGGATGTTCGCGTCTCGCGCTGCCGCCTCGATCTCCGCCGTCGTCGCGTCGGGCCTCGCGTAGGCGAGGTTGTCGCGAATGGTGCCGTGGAAGAGGTAGGGCTCCTGGGTCACCATGCCGACCAGGTCGGCCAGGGAGTCCAGGGTCAGGTCGCGCACGTCGTGCCCATCGATGCGTACGACGCCCCGGTCGACGTCGAAGAAGCGCGGGATGAGGTACGTCGTCGTGGTCTTGCCCGAACCCGACGGCCCGACGATCGCCGCCATCTGGCCGGGCTCGACGGTCAGGCTGATGTCGCGCAGCGCCCAGATCTCCAGCGGGCTCGCGGGGGTCTCGACAGGCTCGACCACCTTCTCGGACCCGACCGCCGCGGGATCCGGATCGACGAGGCGGGTGAAGCGGGGCTTGCTGCGCGACCCGACCAGCTCGCGCGGCTCGGGGTAGCGGAACCAGACGCCGTCGAGCTCGACGCGGCCCTTGACCTCGTCGACCGGTAGCGCGACGGCGCCGGGTCGCTCCACGATCGCGGGCTCCAGGTCGACGTACTCGAAGATGCGGCGGAACAGCGCCAGCGAGGTCTGCACGTCGAGGGTGACCCGCATCAGCTGCAGCAGCGGCATCTGCAGCCGGCTCTGGAGGGTGGTGAACGCGACGATGGTGCCGGCGGTCAGGGTGTGGGCGCCGACGGCGAGGTGGCCGGTCATGATCCAGCCGGCGACGAGGTAGATCAGCGCGGGCGTGATGGCGAACGTCGTCTGGACGACGGCGAAGAAGGTCCGGCCGGTCATGGCCTGCTCGACCTGGAGGCGCGTCTGGCGACGGTTGGCCTCGCGGTAGCGCTCGACCTCGGCCTCGTGGCGGTTGAACACCTTGGCCAGCAGGATCCCGGAGACCGAGAGCGCCTCCTCGGTGATCGCGGTCATGTCCGACAGCGACTCCTGGGTACGCCGTGCGAGCCGCTGCCGCCGCTTGCCGACCTGGAGCTGCAGCAGCAGGAAGACCGGCATCACGATCAGCGTCAGCACGGTCAGCTGCCACGACAGCACGATCATCGACACGAACGCCGCCGACACCGTGACGGTGTTCTGCACGATGGTGGTGGCGGTGTCGGTCAGGACGGTGCGCACGCCGGCGACGTCGTTGGCCAGCCGTGACTGGATCGCGCCGGTCTTGGTCGCGGTGAAGAACGCCAGCTCCATGGTCTGCAGGTGCTCGAACAGGTCGCCGCGCAGGTCGGCCATCGCGGAGTTGCCGACGGTGGAGGTCAGCCAGTTCTGGGCGATCGAGATGAGCGAGACCACCACGGGGATCACGCACATGCCGACGATCAGCCAGGTGAGCAGCGTCAGGTTCGGCCGCGAGCCGTCGACGGGGAACAGCGCGTCGTCGAAGACCGCGCGCGTCAGGAACGGCAGCAGGCTGGTCAGGGCGGCGCCGACGACGACGGCGACCAGGACCAGCGCGATCTTGCCGCGGTAGGGCTTGAGCAGGTGGGCGATCCGGGGGAGCACCGGCTCGTCGCGCTGCAGGTCCCCGGGGGTCAGGTGGTGGGTCTGGATCCGTGGCGGCATCAGCCCCACCCCGCCCCGTAGCGGCCGCGGTGGGCCACCTCCCGCCAGTCGGTACGACGACGCAGCGACCGCCCGCTGGACGCTGCCGCCGCCGGATCGGGATGGCCGATGGTGACGGCGCCGATCGGGTGCGGGGCGTCGTCGCCGGTCAGCCCGAGGACCTCCTTGACCGCGTCGACCCGGTCCGGGACGAGACCGAAGAAGCAGGAGCCGAGGCCGGCGTCGGTGGCGCCCTGCAGGAGCAGGAGGGCGGCCATCGCCGTGTCGAGGTCCCAGTAGGGCATCGTCCACTGCCGCTCGTCCCGCCCGCCCAGGCCGGCCCGCTCCTTGTCGGTGCCGGCGTAGCGCTCGAGGTAGACCGACCTCCGGCTGCACGGCACCACCACGACCGGGGCGCGCATCATGCCGGTCAGCCAGGCGTCCGGGGATCCGTCGGGCAGCGCGGCGTCGGTCTGCGCCCGCCAGAAGCCGGCGACCGTCTCGGGGGAGTCGAGCACGACGAACGCCCACCCGGCGGAGTTGCCGGCGCTGGGCGCCCGATGGGCCTGCGCGAGCAGGCGATCGAGCACGTCCGGGTCGACGGGCGCGGGGTCGTAGGCGCGCGTCATCCGCCGCCGGCGTACGACGTCTGCGAACTCCACGGGCCCATCCAACCCCACGCCGCCCCGAGCGTGTGTCGGATGGCCGTTCTCGCGCGACGTCGCCCGTCGGCGTACCGTCTGACTGTGACAGCGGAGCTGACAACGTCGCAGCCGGACACCCGTGAGCTGACCTTCCGGCGCTTCCGGAACACCACCATGATCGGTGGGCGCGACCTGCCGAAGGTGTCGTACAAGGGGCTGCCGCCCGGGCCGCGGTGGCCCGCGATCGTGCAGACCGTCGCGCTGATGCGCTTCCGCCACCAGTTCCACCCCTGGCTGGCGAAGAGGTACGGCGACGCCTTCACGCTCAACCTGGTGCCGGGTGGCCGCCCGCTGGTGCTGTTCACCGACCCCGAGGTGACCAAGGAGATCTTCGCGGGCGACCCGGAGGTCTTCCACGCCGGCAAGGGCAACGCGGTGCTCGGCCCGATCATGGGCCAGAACTCCCTGCTGCTGCAGGACTCGACCGACCACCACCGCGCCCGCAAGCTGATCATGCCGGCGTTCCTCGGCCACGCGCTGCGTGCCTACAAGGGCATGGTCGCCGAGGTCGCGAAGGACGAGATCGACCGCTGGTCCGACGGCCAGACGATGCGCGCGCTCGACCACATGAACTCCCTGACGCTCGAGGTGATCCTGCGGGTCGTCTTCGGCGTGGCCGACGAGCGGATGCTGGCCGAGCTGCGGCCGCGCGTCACGGCGACCGTCGAGATCAGCCCGGCGATCCTGCTCGGCTGGGCCTACCCGTGGCTGCAGCGGTTCGGGCCGTGGCGGCGCACGGTCGACAACCAGGTCGAGCTCGACCGGCTGATGTACTCCGTGATCCGCGAGCGTCGTACCGATCCCGAGCTGGCGAGCCGCCAGGACGTGCTCTCGCGGCTGCTGCGCCACGGCGCGGAGGCCGGCGACGGGCTCGACGACACCGAGCTGCGCGACCAGCTGGTGACGCTCCTGCTCGCCGGTCACGAGACGACCGCGAGCGCTCTCTCGTGGACCCTCGTCGAGATCGGCCAGGACCCGGGCATGCTTGCTCGCGCGCAGAGGGCGGCGGACGAGGGCGACGACGCGTGGCTCGAGGCGGCGATGAAGGAGTCGATGCGGCTCCACCCGATCATCCCGATGGTGGTCCGCACGCTGATGAAGCCGGCCACGGTCGGCGGCTGGGAGCTGCCGATGGGCGCGACCGTCGGACCCTCGATCATCATGAGTCACCAGAAGGACTCGAACTTCCCGGAGCCGTGGACCTACCGGCCGGAGCGGTTCCTCGCCGAGCAGAACGACGGTCAGGTGCCGCCGCTGAACGTGTGGATCCCGTTCGGCGGCGGCGTGCGTCGCTGCATCGGCGCGGGCTTCTCGCTGATGGAGGGGGTCGAGGTGCTGCGCGAGATCTTCGGTCGGTACGACGTCACGACCGTGCAGCCCGACGTGCCGAAGGTCCGCAACATCACCTCGGTCCCGCGGCACGGCGCGCAGATCCGCGTCACCCGGCGGCGTTGAGCGCCGGCCGCACCTCCACGGTCGCGGCTACGTCCTCGAACAGATCACAGTAGGCCGCGTAGTCCTGGCGCGCGACCGTGCACGTCAGCGTCACGCCGAGGCCGTCGACCAGCCAGGACCACTGCTCGGTGATCAGCTCGGCCACGCCGAGCCGGTGGCCGAACCGGTGGTAGTGCACCCGCTGCATCCCGAGGTCGTAGGAGTCCTCGTCCTCCACCTCGAACCGGTCGAGCTGCCGCGCCAGCGCGTCCAGCGTCTCTCGCCGCCACTCCGCCAAGCCGTCCTCCACGGGCCGGCTCCGCACCACGATCTCCGGCGGTACGCCGTCGGCGTGATGCCTTCGTGGACGCGACCTGACCGCCACGCCGGTGTCCGGGTCGGCGCGCTTCAGCCAGCCGGGTGGGAGCTCGAGCGATATCTGAGAAGTCATGACCGGAGCCTGTGCGACGCCCGGCTGTGGAGAAACCTGCCCTCGCCCGGCCTGTGGACAGCCGCCTGGACCGGGCTGCTGAGGCTGCAGATGACGGCTCGCCCAGAGAGATCAGGGGTGGTCGCCCGCCGCAGCGTCGATCTCTGTCGTGGGGGTGGGGTCGGGGTGGTCGCGGTTCTTGGTTGCGGCTTGCAGTCGGGCTTGGGCGCCGCTGGGCTGCTCCCTGGGGTCGCGCGCCGACAAGATTTTTCCGGCTCTTGTGACTGATCCGTGGGTCATCGGCCGGGCAGGACGGGGCGGTGGCCGCCGAGGTTGAGCATGGCGAGGGCGATGAGGGCGTCGGGGCTGGCGAACCCGAAGGCCATGCGGGTGATGAGGCGGATCTTGGTGTTGACCGACTCGATGAGGCCGTTGGACAGGTTGTGCTCGATCGCGGCGAGGATCGCGGGCTTCTGCTCGACGATGGTTCGTTGGAGCTTGACGAAGATCGGGAGGCGGCATCGACGTGCCCACGCGATCCAGGCATCGAGCGCGGCGGGCGCCTCGTCGGGTGGGAGCCGGAACACCAGGCGTAGTGCTTCCTTGAGCAGGTAGGCCCGGTGGAGTCGGGGCTCGGCCTTGGCGATCCAGTCCAGCTTGGCTCGTTGTCGGGTGATGAGGTTCTCGGGGTTCTTCCACAGCGCGAACCGGGAGTCCTTGACGGCCTTGGCGTGACCGGTGGCCTGGACGTCCTTGCCTTGGGCGCGACGAGCCCGGTGCGCGCGGACGTCGCCGCGTGCGGCGTTCCATGCCTCGCGTCGCACCTGGTCGAGAGCATCGCCTGCCCACTTCACGACGTGGAACGGGTCGGCGCAGCGCACCGCGTTCGGACAGCGCTCGGCCACCACGTGGGCGATCCAGCTGGCTCCATCGGCTGAGACGTGGGTGATCTGGGCGCAACGGTGGGCTCCGGATGCCTCCAGTGCGTCGAAGAAGGTGCGCAGTGTGGCGCGATCTTTGCCCGGTGCGGCCCAGATCAGGCGGCCGGTGTCGTGGTCCACGATCACGGTCAGGTACTTGTGGCCGCGCTTGTAGGAGATCTCATCGATCCCGATCCGCCGCAGGCCGGCGAAGAAGTCCACCCCCGCGGCTGTCTCGTCCCAGACTCGGGTGATGATCGCGCCGACGGTGCGCCACGCGATCCGCATCAACTCGGTGACCGCCGACTTCGAGCACTGGGTGGCCAGCCAAGCGACCTGCTGGTCGAAGGTCACCGTGTGGCCCGCGGCGTGGCGTGCCCAGGGGACCTGCCGCACCGTGACCCCGTGGAGCGGGCACCTCACTCGTGGTGCGTCGGCCTCGAGAAACACCTCCATGACGCCCAGGTCGAGGCTGCGCCAGCGTCGGCGTCCCTCACCAGCGTCGTACCACGGTGAACGGGCCCCACAGCGTCCGCACCGGCCGCGTGTGGGACGTTGTGGTCGCACGTGAACCACGACCACGTCGGCGTCCTCGTCGTACTCGACATCCTCGATGACCGTCTTCTCGACCCCCAGCAGGGCACGCCATAGGCTGGCGTTTCGCACGCCGTTCTCCGTTCCGCAGTTCCTGACTCTCGACAAGCCAGAAACCTAGGCCGGGAGCGGCGTGCGACCGCTCAGGCGCGATCAATCACCCACGGAAGCGTCACAAGAGCCATTTTTCCGTGGATGTCAGTTGCGTCGGTGGAATCTGAGGTCGCCGGATGCGAGTCGCTGGGTCTCGTACCGTGTGTCGTGGGCGCGGTGGTGATGGTGGTTGCACAGCAGTACGCCGTCGGCGAGGTCGGTGTTGCCGCCTTGTGACCACGGCTTCAGATGATGTGCTTCACACCACGCGGCCGGAATGCTGCAGCCGTCGGCGCGGCAGTGGCGGTCGCGGATGCGCATGGCCCGGTGTTGGATCGCTGAGAACAGTCGCCGGGCTCGGCCGAGATCAAGCACCTCGCCCTTGCCGCCCAGGACGGCGGGGAGGATGTGGGCGGTGCACGCGAGGCGTCGTGCTTCGGTGGCGGAGATGCGGCTCCCGTCGAGGCCGCCAAGGAGGTCGGCGGCACCGAGGGTGGACAGGAGCTGGGTGTGGTCGATGGTCACGATCACGGTGGTGGCGTCGCCGCCGTGGTCGGGGAGCTTGGTGGGGTCGAGGTGTTCCAGCAGCGCGCAGAATGCCTGTCCGAGCAGCCGGTGCCGCGGCGTCACAGGACCAGTCGAGCCGGTCGAGCCTGTGGTGGCGCGGGGTGAGGTGTAGGCGTTGAGATAGGTCTCGAGCCGGTTCGCCTCCCCGTCGGGGATCAGGCCGGTGATCCTGGTGGTGCCGTCGCCCTGGGCCTTGAACCGGAACGAGCAGGTCTCCCGAGCACGCTGCTCTTC
>Ga0131853_10004143_pt1 | contig 26005 bp, 6 predicted proteins | sample TergutLab28metaG_FD_92764 | JGI IMG/M metagenome (GOLD analysis project Ga0131853, IMG submission 92764) | Labiotermes labralis P1 segment gut microbial communities from Petit-Saut dam, French Guiana - Lab288 P1 (version 2) (version 2) | ecosystem: Host-associated > Arthropoda: Insects >... | reverse complement strand
TCAGTTGAGGACAGAGAGAATGGGTATTGGGGGCGGTAGCCCCCTAGTCAGGGGTTCTGGAGCCAGCTGTAATTTGGTACAAGAAATTTCATTTCATATAGTAAAATTTTCTTACTTTTTTGGTACTTTAAGACTATTTATGATGACAACCAATTTATTTGTCATTGCTAATGTAAAACAAATGTGAACCGGCAGTAGTTTTAGAATTTTACTGCCTTTCTTCCGAACATCTTGGGGTGTTGTCATCCTAAATTCAGCAATTTTTAACAGTTTTCACAATCAGGTTAAGTTTGGCACCATTTTGGAGGGCCTTCGAAATTTTGGGGGGGGGGGGGGTTTGAACCCCCCCCCTCTCGGTATGCCACTGAGTACAGACACTACATTGCATAACAATATACACCTTATTTCTTAAACTTTATTAATTATATGCTATACCAAACAGATTTAAATGAACGTTGCATTGACAAATTTCTTCATGTAAAGCAACAGTCAGGGTACAGTGAACTAGTAAATACTACACAAAACTGACCTCATTACCTACTCCAGACCTCCATAAATAATCAACCAGAATAAATTTCGTAATTTCTCAGATGAAATTAAGTTGGATGGGCAGATAAGGCCTCCAAATTATGCATTCATTTTAAGTTCTGTTTTACTTAATTTGGTTTAGATGGATGCCAAAATGATTGGGTAGAAAGAAAGTGTACATTATACAGGAAGGATACAAAGATACGGAACTCTGACTGCCCATTTCCTACACTATCATCGCATCTCCTCCTCCTCCTAGTCACTTTGGCAACCATCTGTACCAAATTTAGTCAGCCTGTAGACGGAGGAACATTTCCCCAAAACATCACAACAAACTTATCGCATACAGTGTAATAAACAGAAGACCATCATCTGGATTTAGCACATTATTTTGAAAATGTAATATGGGAGGCTTTTACTGTAGGTCCTTGGGCAATACCAACCTTGGTTAAAATACAACAAAAACAATGACCATTTTAAATCAAGACCAACACACGTTGCTGTCCGTGTCTTCAGTACAACAGTCCCAAATATTTATCAGAGTAAAAGAGGTTTAAAAAAAATGCTGTACATCCTTTCCAGTCTTGTTTGACAAGTGGCTGAACACAGGTTTCTGGCCTCCTGAATCAAAATTTTACTACACTGATAAAAATGATATCACTAGAGAGATACCAATAGCCTTCACTCTAACAGGGAACACTTTAAATTTATTAATGAGAAATGGACAAGGCTCATGTAATATTCAAGTGTTCATTTGCCTTGTTTTCATCAGGCTCTATAATGTACACATGCTGTAGCATAGTAAGAAAGAAAACAAAACTTAAAATGCTGAAAGCATCATCACAATATGCTACTGAGTGTATGTACAAGTCAGCTGACTGTCCTTTCACTTAGTTGCCAGGTTGTGATGTCATTCACAAAATCAACTCTGTTGTTACATAGGTATGTCTATCATGACCCTGCTGCCCAGGGTGTGATGGGATGGTTTATTCAATAATATGGTCAGTATCAGACCATATAGCATCAAAAAGAGAGGCAGGGTGGATATGCTGTGGAAGCAAGCAGTCATGGCACACTATGAAGCAAGCAGGAACTGGAGAAAAGAAGAGAAAACCTTAGCCACGACAGTCCACTTTTGTGCTGTGATATGAACCTGCGACCTCCTGAATATAAAGCAAGAGTAAGTACTATTGACTCAGAAATAACATTTGACAAAATTGGAGGGGGGAAGAGACATATATATATATATATATATATATATAGAACAAAAAAATTCAGGAGAGGTTAAATGTCGCTCATATAGTTTCCCATCATGAATACATGTACTCAGTTTCATTTATATTGCCTAAAAGTGTGTGTACAAGATCAAAGACAAAACCTGCAGGAATTAAATTGTTTAATCCTCATGAAAATGCAAGGTACCCATTCTTTTCATGATTACAGTTCATTCTAGCCAGTAGTTTATATGATGTATATAGCAAATATTGTAAAAAAAAAAATGACATGCTCAACCAGCACGAAAAAATGCAATATGAATATCATTATGACGAGAAAAAACAATAATACATTTCCTACTTAAACTGGTATGATGCATGAACTGGCAGTATGTTGAGGAATCCCTAAAAACATACACATCATAAGCAGATAACAACTTACTTGTAACTTGAAGACAATATAAGATTACAGCCTTTCACTCCCATTACAAATAAACTCACACAAAACTCGGTAAAAGTAAAAGCAAAAATCTTTCAACAATAATGATAAACATGTTACCAAAAGTTAGTATTAGATATGTAATGAAATATGCTTATATTACTATTTTCAATTTATTTTATACTGAATTCTCAGAGTATCTGCAATGAAAGCACAAAGGATCATTTATACACACATTCATAAGGAATCTGAGACACTGATAAGACATTCAGGAGGCCTAATTATTGTATCATGACAGAATAAATTAAAATAAATGACATAAGAAGTAGATATGTTAAAAATTAATCTCTCCTATATGTATATACACAATAAACATTATAGTTGTGGACTTATTTGCACAGTATGGACAGGCCTAAAAATCTCATTCAATGTTCATTTTAGGAGCCAGAAAAATTAAATTTTCACACTCCAAATGTAGCACTGCTATGCATATACCGAGGACACAGAAGTTGCATGATATGCCCCCCCCCCACCCCCCTACTGTGTTCAAACTGTTATACTTACCCTACTGTTGTGCAGACTTACTGTTGACACAGATTACTGTGCTACTACTGCGCAGCAGTAAGTGCTTTTAGTCAGAGAGGGATGAAAGAGAAGGCAGACAGTGGGGAATGTCAAATGTAGACACCTGCACCAGCAATGAGACTTCTTTCTGTCGTCTCAGCATATTGGATAACAGATACTCTTTTACCTACTACATGATATATTCTTGATCAGCCATTTTCATGAATCAATACATAAAAATGTAAAAGCAAATTTCACCCTACAACATACCATGAACACACAGAGGGGTGGTAGAGGTGTAGCTCTACCCTTTGACACTGGGGCCAGAAAGGGGTGGGTAGTCAAACCCATGCCTTGGTCTCTTTACTCCCAATAGAGAAATGGCACTCACTGCACAGGAGGATGGGTGTGTTTTGTGGGTTGTCTGGATAGGTATGGAAAATCCTGTTCCCACCAGAGTTTGAAACCCAGGCCATCCAGCCTACGAGAAATCACTATACATACTGTGCCAGCTTGGCCGCCCATGAATCACGCCATGCATAACCACTTGCATCCCTGACTATTACTCATAACAGACCTCCAGTACTTAACTGCAAGATGGGGAAGTATTTAGAAGATAACACAAATATTTTATTTTCAGTATAGAACACTAATTCAGAACTAGAAAATGTTGAGACATATGATGTTCCATGATCTCTCATTTCAAACACACTGTCATTAGAAGAATTTCATTCACCGACACTCACAAGGGCTGAAGACTGAACTCTGAACCACTGCATTGGAAAACATACCTGAGTTATGAATAGTTACAAAATATTGTACACAGCACACTATTCTGCTGTGTCTTGTTCTGCTTAAGACTTGTAACAGTGAACAATCTTACAAATGAGTGGAAAACTTTTCAGTTCATGTGCTAAAAGAATTGAAGGTTTCTCACACACTAGTTAAATTTATATCCATACAATAAGACTATGAATGGAAAATAATTTCAGATTTTGAAGTTATAATACAACAAAATTAATTTGAAAAAAAAAAAACTCCTGATTCTTGTCAATCAGCAGCAGAAAAGTAACATTTGCAGTTTTCAGCTGCATATGCCAATCAAGAATTTACTGCCATGTACCTCAATGAACATGAATCACTTTATGTGCCAAACTATCAAGCCACCTGTCCACACAGTGTACAAATGCACCAGGTATTCTACCTCTGTTGTATGTTACAGCTGCATAATGATGCCAAGAGTGTGTTTACAACAGACTTTGTTATTTTGATGAACGTCATAAACATACTCTATTATTTGTGTTACTGTGGTGTGACTGAAGTCTTTGCTCTTCTGGGATGTTACGCAGCATATGTTGGTAGATGTTAACTGACATTTCAGGACAGCCTCAACTACCCACATGTGCTGTGCAACAACCCAGAAGAGCGAAGACCTCATACTCTGTTCTTTCCTATTGTAATGAGGACTTAATTATACATAATTCATGTCAGTAACATATACATGATTTTGTTTACAATCAATGAGTATCATCAAATTAAATTTTAATTAATGTTTACGGTCAGTTCAGGTAAAATCAGAGTATACAGAAGATGTTTTATCACTTTACAAGCATTACAAACAGCAACCAATTCAGCTTTATAACTCAGTATACTGTAACAAAATGATCTCTAATCATTAGACAAAATTTTCCAAAACTGCTACACCAAATATAAAACTGATGTCTTGAGAATTAAAGGTAATGTTCATCTATTCAAACACAGTTTTTTCTGTGATGGGTCCATTGCAGGTAACAGAATACATTCATTCTGTCTAATTAAACAACCGTTCTGAATACAAGTACATTGCATCAATTGTGCACGCAAATCTAAAGTTTAGTACTGTTCAAATAACATGACAATCACAAGTCTACATGAAATAAGAATGTGTTAATTCTCCTTTAGGTCAGAAAATAAATCAACTGCAAATTTATAACATAATGAACTATATTAACCAGTTTTTTAAAGATATTTCAGTATTTCAAGATGTGTGTTCTCTGTGAAATCATAAGGGAAGGTACAGATTTCCTTGTGCTTGCTTAAGCACCACACCATGAACATGTATAGGGGAATGCAAGGTGGTCAGCCACAAAGAAATAACTCCCAGCACCTACCCAATACAATGCTGGGTGGACTCCAAAACTAGTGTACATACTCTGGAGAAGAAGGAAAAAATCACCCTTAATCAATGTGTCAACTGAGCTCTCCCAGCGATGATTACAAATGGTAAACAGAAGTTGTGGAGGTTTAGTACTGAACCAGCAGAACTAAAAGAAATTTCAATACAAAGCACAAATTTAGAAATTATATGAATTCATGCCTCTTGCAGCAGCTTCAGTAATGGCCTCCATTAACAGCCACCAAAGTATCCCTGGATATAATTATATTTCACGTAATGACAAATGCTGTAACAGTTTAGTTATATTGGGTATATGCATAAGTCTAAGATTAAACTTGTCAATTTAATTCCAAACTTTTTGCATCACAGTTACCTAATATACATTCCATTCACTTTCTCAAAATAAGGTATCGGTTTAATTGTCTACATCAGTATTACCCACACTTTCTATGCTGTAGAGCCAATTTGGTTTTGAGGAGACTTTATGGATCTCCCAGCCAATATAACACATACTATATCATAACTAAATATGGTGGAATATAACTATGTAAATCTAAAATAAAACTAAAGTCTAATAGAATACACTGAAGCATAATGCAACTGAACCAAATTCAACAAGATGAAGCAAAGATCATCATGACCTGTCTGGTTTGCAAACCATAATTTCAAAAATTTCTTCAGGTTCCTTTCTTGAACTCTTTATTCTACATGGAGCTTCACAAATACAGTTACTACTGGCATCACCAGTTCATTATATTGTACAATAAAAGCAACTTCCTATCACTTATTCAAGGATCATGTAAAACTATATTTCGTAATTACAGAATGTACCTGTTTATCCCACGAAACTCTTGGTGGAGCCCTCAGTCTCCATGGACATGGTTTTGTAACTGCTAGTCTGTGTATTACAATTTGAAAGTAACTGTATAATTACAAATAAAATATATCATAAAAAAGGGCAGAAATACATTTCACAGCAGCACTACTATTTTCAGATCAACCTTCAAAACTTCACACACACACACACACACACATTACAATTACAGTATTTAAGTTATGATACTAGAGATCAAATCACACGCACTTTAAAAATATTGTGCTTATTCTATTATTCGAACAGTATGAAATAAATGTCTTTATATATGCACAACCATCAAACAAGTAAACAAATTTCAGTGTGGTATATCAGCTGTAATAAACTCAGGGACAGGGTACAGGGACCTTGTTTGCCTCTGAAGACTCTATTCCATTCACTGTACTGCACCTCGTCAACCAAAATGGCAATTTGGTTCAGAATTAAACTAATAAAATTGTACTGTGGATATTAAGGTAAAAAGTTTCAAGTAGCATAAATGAGATGTGCCACTGTGGGTTTGTTTTCTTTGCTTTTAAGCTCTGAATTGATGGAAGGAGAAAACAGCACACACAGGTGAGTTCAGAAATGCATACACCACCGGTCAGTTAATCCCAAGAGATTAGTTGGAAAAATCTAGCTATAGAGAGGGTAACACATGTGGATCTTAAATAATTAGTGTGTGGACAGGATACATTTGACTCAGGACAGGGATTCTGGGCAAGTTCTTTTAAGCATGGTGATAAATCCTTGGGTTGTATAAAATGGTAGGGAATTTGACTAGAACAGGGGGCTGTTGGCTTCTCCATAATCCCGTTCACAGAAGTACCTAAGATATTGCAGAATTTCCTACAGTTAACTATGTAAATTCTGGCTCAAATATTGTTAAAATATGCATATAAATATATAAAGTGATGATGTAGAGGACATTGTAATGGGATACAGCACAATACTCAACAAAATGGGAAGTGCTAGAGCAACTTCAGTTATGTCCTAATATAAAGCAATATGTATATACATTACAAATGATCAGTGCATGAGGCTTTGGATAAGTAGTGCACTTTCATATCCGAAACTATACTGGTAAAGTACAAAATCCTTTGTTGTCGGGGAATGGGAGTTCATCAAATTGGTGGTCAGCTGTGAAAAATGCAACACTTGGCATACTGAGCTTTGTACATGCACAGCTACAAGATGTTACAAGTTGATACCAGAAGTTCTTCCCAGATCTGTCATCATGTCAGAAGACAGGGGTTCCTCCACTTCCAAACAGTTAACTGACAACTTTCAGAGATACAAACAATCCTGTCGGTATGTCCAATTGCCCGTGCAGATATTGAGGGTGACAATCTGAGAAGGTGCACTATTGTGATGGAAAATGAATGTGACATTATCAAGCATTTTGAAACAGGTGAGAAAATGATAACATAGCAAATACTTTTAGGATGAAATGTTCAACTGTTTTTGAACACATTTGGTATTGGCAGGAGTAAAGCTGGACTTACTAACAAACTAACTTACAAACAGACCTCTGTAACCTAATTTGTTAATTAAGTAGAACAGGGACTGTATATGACACGAATTAAACCACTGTCTGCTCCATAAATGTTAAACAACACTTACTCTGTTCCTGCACCGTACCAACCTACCAACATTTCTGCATAATTAAATTGTAGGACATATGGGCTCAAAAGGAAGGACTCTGAAGTCCCTCGACAATCTACCCGTTGCTTGTGAGATATGCATTTCTCACACCATGGAAAATTAATTAATAATCTTCAGAGATGTGATTCCATGTTTTGCAATAGATAGGCACCAACACTTCAGGGGATTGTGCTGCTACCATCTTCAGGGTACCTACTCTTACCCCAGATTACTGCAATTTAGAAGATGCTTATTATTATGCTACAGTAGCTGCTAAGAAATCCATAAGATACTAATGACCGCTGCTTCTTAGAAACAATTCCTAAATCTAGTCAATATACCTGCAATACTGAATGTCTAAAATGTATTTCAGCTTCAGTATAATGTAGAAACTCATGGTGCACAATTTGGATCAAATTTTGTTCATACACATTGGCAATATGCATGCACATAGACACACTATGTTAATCAGCACACACAATGTTACAATACACAATGCCATAGGAAGAACCTTGTGACAAACTGCCTGATCTGCAGCATGGCCTTACAAAAAAGCAAATGCAGTACTTTCACTTGTCATGACACAGAGAAGGTGTGAAAAAATACCATCACTAAACCCATGAATCCTGTGTGGAGAGATTTCTGGAGATTAAGAGAAAAATGATAATATTTTGGTTACAGATTGGATGGATGCTTTAAATCATGTGGAATAGGTGAAATATAAAATATGTCATGTCTTAAATTGACAAATAATATTTTTGTGCATCTACAAAAAATCTGTTAAACAATTATTGCACATAAAATTTTAATCCCTGCTGCTGTGGCTACATATGCAGTACGCATCATGCAAACTATCTGAAGTACCCATTCTGAGCCTGGGATGTGGCTGCCATCCTTGTCCATATCACTACATACAGTAACAAAACTTTAATGGAATAACATTCACACTAAAAAATTACAGTACATTAGTGTAACTGAGGAAAGGGGGACAAATTTGGAAATGAGAATTTCAATCACATCCAAAACCTCGACATAGAAATTACTTTAACCCTTTGGTGCTGTAACTAAATCCCAAGCATACTCTGTAAAAGACTCCAAATTCAAATTATTCTGAATATTCTTGGTAAAAACTTCTGTCGCCCTTTGGTTTTCTCAGCATCACAATGTGCGTTGACTAAGACTCTCATTCAGTGCCACAGGTTAACAGCCTTGGCTAATGGACAGTATAATTCCTTTAATCCAGCACCCACAAGACTGGACTGATGCAAGATTATCTAATATTCTGGACTGTCAGACATTACCTAAATTTCACAGAATGTGCACTCTTCAGTTTTTTGCAATTCATCAAAAAAGGACTTAGCTCTTTCAATTATCACAGATTCGGCCACAAGTTTTCCTTCAGAATGCATTACTGTAAACCACTTATACAACACTAAGTCCAACTGTGCTAATTTAGGCTGTTTCAATGCCTGTTGCTTGAAAAGGCACTTCACCCTTTCAACTGATGTCAAAGTTTTTTATCTCATAGACAGCTGACAATCCCATGATGTATCAAGCCACAACCACACTTCGGCTTTTACCACTTTCAAGCCTCCTAATAATTTCAAGTTTCTAAATAATTATTTACGTTCCATGTTTCCTCTTGTCAGCATACCTTGTTTACTCATCTTGAGATCTTTTGAAGACATTACAATAGCCTGACAGGCTTCATGAAGTCCAGGTCACAAGATCTAGTCACAAAATCAGTTATCGGTGGCAAAACTTCCAGTCAGAGATCATATGCATTCAGTCTTGGGACTAATTTAACTAAAATACCAAACTTTCAAGATTTCCAGATTATCAGTAGCTGGAATAAAGGAATTTTACTGTACATCTTTGGCAATAATGCAGAGCAAATGTCAAGCTGTCAATGTGTGTTCTCCACTATGCCCACAACACAAAATTGGGAAGAGAGAAGAAGGAAGTAGAAGAGTTACATTTAAATATATACAGTAGACAACATAAAGGAATTTTGAAGAATGTACACAGTCTTCATAAATCTGCAAGAGAGTAAATAGGAAAAGATATGACAGCAATATTTATAATAAAGATTTTATGGTCACACAGAGTAAAGGATCTGCATAGTAACTTCACTGCAATATAATGACCTCTGTCAATGTACAAGTTACTACTAAATCCTTCCCTTTTTTAATGTCTGACATCCTGAAGTGTTTAACACATATATAAATATATAAATTTGACTCACACATCATTGTATATTTACTAAATCCTTCCTCTTACCCCTACTGCTCCATGCCAACTTTACAACACTTCAATTATTCAAATTCCCTTTATAGTATATTTACTATTTTCTTAAAATTAATTTAACTGTGTCACAATCAACACCCAAAAATAACTTTTCAAGATTGTTATTGTTGCTTTTACACTGATAGTAAATGCTCTGGTGTTACATGTTCTTTGAATGTTTTTGATTTTATACACTGAAGAAGTGACAAACCTTTTCTCTAGGCAAAATTGTAAGAATATCAGCCTGTTAAGAAAATACAGTTATATCAGAGATTAAAAATGCGAGCATTACTAAGCAGAAGTAGTGATGCTACTACACACACCCTCTGCATTATGCCATTAACTGTACAAATATATCTATTTGATTTTCAAAACAATCAGCAGTTATTTTACTGAAAAGCATAAATTGGTTGGTTATTGTAATGCAGATGTAATAATTCTGTGAGGTATATTTGACTTCTTAAATATCATTTATATGACTTCTAGGTTCTGAAGTGTTACATCGCAGTTATTACAGCAGCAACTGATCTTATACCACAACTATCTTCTTGCTTTGAAAAATATGGACCAATTAATAATTAATAACTCTGTAAAAAACTGTATCATTTGATAACTATATTTTATACCCCATGTCATATTTTCACATCACATATACTCACATGCAAATATGAAGGTAAAAATAAAACAAGACAAAATGAAAAAATAATAAAAAGACCAATAAAATGTCTTTCTTTCATCATGTGCATATTATACTTCCTGACCTGTGATTTAAGCACATTATAAGAGTCTTTAACGATTCGTTAAAATTTGAGTTCTGTAAGAGAGCAGCATACAAAAATAGAAAACAGTAAACCCTAATGTCAGAGACATACATCAGCATGATAAAACACAAAATTGTAATATCTGATATCTACAGACATTAACTTTCAAGCAGGACAGAATTACATATCAACTCAATCCATTCTCTGTAAACACAACTACATATACTATCATAAATTCCAGTCTTGGATAATTTTCTTTATATATAATTTACGTGACAGCATATAAGTTATACAAGTTATACAAATATGAATGGGGCCCACACCAAACATCTAGCACATTTATACAGACTGACAAACACATAATTCAGTTTGGTCACATATATAACAGAGACATATTAAATACTTTAAATATTTGGTGGAAGTACTCCAAGTTATTTTCTTAGCTCAGTCTCTTTGTACTGATTATGAGCAATTTGACTAAAAATTTTATGCCATACTGAAAAGCCCCACTTTGTTTTCATGTTGCCATATCTGTAACTTCTTCTACCAGTACACCACACATAACCCTACATTCAGCCAATTTGTTAATTTGGTCTCTTTTCAAGTTCAGGTAAAATAAATCCCCCTCAGATATATGTACTGTTAAAACTTAAAGTCTATGTTCTATACAAAATTACAGTTTTAGTTACCCTTATGCCACTTATACTACTAAATGCTCATGTTGCAGTTCAGCACATAGCATTTCTGATGGGCACGTGCAACATAAACATGAAATACAAAATGCATAAGTGTAAATAAAGGTGCTGTGTCATTTTGGGCCAATCTTGCATATATAATGGAGTACAGAAAGTCCTCACTGAACAGGGTCATATTCCTAAAAATTGCAATGTAAAGCAAAACAATGTAGAATGGAGCATGTTTTCTCATGCTCATTAATTACAATACCTGAGAGTCTGGTCACCAAAGATCCTGCCAGCTGTCAGCAAAGCTATGTGGCCTGTGACAGTGCTAACAATAGACTGCTTCTATCATGGTATATTCCTGGTATATTGCATTTTAGGAAAATTACACTGTCACAGCACAATACACAAGGCTTGCTGACTGCACTCTTGAGTCCAAATTTTGGACATCTTAACTGGTGTGACAACAGGACGAGGAAAAGCTAACCAAAGCAGAAAAAAAAAATTCCATGAAACTACTGTATATTAAGTAAAATTAACTCTTTTCATCAGGAAATAGGTAATGTAAATCTCCTGATACTACAGGGTTGATGAATATATTTCAATTGTGGGGAAAGGTTACTACAGTCTCAGGCAATGGAAATGGTGATTAGGAATTGTGACAAAAAAAGGAAGGAACTTTGCCCTTGAAGGAGAAGGCAGCATGTGCCACCTACAAGACTAAACAGCAAGAAATTCCACTGGGAAAAGCGCAAATCTTACAATGTTTCATGTTTGTACTTTACAAAGAAATTCCCTACACATGACAAAGTTAAAAAAAAACCTAAGGGTTCCAACCAATACCACCATTTCTATGTTATTAACATGAGCAGAATATGCTACAACTTCATACTACTTTACTTTTAATTATTTATTTCCACCTCGGGCATTAATCAATGTATGAAAATTCATACATACAGTTATTAACAAACTCTCCACAGTACATAGTCTTTACATTAGCTGTTATTTTGAAGTGCAATGCATTTATCATTCAAAAGACACACCTCCCCTCCTAAATAACCCTCCACCATCAGTTTACTGATAGCTCCACAACATAGTAGCGGAGAACTTCACACACATGATTACCACATACATACAAATTGCATTATCATTCCCATAGCTAAACCTTAATGAAAGTTCTAAGTACTCAGGTTATAAACAGCATGGATTTGAAACAATAACAAGAATAGAATTTATGCTTTCAGGCATGTGTTATAATCCCACTCCTTTAGGACAGATTTAAACCTGTCATATCTCTTAAACTAGAACCAATTTCATTTGAGTTATATACTTGTTTTAGAAAGTAAGCACCACGATCACCTGAACAGGTGAAAATTCCCAAATCCATGATGAGCTCTCTAACACTTGAAACCTAATTTAAATATTTAAGATCTTCTACATAATTTACCTTCTTCAAAGAAAAAACCTGCTTTACAAACTACTGTTCTTCAGTGTGTGTAGATTCATAGTGAATTTTAATTCAGATTTGATGAATAAATGAAAATTATTCTGCTATGTTATATTATTTCAGAAACACAGCTACATTCAGTTTATGTAACTCTGTATAATACTAGACAGGTAGTAAAATTCAACAGAATCTACTACTAAGTGACAGATGAAGGAAGATATTCGCACGCTCACGCACACACTCCACACACACACACACACACACACACACACACACGACACACAGATATTAAGACAAAAAGCTGTCATAAATCTGTATACATGTAGTTTTACACCTCTGTCACATGGAGGGGTGAGGAGGGGCATCAAGATATGGCTGCATAACTGTTTCGACAGATACTGATAAACCTGCCAATTCTGAGAAAATCTGTCAGACTTCTTCTGCAACTGTTATGAACTTTTTTAAAAGGAGTGAATTATGGTATAGATATGATCCTGCTGAGAATTCTGATGCAATGTCATGAAAAATATCTCAGATTTCACAGGAAGATACAATGTAATGATTTTACCTCAGTCAAGTCATTATGTAAAATGTATGAATATAGAAATATGCGTATCCTTGTGCTATGTAGGGATGTGCTGTGCTCTAAGTGTACAGTGAATCAGTGACCCAATATTTCCTTGGCAAACTGTAAATTCACACTGGTCTTAATTGCTGAAGCATGAAAATATACATATATTCAGCAAGACAGTACCACAGCATATACTGCTAACAATTTAACAACTTTATCGTTGCACCGTGCATTTCGTAGCCATTTAATTAGCACACAAACTAATGCACATACATAATGTTTTTTACATTAAAACATTTAAAATCGCTCCAACATGTTTTGATCCTAAGATCATCTTCAGGGAGTTACACTGTTCCTAGCTAAAGTCACATTTTTAAAAACACTCACTGATTGATTTCCTTATATTAATATAAGGAAATTAATCAATATTTTTTAAAAAATGTGACACCAGCAAGGAACAGTGTAGCTCCCTGAAGATGATCTTAGGATCAAAACATGTTGGAATTCAAATGTTTTAATGTAAAAAATTTTATGTATGTGCATTAGTTGGTGTGCTGATTAAATGAATTTAACAGCTGCTACATCAGCTATGGATTAATACATTCCTTATGAGGCACAAATTTTCTTCAGAATTAATCCTGATACATTTCTTATGCTCTCTTGCAAGACCCTTAGCCAAAGCACACCAAATAAGGTCACCAATCAGTAGAATTGATACAAAACAGATCTACTGCAGAAAGACAACAGTATGGTACAAATACTGTAAAACCCTATGCTTAATTAAGCTCCATGCCATGAAGATGGAGAATGGAGGTACAGCTCCATGAATTCTTAACCTCAGCAGCAGATGGTAGTGGTCAGCTATGATTTTACAAGCCGAACTATGAGACCAGTTAGAAGAATTGTGGTAAATGGAACTCGATATTAACTCAATCAGACATTTCACCTTCAATGTGTTGGCCAGCAAAGAACATACATAAACTTATAAAATAAACATGATATTTCAACAACGCATTTGAATTTGGTTTATGCTTCAAAACTTGTTTTATATAACATGCAATTCATAAATACATTTAGGGAGAGCACTGTCAAGAAGGAAATTTCATTTTTTTCTTCTTAAACACGGGCACAATATTTAGTTTTTATACAAGGCCTGAAATTCTTGTATCACGAATTATAAAGGTCACAACTGTATTAATTGTCATTGTACCCTACAGGCAAGTACCTCTGTATATGCGGAAACTTCTGACATTTCTGCACTGCATAAATATCAGACTCAAGACAATGTTGATACATGAATAACCACAATAACCAATACCATTCTTTTACAGCAGAAATGAGTAAATTTGTATTGAACACTTCAACTTTTGAATATCTATATATTATACACAAGTATACATTCAATTATCAAAATTATGTGAACTATATAAATACAATGTCTTATCTGTATTACAAATGAAATATAGCAAGAAAATTATCTTCAGTATATATCCGGGCCTTTATGCCCAACTGCCCTGTCCTTCCTCACTTCATCACACAGCTAGCACATGTAAACATCATTACCAAGTGCCATACTCTAATTTCATTTTAACATTTCTCCTTTTCAAAATTAAGGTATTTCAAAACAAGGCAGTGGTATTGTTTGGTACCCCTAGCCATTAAAACTGGTATGTTCCCTAACATGACTATTATTCTGGACACTGCCCTTCACCTTAAGTTTCTACAAACATACATTCTCGCACTTGACCTGCTTCCATCATCACGTGTACAGGAAGGTTCCTACTCAACTGTAGTTATTTCAAGGTGCTCGTTTTCAAGAACTGGATACCAACAGAAATGTTAAGCACAGTACATGTTCTGTCTATACCTATAACTGTAGAATCTGCTTCCTAGGCACTTCTTGTGACTGATGGATTTAACCCTCTCTTTTGGTGGATTCAGTTCCATTTTCTGGTGGGTCCTTAAATATTTCTTCCATTCCTATCTCCAGCTAATTACATCTGACCTTACAAGATTACATATGTTGTTTATCCATTCTTAGCTCCAGTGATCAGCATTTTAGGTTAACTGGATTTAAATGCTGTGTTTCTAGAGACTCAAGATGGTGGGCAATGTCCAAAATATGTTCATGTTTATTGTAACACACAACTATCATAAACATCTAGATTTCATTGAACCTTGCTACTTGAACAGTGTTGCACTGATAATTTACACCAGGGCTATAGAAATACCAGAGATCAGCACCTTTCAGTAACAAGAAATTGTGATGACAGTGACCAAAATAGGGCCAAGCACCACATAATTTATTCATGACCAGTGTTATTGCAAGAAAATGTGTTATTTCTTTGTTATAATTATCAGAAACAGAACAGCCATACTAGCACAGAGTTTGAGGCACTATTAAAGACAATGCCTGCATCAGTTTCCTTTGGCTTTGTATTCCCTGCCGCTGCCACAGGATATACCTCAGTACAGTATAGCATGTACATCTCTAATATATAACATTGACCCAGTGACCCTTCATTCAGTACTATCAGACAAATTAGTGCATGTTCAGTAATCCCTCATTACACAAGCAGTCAGTTTACACATTCTCTGTCTATAAGACGCACACATAAATCCCTGTTTTTTAAATTTGCAATGCATACGCCCTGCAAATGCTTGCATAATTTGAGGTTTTCACAGCATTGCTGATGAAGGTTAAAGTCTTCTGCAATATGGCATAATGACTGGTAATTAAGTTACTAAATGTTTTGGGGGAGTAAAATAGCTAGGGATAGAGATGCCTGGAAACTGACCCTGATGGAGGCCAGGGTCCTGCATGGACCATAGTCAGCAGAGAGAGAGAGAGAGAGAGAGAGAGAGAGAGAGAGCAGGACAGACAGAGGCAGAGAGAAAGAGAGAGAGTTTTGGGGAAGTTAGCTGCCTCCTATAAAACTTCAACAATGGCATAATATCCCTGAAGGCTTTAATTTTCACAGCTCAACTTACCTAGATGCTGCAGTAACACATAACTCCTGTCCAAACCTTTCCTCAGCATGACTGCAGAACAACGTTCATGGAATCAATACATGTAATATAACTGTACTGTAATAATGAGGGGAAATACGAAGAAAAGTTTCAACTTGAAATCTAGTGGTGGAAAGAGCTAATTTTGAAAACACGTCTCCACACATGGTATGGTTTTAATCACCACAATTCTTCTGCTTCTGCATAAAAATAGCAATGAAATAACCACAAAAAACATGTTGTTAGTTTATCAACAATAACAACAACAGTATTTTCATAGTCATCAACCACCCAGATCAAACAATTTTCAACAGCCCTGGTAAAAACCTCAAAACATACCTGCTACAAAATATAACACCAATGAATCGACTTCTGACATTTCTAACAAACTCTATGTAAACAGTGGAGTTGCCAGCCAGGGGAAGACACACACGTAAACTAATACATCAACACATCATGAGACTTAAACGGGCTAGGAATACTGGTTGTGTGAGTGTATGCAATAATATAAAGGGATTCCACTTTCACTTATTATTTATATAGTTCTGTCACACCCTTGCGAGGTTCTCTCTACCTACCATTCAGAAATGGCAGCTCTGTTAGCGAATGTGGCATTTATGCTTACTGGTCACACACAAAGTTTTCCTTGTCACTAGCAGTTTCCATATTGCTGACATGTTCACTATGCTGATCCGCTGCCACCCCGCTGCCACTGGCAGCATAAAGTTCTCGTCATTCAGGCAAGACAATTCGACGATATTTCTTCTGGGGAGGTGAGTCAGACTCATCATCGGAAGGCAATGTAGGGTCATATGCATAAGTTGGTAGCCACTTCTCTAACATATGTTCAAAGAATTCTTCAAGTGTTCTGGCATCTTGATAAATTTGACTCTCTTTCTGCAAGTAACAAAGTATCATTCAAACCAGGTTCATGAGTAAATTGTTCATATGAATAAAAAGTGTTTCAGACTTCAGTGATCTCATCATCTTGGCTGAGCTATAAGGTACATCATCATCATCATCTCAAATACACAAAGGAATTTAAAAAAGTAACATGACAAAAACTCTGGTGCTGAGAGCTATCTAACTACCATGTATACAAGGCACATGGGTAGCAGGTGGTACAGATCAGAACCCCATCTAGTCATAACAGACATTTAAGTGAAGAATAAAAAACCAACTAGATGCCACTTGTTATTTTACTGTACGTCTTATAGGCTCAACATGTTTTGGGCACTACTATGCCCATCATCAGGAGCTTGCGACTATGATGTTGATGTTGTTTACCACACTGGTCGTATCGTTCTTGGTTTGCTGTATGTTGGAGGTAAGGTGCAGTTAGGCTGGAGTGGTGTCCGGGTTGCAGGCTCAAGCACAACTTGAGCCTGCAACCCAGACACCACAATAAAATAACAAGTGGCATCTAGTTGGTTTTTTTTATTCTTCAGTTATCACAATGATGCATGGTCCAATAAACATCAGACATTTAAGTTTCTACCCCACCATGACACTTATGTTTGTATAATGGCATACAAGAAATTTGGTGTCCAGTGCCTGTAGGTAGGGGGTGACAACTTGCTTCAAGTTGTTGTCTGCTACAAATCACTTGCCAGCCAGCTGCTTCTTAAGGGGCTCAAAACAATGGAAATCACTGTGGGCGAGATCAGGACTGTATGGAGGGTGGTCCATAATCTTAGAGTTGACTGGAACGATGGGGTCCAGCGACTTGCTACGAATGCTAACACGAGCAAGCTGTCACCTCTGGCTAGACACTTGACACCAACTTCTTCCATGCTAGGATACAAGCCCTAGTATCATGGTAGGACCAATGCTCAATGTCACTGCTGATAATGTGGAAGTCTGACGTGCACCATCTGCTAGCCATGTGGTGTGTATACATGGAAGTGAGAATAAAGTTCTTGATATCAGAGTGGTTATTATGTTACATCCTGGAACTTCCTCACATAATATTCCCAAATCACATATTCAAAGGACTCTTTAGGGAGAAATTAAGGTCTCAAACTCAATACATGTATAAAACAACACAAACATACCCAAGGACACAAAACATACCAGACAAGTGACATGCATTTGAATCCTGGTGCAATTATTTTGATATACGTATACATTTCAAATTCCTGAAACTTGAACTTATACAAATGGAGATAAGTTTCATGTAAGATGAGATGAAAATCTGGGAAATATGGCACAGTTTGAATTCTGGAGTTATTATCTGGAAACATTTATCATTTTTGTATCTCCTAAATGGTAAAATGAAGAAATTTGTAAAGGACAGGAGTATTTTTATGAACTTTGTGCAAGAGAAGTAACTAAATTGGTAATTTTCAGTAGTAAAAACAGTGAGGTAAGAAGTATGCAAAATTCTGTTTCTTGAATTTGGGCTGGAAATTAAAACTACTGATAAACAATGTTTATTCAATTAAATGTTCTCAGGCAGACAGACATATCAAGGTGCGAAGGTTTCCTGCCATTTCATGGACTGACTGGCACCTTGAAGATGGGGATGAAGTCAGTCTCTGAAATGTAGGAAAACCTTCCCATCTTGACGAGGCCGTATGCCCGTAAATATGTCATTGAATTTGTCACTGTGGAAGCTTCAGGACTTGTGACAATGTTTAATTTTAACCAAGAAGTTATCTTTGTTGCTGAACAACTTTAAGAGTGAGCTGAAATCAGTGGTTAATGGGTTAGCTACTGGCCAAGACAAAATCTCTGCTCCTGCCAGGAATAAGTTATTCATATTGCCTACACTGACCTGGCTCCTAAGAAAATAAGGTACTGTTACAAGTAGTAGTTCTGCATCTAGTTATTATAGTTATTATTGGCTACAGATAAAATGTGTCCTGCAAAAAAAGATATATTTTCCTTCCATTTGCACGGATTTTATGTCTAATTAAAGACACAAGCTAGCTTCAGTGGCTACACTGGCTTCACTTGCTGATGTGAAGTATGCCACAGCCTAGTCAGCACTATCAGTGTGGTGGTGTTGCAATATTTTCACACCACCAATAGATGACAGTCTATGTCATACACTGAAATGAAGGGTATATTTATTTATCAGGCTGTCTTTATGGAGATGCAAGTTCAAAAACAGAATTCTGTTTACCATAGCTCAGCAACATGGGGAGTTACATTCAGGCAAGAGCTTGGTATCAAAATGGCCAAGAGATGAAGAGACGGTGTCAATAATATAAGCTGACAATACCATGCACCAACATCAATGCTAGCATTAACACTTACCGGGTTAAAAACATATGCATTCTTGAAAATGAGACGGATATCACCAACAACTTCCTGCAAGCTATCATAGTGAGATACGTCATTAACATCCAGCTTCCGTCGGATTTTGTCCAGTGACATCGGCTTCTTGATCTTCTCGTGGTATTCCTTCACCTACAAATATGGTAAAAATGCTGCATTTATAATTTTATTTATCCAACAAATCCAACAACACACAGCTTTCTTTTATTTTCTGTGGACCATAATAATTCTGCAGCATGCGGTGGCGCAGTTGGTTGAGGCACTGCACTACAAGTCAGAAGGTCGCCGGTTCAATTTCCGATGGTGTCACTGGAATTTTTTATTGACATAATCTTTCTGGCAGCACTACAGCCCTGGGGTTGACTCAGCGTCTAACAGAAATGAGTACCAGGATTATTTCTTAGGGGGTAAAGGCGGGTGGTGCATAGGGTTGACAACCTTACCACCTTCATGTGCCGAATGTCTTAAAATCTGGGATCATAAGGTTCGTCATCCCCGTTGTGTTCATAAATAAACTAGATTGGATTGTATGTACTTGTCTAACACGACTTTATTTGATGGTAGAGATATGTATAGGACTTACTACATAAAGAACTACATGTTTTGGCACTTGACAATGGCCAATGTCAAGTGCCGAAACATGTAGTTGAAATCTGGGAGCCTCAACCTCCTGGAACCCTCTGGGCCTGTCCAGGCCTGTAATGGAATAGCTTTACCTTTTACTAATAATTCTGAACACAATGTGAACTGAAATTTCCTATAACAACCAAGTATTTTTTTGACAATTCTGAGTGAAACAATTCTGAGCTGGTTGTAAGATGACAGTAGTGTAATTAGTACAAAATTCCTCTGACAGATGACAAAAGAAGACCATCAGCTGAATCATTTTTGAGTCATGTCAAAATCAATGAATGTGTCATTCTGAAGTTATGTTACAAAGAAGGTTATGCATAGCACTACCCAGAATTTCCTACCCTCCACCCTTTCTTTTCCTCCTGTTTTAGAGACAGATTTTGCAAGGTCAGTACACATGCAGTAGGTTCAGTTTCAAAAGATCAACATGTGTTAAGTTCAGTTTCAAACTAAGCAAAACTGCTAAGAAGATCATACATGTCAAAACTTCATTTTAAACTGTAAACAATGGACACAAATCAAACATTAAAGTAATTTTCAAAGCTAAAATGTACAGCCTTGAAGGTTAAGACCAAATTCTTCTGGGATGAGATGAGATGAAGCAGTTCGGTGAATTGGTACCAACACTTCAGAGAAACCTGGTGCCACCATATTCAGGGTATTTAGCAGTCAGCATCTCATAACCAGGAGCAAACAGTGATATACTCAACACGTTGACATCCTTACAACTTCCCCATACCCTGGCGATGGAGGAGGCAGGCTGCTTTGAAATACTAATGCCCACCTACTGGATTACATGGCATCCCAGTCCAGAGGGTCACAGTCTTTATGCTCTTTACTGTGAGAAACTCAAATAAGACAGTGAAGGTGTCTTTGACAACCATGGAACTGTACATCAGGAGTTTATTCCAAAGAAGCACACTGAACAAACATTACTAGACAGACATTTTGTGGCATCTATATTAAGTCATGAGAAACTGCAGTCGAAAACTGGTTTCTCCCAATATTCCAGTTCTTTCTGTTTTTCCAGTATAGGAGTTTTCCACTAGAACCATGTGACACATGCTCCCACTCTCTATACAGACCAGATCTAGTGCCATGGCAGTTTCTCAAAATTTCATTGAGTGAAGGTAGAGAGATCTGGTAATGTGAGACTTTGTGTTTTCACGATAGTGTGCCTGAAGATTCTCTCTTCTGTGATAAGTTCTTCAGAGTTCTATGGGTCCTCTAAACCCTTCCAGATGAAGGTAAATTTTTCATGAAAAATGTCAGAAACTGATTACCCTGTGAGTGGTGTCACTGACATCACCAAAACAAAGTAAACCACAAGCTATATCAGTAGAATTCAAGCGCATGACTATCCCATGCTTTATACCAATAGAAAAGAGACTGAATCATTGTATCAAGGCACAATGAAAGTAATCAAAAGGAATACTCCAAAACAGTCATTAAATATGAAGAATATTAAAAAAAGTCCTAAGATCTTTCGAACACACTTCTAAACAGCATTAGACTTAACAGATTGCAATCTTATATGAAGCTATGGAGACTGGCACTGACGAACCAATATCAAGATCAACATGAAGTTACAGGCTTCGTATCTTTCTGAATGCAGAATCATTTTCATGAATTACCTCAAAACCAGCTCAAATGGAAGTTCTTACAGAGGCAAGTATCAGAATTACAGTCCTTCAGAATGTAACGCAAGGTACTTTGGTAGACACAATTTAATGCTCCAGAGAACCTGCTGCCACCTCATCCACCGTTATCCTCTGATATGTTTGTAAGCATTTACCCAACTAAATGGCATCAGCATGTAGTTTTGTAGACAGGTATTAACACTTCAGAGGAATCTGCTACCACCATCTCTACAGCACGGATGGGGCATAAGGTTCCTCTGAAAGGGTGACAACTATTTACCAAACTAATCAGCACCATCATACAGTCTTGCAGACAGGTAACAACCTGGAGAAACCTGTTCTTAGTACCCACCCTGATGATGACAACATCCAGTTCCTCTAAAATGTTGATAACCACATACCAATCTAAATAGCTTCACTCCCAGACCATAATCTCCATACAAGATCTGACACATTTTTATCCTCTATGTATATTCATGAGACAAATGTGATATTTCATTTAGACCTTCAAGCAATGTACCAGTTCTGCCTGATGCAAACCAGTTCATACTCTGTTAATATGTCCTTGTCAGGGCTTTTCATACCAAATTTCATGCAACAAATGATCATCCTTCAAGCACTGATCAAATCAAATCATGGCAGAGCTACAAACACCTAATTTTCCAAATTAATGAGGGGGGGGGGGGGTTGGTTGTGGTGGTGGTCACCTTACAATTGCACACAAAATATGGTAAATGTTTACTTACCACATGACAGAAAAGAACAAGGTACCAGATTTCTTCTGTCAACCATTTTAACTGGTCAACATTTCCAATATACATAAGTATAAACATCAAGAATCAATGAACTCGCTTCATTAGAGCCAAAACAGAAAAAAGACAGAGGGAGACAGCAAAAGAGAGAGTAAATGTGCATTATGTCAGAAGACAAAGCCAACATTCAATCAACAGACTGAAGGATATAGGTTAAGAGATGATGTGTTTTGTTTATACTACATATGACACTTAATAATGAATAAAGTGAACAAAATCATAGAATCGCAACTTTGATTAATGTTACAGCAGAACTGATATACTCAACAGCTCCATGGTACACAATGCATCCAACAGAACCCACAAACACAAAAATTTATACCACACTTCCTGACAAAACAAGGAATGGAAAAACTGAGCTTCTAGGTTCCATGGCAGTGAATATGAAGACAATGTTGTTTAGTATATGGAGGTACCAACATTTCAGAAAAACCTGCTGCCTCCATATCCACAACAGAAGGGCATACTGTTCTACCCTGCAGATTTATCAAACCACGTGGCATCACATTCCACAAGTACATAATACAAATAAAAACATTTTGAAATGACCCTGTATTACTCTGTCACATTTAGCAGGCTTCAGAATTCTAAATCAACTAGCTAAAAATTACAAAGGGTATGCGAAGCAACATCTGATTGACTGGAATGCAGTCAAGATTCCCAACTTTTCAAAAATTTTAATGCCTTCTTTCCCTTACATACATTCATGACTAATTTTTCTTAATCTTGTAAGGCCCAATCTGAAACATACAAACCCGTCTATCTAGCATACCCTAGTCCAATCTCAAGTACACCTGCTTCTTCCTGCTTGTTCTATCTTTTCTGTGTAACAATACTGCAAAACTCATATTGCATGTACTCTGAATGAGATCTGCGGTTTTCACAACCGCGTAGCTGAAGATACAAGTCTTCTGTGTCACTGAGCAAGCAGTTCCAGGGACCGAGGTGCCTTCACCTTCAGGCTTGTCTTCTTGTATTGCTTGACCCTGAAGATGAAGGCACTATAATCCTTTGAAATGTTGGGAACTACTTTCCCAGTGACATGGTGTCACATCCCTGAATACTTGAATGTCCACGTGCTTTGAATGCCTGCAAGTTTGCATGCTTGTTCAAAGAATGAACAAGCTGAAGATATAGTACAAAACTGAAAGAACAACATGAAGAGTAGTAATACCTGACATACTTATTTCAGTATTTACAGGAAGGGGAAAGTCTCATCTGGAGGGTATGTCATCCCTTCACAATACATATATTAAAGGGTTAAAAGACTTCCACGGTACACACGGGGTTTGCAAAACTTGTCAAATAGATTTCTATGCTACAGTTTTAGCAGTTACACCACAGTTAGAATTATGCCAATAAATACAGTACATATGAGAGCAATATCCATTTTTTTGGTATTTATTTCCATGCATTAAACGACAATTTATAAACCTATGACCAATAAAATGCATATTATTGCAATATATAATTTTACGATTAAAAAACTAACATGTTTACCTAAAATTCCAATATGTTAAACATGTTGGAGTTTTAATGTTTTAATCGTAAAATTATATATTGTAATACTGTGCATATTGTTGGTTACTGTATTACAAATTAGAAGCTCTCATGTCTCAGTCCCCTTGACATTCACCATTCAGCAAAGCATAGTAAAGCATAATTCAATCTAACTAATACCTCTGGTCCCACGGTCTCCCTGAAGTGTAGACTTGGTTCGTACTGGCAATACAATTCCAGGACAATTCTCTCTGCCAACTTCTGGTCACGGTGGCTCAAACCTCGACCTCTCCGTTCTGCCGCTGGGCTGGGAGGAGCATCAATTATTTCCTTAAGGTTGGTACACAGCAGACACTGCCACGTTTCACTCTCCCTGCCAACCAGATGTCATGCACACTAAAGGATGCTGCCCAAATTCAACAGACATTGAAATAAAAAGTGAACAGCATCAAAGAAAAAGTTGGGGTGAGGGGGCCAAACAAAATTGAAATAATAAAAAAGAGGTGTGTTAATCTTGGCATGAATCCTTGGCTTCTGTGTTACTTTTTGGGACACATTTTAAGGCAAATTTTATTAAGTAATATTGCATTAACATCAGAAAAGACAAATTTTGACAAGTTCACAATAAGCACTGACTGAACAACTAACTTTTCCACTAGACTTCAGAAGGGGGATATGCAATAAAATTTATGTCCATGTAGCTGCCACATTGGTTAATTTTCTACACATTAAAACACTACAGTGAAGAACCTTTACAGCACATTTGCAAGGACTTACAAAAATCTTTATGGTAAAATGGAACTCATACAAATGAGGTACAGATGTTGCCAATTAAACAGGAGTGAATGCATCAGAAATGTTATGCATTCATTTCCTAATTTGTTTAGTGCTATGGATGCAATACCATTTATACACCCAATGCTATTTTCGCTGAAAACTGATCATGCTCAATAAGTGACATTTCCAGACACTCGAAGTCATTACCGATGCTCATGAATTCCCCATACTGTACTTTATGAACATCCTTGCATTATCAAAATTGTGAAAATTGCAATATTACAGGACTACTGAAAAATTTTCAATTATGACAAAACACTATTCCATTTACTGCCAAGGTGAGTGACCTTTTCAAGAATTGAGGGCTTGGGGGATACAAAATTCGCACAAAATAAAACTGATAGCAACAGAACATACTGCAGAATGCCACATTAACCTCGTGCACAAACACTATCAGGATCTGAATTCATAAGGCAGGTATCACAGCATAAGATACAATTGATTTTACATGCAGAGTGCAACAGGATTTGCTTCAATAATCACCACCACTAACAACACTGTGCAACACACTTTATGCACAATTAACTGGCGTCACTTATATGTAACACGAATTTTCACATTGTCACTAAACACAAACAACAATTATGTTTCAAAAGCAGTCCGTTTTCATCTTCAGGTGAAAACACTAATCCAAACAATAACGGACTAAACTGAAACTAACAAGTTATCATGAATCACATGTGAGAAACATCAAATATATACCTCAAATGTAAATACAGTAACATATCTTGTTAGTTTTAGTTTAGTGTTTTCACCTGATAACACAAGCAGACAGCTGGTGAAACATTGTGAGTGTGGAAAAAGTCCTTTTGCATATGAAGGTGTATCCAAAAGTCCCAGGACAATGCTCATAACACGCAAGTCGTTTGTAGTTCGCGAGTTTCCCGCTAGGGTGTGTTGCGGTGGTGTCTTGTAAGTGAGTGTGCCGAGTGGCATGGTTGGATGTGGAAGCGTTTGATTGTTGCACATGTCTTTATGTGTGTATTGCATCAGCCATCTGCGATTTTCTGATATCGGCGGTATGGCAGAAGTTGACGAACAAAGGGTGTGCATCAAGTTCTGTGTGAGATTGGGTAAAACGGGAAGTGAAACTTTTGAAATGTTGAAACAGGCTTTTGGTGATTCGTGCATGAGCCATAGCCGAACTTTT
>Ga0131853_10004141_pt1 | contig 26018 bp, 7 predicted proteins | sample TergutLab28metaG_FD_92764 | JGI IMG/M metagenome (GOLD analysis project Ga0131853, IMG submission 92764) | Labiotermes labralis P1 segment gut microbial communities from Petit-Saut dam, French Guiana - Lab288 P1 (version 2) (version 2) | ecosystem: Host-associated > Arthropoda: Insects >... | reverse complement strand
GTAGGCTAGAGGTGTGTTTACCAGTAATAAATATGGCAACCCCTGCGCCGACCCCTTGTTCATTCTTGCTTCCGTCTGTATAGATTTGTATAGTGCTATCATCATCTTTACAATCTTCAAGGAAAGTAAGTGAGATGGCTGGGTGAAGCCAGTGTTTTGTTCTCGTGTCGTGATCGAACTGAACCTCCTCTTTCATGTTTCCTTCGGTGATTTGAAAGAGCTGGGCGGTTTCTTCTATTTTAATATCAATTGGAGTCAGGCCTGTGATCATGCATAGAGCTTCGTTTGAGACCGTGCGATAGGATTTAGCAATCCTAATGTTTATGAGTCTTTTGACCCTGGTTAATTTCGTTCTGTAGCAAGCCTTAGTGATTACATTTACCCATATCGGAGCGCCATAGATGAGAAGGGGTAGTATGGCTCCTGTGTATATAGACTTCAGAGCGTGTGTGTGTATGTGTGTGTATGTATGGGTGTGTATGTATGGGTGTGTATGTTTGTATGTATGTATGTGTGTGTGTCTGTATTATGTATGTATGTGTGTGTATGTGTGTGTGTGTGTGTAAGCCTTAGGTGTCTAGCACGCATTGCGAATGCGCCCCATTATGTAGTCATCTGTGGCCAGTCTGGCTCTACCATTTTCCACATTACTTCATCAACGGCACGATTTTAGGCAAAATGTTATTGAACGTAACATGTATGTTTTGATTTTCTATGCAACCTTTGTCTGCAAGCTTACTCAGTATAAGGAGAAGAGAGTTAGATATTTATCATAAACGTACATAGGCCTGATGTAAAGGACCCGTTATTCGTGTAAGATTTTAATGAAACTTGAATTTTCTGGACAGATTTTCGAAAAATGCTCAAATATCAAATTTCCTGAAAATCCATCTAGTGCAAGTGGAATTATTTCATGCGGACCGACAGACGGACAGACAGACATGACGAAGTATTAGTCGCTTTTAGAAATTCTGCGAACGTTCCTAAAACACAGATTACTCAAACAAGTGGAATAATATTTGGCGTTTCAAAATTTCCGGATGATAAACCGTGCGCACACTTCGCAGAGGAGCTGTAGATAACTGCTTTTACGGTAACGATACATTTACCAATCAAATAACGGATGCAAAATTTTGCCCATTATAGATCGTAGTTTCAGCTGAGAAAGGTCTGTATGCACTTTCTATATGAGCAAGATTGTGCTGTAGCTTATGTGCTTGCCTAGCTGGAGGATTCTCACCGTGGAGTCCAGTTTCAGTTCCAGGGCAGTGTACGTAGAATTTGTGGTGTACGAAGGGACATCGGGACTGGTTTTTTTTCCAGCACTTCGATTCCACCCTTTTAATTATCGTTCCACCAGATCTGTCTATTCATTGTTCCGTAAGCCGGCGGATGGAAAGTGGGTTTGAGAGAGCATTGTGTTTCGGATCTTTTGTTCTTGTGATCTAGCGTAAGGAAATCATTACGAACCCGGAACGAACTTTCGTAAAAAACATTAGAAGAATAAGTATATATAATTATGAGATTGAACGAATTTAACTGCAGACGTCTGTAAATTGACGCTACTGTATTGTTGGAGTAGCCTGTAGGTATATGTAGTAATAACAGTATGGCGAAGAAGAATGTTCATACTATTCGATAGGCAAGAATATATGAAACGCAATTTAACAGCAGCTACAGCAGAATTAATTCCACGAAGTATCCAGCTTCAGGCACAGGCAACTTTTAACGAGCCTAGGCTGATGTCACAACAGGGGGAGGGCGCAAAGTCGCGTGCCGGTAAAACAGCGTGTGTCTGCAGTCAGAGCGGCGCAGGTGCCGGTATTCGTCTGCTTACATGACAGCTGCAATCACGTGACTGAGGTAGGAGGGCCCTAAGGCTTATGACACACTCATTGAAGGTTGTCATGCAAAATGACGGGAATTTGTGGGTATAATCCTGCTGTACAGTTATAGTTGGGGGACCGCGGTAGCACAGTGGCTAAGGTGCTGTGCTACAAATCGAAAGGTCGCAGGTTCGACTCCAGATTGTGTCATTGGAATTTTTCATTGACATAATCCCTCCGATTGCACTATGGTCCTGGGATCGACTTAACCTCTAACAGAAATGAGTACCAGGAGTATTTCCTGGGGGTAAAGGCGGCCGGTGCGTAAGGTCGACAACCTACCACCATCCTGTGCCGTTATCACGAAATCTGAAAACCTTAACTTCCTGGAACCCTCTGGACCCCTCCGGGCCTGTAACGGGACTGCTTTACCTTTTTACAGTTATAGTTATAAATAATAATGTCTGCATTATATGGGAAGACAAAGTAACCGATGAAGCCATATTTACGTATTTATGTACCTAACGCGATGGGTGCGACGGCCCGTTCTTCGTAATCGACTATCTGCGTTTGTAATATGTCGCTGAATTCCTCTTAGTGTGAGAAATGTTTCAATGAAACGTTGTGGAAAGTGTTGGTAAGGAGGTATAGAGAGAGGTGGCAGGAAGGATAATGTTGAAATCGAACTTAGTAAGACATATTCGAAGTTCGTGAACTGGTTTGGATTTGCTGAAGGCGTCATTTCATAGACGACTTTTTGCAGGGGCGGCGATGCAGTAGTTTTTGTAGAGCAGGGAATTCCTTAACATTCAAGTACCTAAGACCAGTATCACGAGAAGAAACTTACTCATCACGGGCCATATTCTCTTAAGTCCGGAGTCCTCTCGTCTGCCTGAGATTCTTTGCGGGTTAGCATAATGCGACAGAAATTCTGGGTTAAATAGTTGAGGAATTAAAGGAACTGAAAAACATGAATAACATTGAACCTATTAAAGCCAAATGACTTATTTATGTACCACCGGATGTAACATAAAACATTCTACGTTCTGCCCACACAGCGCGTTTCTGTATTCTTTGTTTCCCTGTGTAGCACTCAGTGATCTGTTAATAACCGAGACCGTGTGTGTTTACTGCGCGGTACGAGCTGTATATTTACATGTAATTCAGGTTAATGTTCGTTTTCAAAGGTTAACTGAATAAACTCCAACCACATTTGTTATATGCTTAAGAGTATGTACGTGTTTGTTTGCACCCCTGTACGGCGCAGTTAGTCATTTAATCATCATAACCTTGGTATAACATTTTACATGTGGAAAAACTGAAGCTCATACGGCTTGTGTGCAGTTTGATGTACAAGGTAAAGGCAAACTCATAATCCTATTTTCTAACCTGTAGGGTGCTTATTTATATACGTCTTATGAGCCTCAGTTTTTTTTCCTATACGTAAACTTGTATGTCTTGCTGGTGATTGTTAAATGATTAGGTGAACCATGTAGAGGTGTGTGGAAAGGTGTACCCCATACAGTGCAGTCGTATTTTATGCAGATTTGAAATAGTGTGATGTAGTATATTAACAGTGTCTCAATTTATGAACACAATTTGAAATAATGCGATTCCAAAACTGAAGTTTTGTTGTTTATTTGTATTGCGCTTAAAATATTTTTACAAGCAAAACTGCCGTACAGTGGTTGCAGATTTATGCACTACGAGAACACATCTCCGATGTATAAATACACAATGATGTATCAGTCAAACACAACAAAACTTTATTATGTTTATTATTGGGGCGACCTGTTTCGATTCTTATAGAATCATCCTAAGGCCCCTCTAAGAATACAGATCCTTACTTAGAAGGGCCTGGGGATGGTTCTATAAGAATCAAAACATGTCGCCCTAATACAATAATAAACGTAATAAAGTTTTGTTGTGTTTGACTGATACGTCATTTTATATTTATGTATGTGTTAAACACTTTGGGATGGCAAACATTAAATTTAAACATCTCCGCCACTTTTGCATTCGTTCCTGTTGGGAATGTTAGTCTCGAATTACGCGAGGTTTTCGAGAACTCATCCTTCACATAAAATGCGACTTCACAGTACATTTAATAGGTGTGCTGTGATTGTATTCATTTACATCTTATTTTCCAAAAACCAGGTTCATTCAGTTAAGAGTTTATAACGTGCAGCTAATCGTGTGCTTAATTAATTAATTAATCACCGCGCCATAAAGGCATATAGGGAGTGGAGTTATTGTTCCATGCATTCTTAATCTCGGTAGATTTACGCCTTGGCCGGTTTATTTCTGTGAACGTAGTCCCCGGTACCCATTGTCTAGGAACCACAATGGGTCCAAAAGCCCTCCTGGAGCAACATCTGTTTCTCCTGCCGGGATTCAAACCCTCACTCCTCGGCCGTCCAGACCGTAGCTTCGTCACTGTAAGAAAGGAAGGGAATGAGATATAACAGGAGAAGGAAGAAGGGGTGGGGGGGGGGGGAGGGACGGAAGGAAAGGTTCATGACTGTTGCACAAATTGTTATGTATGTTTCCTGTGAATGTGTCAAGATAGCTTGGTCTTCTGCACGTTAGTGTTGTTGTGTAGGTCTACCGTACAGTTTTGCCATTTCTCCTAATATTCGTTATACTCTTAGTACACGACCCACAATTACTTTATTTTATTTGTTCTTTATTTTTTTAGAGATGAAATGGTTACCAACGAAGTATTCCTTTTTAGGTTGTTGCTCGCGTACACCAAATCTTAGTCGAAAGTAGACCATCCTACAAATATTTCCGACTGCGGTGGTCTTACAGTTTGTTACCATTAAATATGTGCTTCTGAAAATTGGTGACTTCTGGAAAGCGGCGTTTTATATATGGTGTGGTAGAAATATAGCGACGTTTCAGAGGGCCATGCATTCGTAGTCAAAGTAGATGAATGTACCGTGAAGTCTTCCATGATGATGGAGGCAATTTTTTTTTTTTTTACATCTACGTGGCGTCACATCCCATAAGACAGTAATCTTATTAACCGCCACCAGGAGAACCTCAAATCTCATAATCGGGTTTCTGTTTACAGGAGAATAAAAGTAGGCAAAATAATTTGAATTGGTTGGCAGTGTCAGTTTCTGCCCTTCTGTGGTGTCGCGCAAGGAATAGGTTAATTCTTGATTTCAGGCTTGTGCTGCGATGTAAATGAGATCTTAGTTCTTCTGGGATTTTACACAGCCTAGATTGATGCTTAGTTACTGACGTTTCGGGACAACCTATCGATCCCATCTTCAGCGGTCAAACAGGAATTATTCCTGTACTGCTTGACTAACCGCCAATCTGCGCTGCGCAAAGTCCCAAAAGAACGAAGATCTCATTTCGTTGTCACTAAACGTCACTTTTCAGTGGCAAGTGAACAAATTCAAACGTCTGTGCTGTAGTATACTGAACTCAGGACGTCGTTATGTCTCTTACTAGAGAGTGTTGTGCTGTAGTGACGTAACTCGGGTTGAACATACCCTTCGAGAAGGAGAATTTGACCATACATTTGCGGTGAATCGTTGTGACCATTTTTTAAAGCGTTCGTATCTAAATTTTGCAAAAATTGCCTTGTTTGCTTTGTGAAGTATGCATTTTGTATATCTGCATGTAACAATTCGAGAAACCCGGAACGTATTTTCATGAAACTTGGTACTGGAGATTTTTAAAACAATTCGTCGACTCTTCCCACTTCCTGTTAAGGTCAGACTGTATAAACACGCACTTTACACTGAATGTATCTTAATTGGAATTACAATCGGACAGTGATAACGTGCCCTTTATATGTTTCCAACCCGCACCTCCTTCTGTATTTATCGGAACGAAGAAACCTTTCGAACAGTCGCCTTAGACAGACTTCAAACACATAGGCTTAGTACAATTTTTCCTTAAGTCGTATGGTTTTGGAGATCGTTACGCACGACAGAATTATTTTTAATGAGGAGGGATGGAGTAAAGGGAGCAAGCTTTCAACGCGTGGCGCAGTTGGTCAACGGTAAGGCGATAAAAATATGTGTATACTAACACCAAAACATGAACTGGACGTATGAGAGAGAAAAGAAAGTCTCTATGCAGTCTTGCGGTCGCTCGTTTGGACTTAGGACTTTTGTGAACACGTTAATGAATCGTGGGGTTTCGTACGAGACAGGTAATTTCATGACCAGCTGAGGAACCTTTAATTTATAAAAACAGACCTTGCTTTTTTTCTTTAATACATAATCCTGAAGCTTTATGGTAGATGAAAACACTTCAGTATCTCCGAAAGACTTGATGATCTTAGCGAATAATTTTAACGACTTGAATGTCTCTGAAAGACTTGAGTTTGTAGGATCTTGGCAACTAATTGCAATCACTTCAGTATCTCCTAAAGACCTGGGTGTTTAAGATCTTCGCGAATGTTTTAAAGCACTTTAACTTCTCCGAAAGACGTGGATCTTGGAGAAAAATTTAAACCACTTTGTCTCCGAAAAAACTGGGGTGTGTAGGATCTGGGCGAAAAATTTATTTTTATTTTTTTAAAGACGCTTCTCTCGGTAACTGAGGGTACATCGACTCGAGTGTAGGGTGATTAGGTAAAGGTAAAGTTGTTTCTGTCCACGCCTTGAAGGCTTGCAGGGGAAGCAGAAGTATAGCTCCGCTCATTCTGGCGCTAGATGGAAGTGAGTGACCAGTATCACGCCACGGCCGCTATATCCCCGCGCAAGGACCGCGGTGCCCATGTAGTGGGAGGGTATTTGGGTCTCAGAACCAGTCTGGACGTTTTGGAGAAGAGACAAATGCCTTGTTTTTGCCGGGATTCGAAAATCGAATCGTCCAGACGGTAGTTGCTATACCGACTGATCTGTCGCGGCTCCCTGTAGGGTGATACTGAATAATGAATTGGAAATTGTTGTGGACTGAAGTGGTCGTGGCCTGTTTTAGGTAGATAAACTAAGGAGAACAACGAAGAACCAAAAGCCAGATAGCCGATATTCTGGCTGGTATTCGAACCGGACACCTCCTGAATACAAGTCAGAAGATTTCCTGATTGATAATTTAGGTTATGTGGTGCGCCGGGTAGCGTAGTCGGTATAGCGACTGGCCACGGACTGGACGGTCCGGGGATCGAATCCCGATGGGGGCGAGATTTTCCGCACCTGTCCAGACCGACCCTGGGGCCCACCCATCCTCCTCTACAATGGGTACCGGGTCTTTCCCGGGGGTAAAGAGCGGCTGGGACGTGAGCCTGACCCCTCACCGCCTTCTAGTACCGTGGTCAAGAAAGAGTAGAGCTATACCTCTACTTCCCCTATGGGTCGTACAGTCTGTCCAGAGCCTCAGTGCCTGTACAAGGGTGCATTTTACCTTTACCTATAGGTTATGTAGGTGAATGACATTTCATGGTTGTTAACGTTGAGAGGATGACTAATATTAACAGATTATAAATGCTCCGTTTCCCTTACCAGGGATTTAGCCAGAACGTGTTATGTGTAACATCAGTGACATAACGGACATGTTTTAAGTGTCATTTATATACGTCATCATGTGGCTTAATACTGTCGATATACTGGATTAGATATAACGAGTTTTGTAAACTTTTTTTTGTGTGGTATTCTGAAGTTGCCTGTGTCTCACCCAGGCATCAATCTGCAGTTTAATTACAGCATCTGGCCTTCGAGCGCTAAAAGAAGAATCACTGCTGCAGATTAGTGCTCAGTGCGGACTACTGTTCATGGTTACTCATAAGAGATCTTTTTGGCTTACTCTGCCTTACCTCCGCGGCTTGCATTGCACAGAAGTATTTAAAATGAGAGTTCAACAATATAAACCTAGCACATTGTCCCGTATGAATTTCTTAGGTAGCGCGGCAGGAGTTCCACTCGCCCCAGTCTCTCATAATACAGGGTGCGTATAAATTATCGGACGATTTTGCAAAACCGTATTTTCACAAATACTGAACAGAAATACGTGATGTTACTATCATTTGAAAGAGGAATGCTTGCAGTTTCATAGTGACCTTAAATGCATTCGATGTGCATCCCTCGTGTGACACGGCAGATGTCCAGGCCATACTCCCACACAACACCTTCTGCACCTGGCCACCCCGGTCACCAGACTTGATAGTGTGTGATTTCTTCCTGTGGGGTTTCGTCAAGGACATTGTTTACGTCCCACCACTTCCAAAGACACTACCAGAATTGCGAGAGCGCATCAACACTGCAATCGAGAACGTCACACACGACATGCTTGAAAGGGTTTGGTGGGAATGGGAGTATCACCTGGACATCTTCCGTGTCACACGAGGGGCGCACATAGAATGCATTTAAGGTCATTATGGAACTGCAAGCATTCCTCTTTCAAATGGTAGTAACATCATGTATTTCTGTTCAGTATTTGTGAAAATATGGTTTTGCAAAATCCTCCGATAATTTATACGCAACCTGTAGAATTCTAGGAGTGAAATGGAAGGGAAATATGTCTTACAGGAGCCGTCATTTCATCGCGATGTCTGTAGAAACGATACGAACGTGCTGCTTGTATCAAGTGGGGAACATTTTTCTCAATGAGCTGATTGTCGCGACAAAGGAGTTTCGAAATTATAAGCGTAAAGTTTATAATACGCCTTCCCACTTAACGCGACCTAAAGGGGCCTGTCAGCGAGATCTTAATGCGATGATGCGACCTCATTGAGAATGAAATCATTCTCAGCTTCCTTTCTTGCGTCATTGCGTTACGCTTTTGTTACGCTGGACACTTCGTGTAGTATTTTAATTGACGTGTTTAAATAACACGTGTGTTTGACGTTTTAAGCTGTTGATCGCCCGCAGTTCCAGGGACTTGAGAAACATTGGCTTATGCTTGGAACGTGTAATTGTGTACACAGCCGTAGACCGCACTTCGATTCTCGAACAGTCTTCCTTGGATGATAAAATACACGATTGTCAGTGTACTTAAAACTTGACATTGAGGCGCGTTCGTATAACTATTGCTGCCATGGAAAGCAGTAAGCATTAGATATTATGATTATTTATCTTTATTCTTGCCTTAGTTATCCGGTATGCAAATCTCATCATTTCTGCGCCGTATTGTATTGTCATCTGTGGTATGTCTGACCGTACTGTAATTTTCCATATCAACTCATAACGGGCACTATCTTCGGGGGGAAGAAATTGTGTTTTGATTTCCTTTACAAGTTTTGTCTAAACAGTTTTCTCGTTCTGAGAAGAATTCAGCGAGATGTCATAAATAAACGTAGGTCTTCATGTAAAGTACCCGTTATTCATGTCAGGTTTTAATGAAATTTGAATATTTTCGAAAAATCATGATGTGTCAAGTTTCATGAAAATCCGTCCGGTGGGAACTGAGTTGTTTCAAGCGGAATGATGGTCGAACGGACAGACATGACAAAACTAATAATCGCTTTTCGTAATTTTGCAAACATACCTAAGAACTTGGAATTTGGCAATGAATCCAGTTTATTTAGTAACAAGGGCAGTGCGATTGATACTTCGAGTTGAAAATTGCGCGACTTGCTTAGGTGTTCAGTCTGGTGTTGATTTCCCGACAACCTACATCATTGTGATAATAGCAACAAAGAGATTTTCAAGCAGACGTTTGCACATGTTAAAAGAGATGCCTTGGCGAGTGGGTGAAAAATCACATGGATGGAAACCAATCAGGTGTGGTTCAGCTTCTTTACGCATGTACGAGGTGTGCATATCGAGCAATTCCTAACCAGTCAGAGAACTAAACGCCAGAATTGTAACTTGCCGCACAGTGGATAGCGGATTGGTCTTATGCGTGGCTGTTTTTCGAGCTTCGGTGTCCAAAAAGTGAACGAAGGGTTGAGTGTAACCCAAGTGTCACATTTGGATAGTATAAACGTATAATTTCAGTTTTGTGGGTGACGAGTGAACATCATTCGATGTGTAAATACGGTCTAACTCGCTTGTCACGTCGTGGAATGTTACTGTGTGTCGTTAAAAACGAGTGTTGTTATAACAGAGGAGTATAATATTTTGGTTCACTGTGAAGATTTAATTGCTACCGTAGAGTATCTGACGCTGTAGACGAGGTATCGCATAATCCGATGTCGTTATAACCGGGTTCGACTATGTGTGTAAAGATAGTCATGGACCGTAATTGTACGTGTGGACGTATTGAATGTGTCAGAATTGTGTCGTTGTGTGAGCTGTAGTTCTTTGCATGGCAGTCGAGTGACAAGTGTTGCAATTCGACCCAAGTTTAAAGTAGGGCAATCCATGTTATGTGCGGTTTTGATTTCTGCGAATTAGGATTTATACGATTTTTTAATTTGGAAGTATTATGTCTTGAAGGATATCAAGTTCAGTAGCTATAGACGGTAATCCCAAAACTAATTATCCCTCCTGCCGCACTCTGGCCCTGGGTCGACTGAGCCGGTAACAGTAGTGGGTACCAGGGATATCTCCTGCGGGTTAAAGGCGGCCGGTGCGTAGGGCTGACAACCTTGACACCTTCATGTGCCGATTGTCCAGAAATGCTATAGGCCTCAAACTCCTGGAACTGTAAAGGCCCGTTTAAGCCTGTAAACATACAGACACTGGAGAATAATACGAAATGGCGTGTGAATCAAAGGTCTTGAAAGCCTATGGAATTAAAGTATGGGGGCTGAGTGAGGTACGGAAAGAATTAAATATGTTCAGGTTAGACTTTGAAAGAAATTAATGGGTATACTGTATCCTGCAGACAATGGATTTGTTTAAATGTAATTTGGCAGTGAGAGTAGGAGAGGCAAGTGCATAGGACATATTGTAAAGGACTGATATCGGATTGTGTGTTTGGATATAGATAGTGCTGTGATTGGCAGAAGCGTAATGTAATGCGTGTGAGAAGTTAGACTAAGGATTTGAAGGAGGAACGGCGTAATATTGGATTGCGTTTGTATGGGCGAAGCAAAAGGAGTGTAATATGTGACAAATAACAAAGTTAGTGAAAGGCAAAAATGGAGCTGAGTCCTTCCTGAAAAGCTAACAGGTGTTCAGCTAGTCAAGAATTTCCCACATTTTATGGAACCTGAAAGTTCATTACCGCATTGGCAAGAGCCCGCCAGCTCTTTCTATTCTGAGCCAGATCAATATAGTCCATGCCCCCCATCCCACTTCTTGAAGACCATTTTAATACTGTCTTCCCATCTACGCGTGGGTTTTCCAAGTGGTCTCTTTTCCTCAAGTTTTCCCACCAAATTCCTTTAAGCACCACGTATCACCCCATACATGCTACATTCCCAGCCAGTCTCACTCTTCTTGATTTGATCACCTGAATAATATTCGGTGAGTACAGATCATTAAGTTACTCATTATGTAGTCTTCTCCACTCCCCTGTTATTTCATTCCTCTTAGACCCAATTATCTTCCTCAGCACTCTTTTCTAGAACACCATCAGACTATTCGTCCCTCATTGTGAGAGACCAAGTTTCATACCCATACAAAAACATTCTTTAGCAAAACTTTCCGAAAAGAGCCCATTGATGTTGGCCGGGAAATGAATTTCAGTCGGCAGGCATCTCGTTTTGCGAGTCACTTCCCACTGGGATCGTCCCCTGTTTACGTGTGGCTTCCTAGTGAAAGATGTTTCATGTTGTTTCGCTTTCATGTTCTGTATGGCCCAACAGTTAATGTGAAGCAAGCGTTCGTCTTCCTAATACTGATAATCGTAGACTGCTTTCTTAACACCAATTTATTAACCAACTTTTTTTTGCACTGCACTGCATATACTAAAACACTAATTTTCACTCCGACGCGTTTCGGCATCTACTATGTATTCTTGTTCAGGTAAAAACTGATTCGCTAAGAAGTTATGGAAAATGAGAAATAAGTGTTGTCGAACAGTCGCGCAGCTGGACTGAACGAATGCACAACGTCTTCAGTGACTCAGCTGCTAAGACAAACGTGTGTGCTTCACATGCAACCCACACCCTGAGTACCGTTATGGTAAGGATGGAACAGGTGTTCAGCACGTGGATTAAGCTACAGCACAAGCAAAATGTGTCTGTCAACTTGCCAAATATTAAAGCAATGGATCTTAGCATTTAGGATGATTTGGTAGTTGGGGGAGGCGGAGAAGGAATTTGCGAAAAGGTTGGGATGTTTCACAAACTTACAGAAGCGACACGGTTTTCGTGACGTCATGGTATCTGAAGAGGCTGTCTCTGCGTATGCTCGTGCTGTCGAAGGTTTCTGCATGTTGCTTTAAGGAGTTCGTCGAGGTAGGAGCTTGTTCTCCAGAACAGGACCGGACTAATGGGTGGACCAGCGGGGGAGCTGCCCGGTGCACCAACTTTCAAGGGGAGCTAAGACCTCACTGTAATAATCGGAAGTATGATATTGGTACACGCAGGTATCCACATGCGAAATAATTCCTCAGAATTCTCACCGGCCCTGTTAGAGGCCGAAAATGTTTGAAGAATTTTAGTTTGAAGGGGCGCCAAATCATTAACGTGCCCCGGGCGCCCACATGTCTAGGGCCGGTCGTGTGGATCGGGTAAATATTCTGGCAAGGAATTCGCTTGCGAACATACATTTTACAAGAAGGGAAGTTAGTCCCAAGACTTAGAGCAAACCTGTAATTTTTATTATTTTCTATTGGAAAGACTTTTTTTTCGTTTTACGCGAGTTTTGATTTGCACGGTTGTGTTCAGGAACACATAAACCTCGCAAATCAGGGATTATCTGTATCTTGTAGCAGTATTATTATAATCACTAATAGCGCAACAAGTGCTGTGATCATTGCCATTTGTTACGAAGAGCTGAAAGTAAACCAGTTTGGTGTGCAGACCAAATGTGACTGCATCGTTGTTGTCTAGCACCATGAGCTGCAAGAGTTCTGTTATGCCGCTAACATATCCTTTCCTGAACAGTCGGGTGGAGGTTTAATATTGAGGGAAGCCTTTCACATGTCCCTTTTCAGGCTTACACCGCGGTGTACGTGAAACATTCGTGCTTGTGGGATGTTGCTAGCTGCCAGCCTACGCTGCGTAACATCCCCGAAGAGCAACGGAGTGTTGCGGCGTGAATACGGAATGTATGAAATTTAAAGACTGCAGTTGTCATGACCACCTTTATGCGGTAGATATCTTGTCCTTTTAAGGTCTGCTGGAACTACTTCGTGAAGCTTATTAGAGCTGAATTGGAGGGGCTGAAAACGAAGTCCAATGCATAATACCCCAAATGGCAAAGAGAAAAATGGTTAGCGGTGATCGAAACGTACGCGTTACATATACACATGTATGATAATGTGTTTTTTTTTTATTGACTGTTCAGCATATATCCATCTATGTATGACGCTACAGCCCCTTCCGTGCTCCGGCCTTCCTCAGCAGATACCTCCATTCTTCTCTTTCTTCTGCTCGTCTCCTCCATCCTCTTATTCCTAGGATCCTTCAGGATATACACTGTTTCCTTATTTTTAGGGATGTGCGTGCTAACACCAATTTCGCTGCATTATGCATATGTGCATCTCCTTTATTAATCAATCTGCGTAGTCTGTCGTGGCATTATATATTCTACGACACATAGAGTCGACCCTCACTGTACATGGGAGTTGCCTTCCTTAAAATCGCCTTGTATATCGAAAACCGTATACAATGGGGAAATAGTCATATATAATAAGCATTAACATATAATACTCATATTTTGGGCAAATATTCAAAATTAACTAGAATATAGTTACATCTGCTTTTCATACACTCATGTTAAAAAAAAAGAACGCGAGGATTTCAGATGCTTATTCATTTGATTAAAATATTTTGTTCGAAAAATTTAAGCCCCACCTCGGTTGTACGTAATTCCTTTACGAAGAAAGAGGGTTTAACGAACGCGCGACTACACCTTTACAAGGATGTCTCCCCGTTGTCAACGTCATTAAAAATTGGGCATTGTGACTGCATATGTTTTTTGTACGTCAAAGTTTTTGTGATAATTGGTGATTAATTAAATTAAGCATTTTTAAATCTTTAAAATGAATGGTATCTGGTTAACACACTGGCTTGCTGATTAGCTGTCTGATTACAACAGCATGGCTAAGTTATTTGTGTTTGTTGCTTGGCCGCAAATGTGTCGGTGATTAAAAAACGGAGCACGTGCACAAGTGTCAGTATTATGTGTAATCCTATTGAAATAAATGTGTTATTGTTTACGTAATGAACTGGTATGCTCAGTTCTTCATATACTTGACGAAACTGAGAACAAAACAATTAATACGAGAATTTTTTTGAGACAGATTTGTTGAAGAGGGTGGGGAATTGGGTGGCATCAAGGAGTGTGCCTCACGTAAGTTTTTGTAAAGGCGCCAAACCATCTGAACACCAATTGGTCTCGTGGAGTGGATAGCACAGGGGACGTACAGGATACGGTTTATGGCTGAGTACGTTTGTGTGTTATCCAGGGTTGTGGATGATACGTAATATTTAAGTACATTGTCACAAGTTGGCAGCAATATACGGCAGTAAGAGGCATCTTTGCTCAGTCCGTATTGCAGTCTCGACCTTTACCGAAAATTTGTATAACTTGTATGTTTAGTGATAGCAGTACTTTAAAGTGTCCCTCTATGTCTGCAGTAGCCTATATAGGGTTAATAGTTGTCAGCTGAAGGGTTATCCTTGGAAACAGTGAGAGATGATAGTTACCAAATTTTCGGTTAGGCTTTCAAATAACTTTTCGCGATGAGAAAACTAAACAAGAAGCAAAAGGAACAAGTTCTTCAGTATTCCGTTGACATGCTCAGTTATTCGTCTACGTGTCAGGAGCACCTGGTGATGCTATGCTATATGAGATCTTTCCGCGGTAGTGCCTTACTGATTAATATGCACACATTGTTATGCTAGACAGAACATAGAAACTGAATGTGTAGGTCTGTATCATCAATATGGATGACGGAAGTAACAATTTACTAAAGTATAGGAGCTATTAGTACCACTTTCTGAACGTTAGCTGGACTATATATCAGCCCTATATGCTGTTATCAACAGCTGCGTTAACGGAAGGACGCAGCATATTCCCAAGCTCTATCAGAATTTTTTGTTTTATTTGCGACACATCTTTATTGATTTCGTGAATATGGAAGAAAACAGGCAATGTACGTAAAAGTATCATCGTGGCGCTTTCGCGCAACCACGGTTGCCGTGTGAAAGGAATAAGTATTACATATTCTGGGTGTGTGTTTGTAGACTTAGTTATCTAGCATGCAAAGAGTATGCGCTGTATTATATTGTCATGTGTGGGCTGTCCGGCTGTACCATATACTTCCACATTATCTCATAAATGGCACGAATTTTTTAAAAATATATATTGATTATTTTCATTGTTACACCGTGCATGTTGTCGAGTTAATTATTATACCTACTACTGCACATATATAAAATTTATAAAATTTACACATTAAAACATTAAAAACGCTCCGACATGTTTCGGTCCTAAGACCATCCTCAGGGAGCTATATCTTCCATGCTAAAGTCACATTAGAAATAGTCACAGATTTATTTCGTTGTACCAGTTGGGTATTGTGGCAGCATGCCGTGTTGTGTAATGTTATGTTGTGAAGAGCGCTCTGCTACGGATGTGCATTCTGTGCTTCGTTGCGTGATACGCAACGAAGCTCCCTGAGGATGGTCTTAGGACCGAAACATGTCGGAGCGTTTTTAATGTTTTAATGTGTAAATTTTATAAATGTTATATATATGTAGTGGATGGTGTAATAATTGAGGAAAATATATTGAATTTAAAATGTGTGTTTTGATTTTGTTTACAATATGTGTCCGAAACATTTCTTCTTCTAAGCACAATCGAGCGAGATATGATCTAAAACGTGTATTGGTCCTCATGTTTACTAATCGTTTTTCTTGTCAGTTTTTAATGAAAGTTTAATTTTCTGGACAGATTTTCGAAGAAATACTCAAATATATATATATATATATATTTTTTTTTTTTTAAATCCGGACAGTGGGGGACGAGTTGTTCCATGCGGACGGACAGAGAGACATGACGAAGCTAATAGTCGCTCTTCGCAGTTTTGTGAACGCGCCTTAAAACCCCCTTCAGGGTTATGACGTCTTGTGTCGTAGAAATTACCAGATATTTAGGAGGAAACTGCAGCCTCATCTTGAACTGGTGTCTTTCGAAATTTCGGGTAATTTCTACAAATTATGACGCCCTCAGGGTCCAGACGGTGGTTTCGATGTTCGTCTGAATGTTGAATGAAACTGTGTTCATGATACTGGCTCTTCCTTGAGCGAATTTTCATGATAAGCGTAATTTCGTAATTGCCACCCGATCGTTTATCAGATGAATCGCTTCTAGCACATTCTTGTGCAATTACGTGATAAATAAATACTAATTAGAACAGCGCTGTATTGTGACGTCATTAGGTTACGTTTTTTTGCCATGATAATAAAACTTAACGTTAAAAATATCAATAATTATGGGTGAAGACGTCATGCGGGTTACAAGAGACCTCTGGAGAAACTGTTTTCACGTATCTGCTCACTCCGTATTCTAAATCACATGACCCAGTGTTTTGTGGATTATAGTTTTACACATCGCTTGTAGCCACACAAAACGATCATTTAAGTGTTGCAATGAACGTCCACCATTATCTGTGTAATTTCCCACTCATTGTGCTTAACTTTTTTAGTATTAAAATTGTAATTCTCGCGTTTTCACATTTTGGGTTTAGTACGCCTGATCGGCTTTCCGGATTGCGGAAAGGTCGCGGGTTCGATCCCCGATGGTGTCATTGGATTTTTTTTTGACATAATGCTTCCAGCTCGCTATGGGTCTACACATCTTGTAACAAAAATTAGTACTGGAATATTTTCTGGAGTAAAGGCGACCGGCACCACCTTCATGTGTCGACTGTCTTGAAATATGGGAACCTCAACCTCCTGGAACCCTCAGGGCCTGTCCAGGTCGGAACAACGATTGCTGTACCTTTTACTCTGCGGACTGTTCGAATAACCTCCCCCCCAAATACCCTAACATATTAATACCGTCATCGACGTAATACACTATATTTTTATATTTATTTATTTACTGCAGTTGGGTTGTTACCCGGTGGCAGTGGTTATTTTACATGTAAACAAAACATGAAATTGGTTACTACTAAATTTAAGTTGGGAGGGCTACATGAGAAGCATGTAGTGGAAACTTGGAATCTTGGGAACCATCTCAGCATTTGCTTATAGACACAGGGAAACCAAGAAAAACCTGTGTCGAGATGTCAGTACGAAAAAACAAATAAAGACATACATGCACATGTTCACACACCATTGGCTTTTATGTATAGGAGATGTACTTTGACCTATATGTAAAGATGGAAGTTTCAACCCTTTCACCGCTCACACCATTCCGTATGTAAACTGCCTGCCTAAGTCCTCCCGACATTATTCTTGGGACTGCTAGACCTTTGAAGGTATGGCTTACATGTTGTTCCGAAACGTCGGTATTAAACTACCGTTCTACGCTGCGTAAAATCCCAAAAGAGCGCAGATCTGATTTACACCGCGGCGGAAGCCTGAAATCACGCGCAGAATTAAATTTTATTTATACGGCGTAAGAAGTAGTTCATAAATGGACCTTTTGCCAGTGAAAAACTGTTCCGTGCTTACACAGGACACTCCCATAGACTTACGAAGATGTAACAATCTGATCTAGAATTCGAAGCCCGGACCAGCATCCCTGAGGTGTAAAGTAAACAAGGTGATTAGCGTAGTCTTTGTTTGTGGTGAAATTGAATTAACTTTGAGCTACTTAGAAATTTTTAAGCCATTAACTTTGAGCTACTTAGAAATTTTTAAGCCCATTTGTATAAGTCGCGGAAAGCGTCTATTAGCTTCGTCATCTCTGTCCGTCCGTCCGTCCACATTCATCAGCGCGGCTTTCACTGGATGGATTTTTGTGAAATTTTGTATTTGTGACTTTTACTAAAATTTGTCGACAAACTCCAGATTTGGTTAAAATCGAACAAAAAATATCTTGCGCTGTACGTACAGATCGTAGTACTGTTGTGTTGTTGAATGCAGTACGAAATATTTTGCAGCTCACCGCAGTGAAAAGGGAACCCATTCTTGCGTTTCCATGGCAAAACTCGACGGTTTTATATTGTTGACAGCTACATGTAGGTCAACAATAGAAAGAAAACGCATTATTGCGTGTCAGTGGTAACAGTCGTTACGAGAATTCGCCACAGTGTTATACGTAGGTGCCTGTCTTGCTGTATCTCACATCATTCGCAACTTCGACTGAAGGGCTGGGCGGCCATCTTGCGCAGCAGCTGGCCCCATGACGCCGTTGTTTGCTGTCTACACCGAGTTTGGGTGTAAACAAGATAGTGGAATGAGGAATAACCAAGCCATTCCCATGTACCCAAAGGGACGTCAAAGAGAATACAAAGTTTCTTGTTGTAATGCATCAGCAGAATTCATGAAAGCAAGCCAACGTCTTCAGCATCACCTAGACCATCTGAACTTTGTCAGTCCTGCAGCTTGCGTGAATTCGAATTTTATGGAAGCTACGCTATGCATTTTTGGTTAAGGTTGTTTCGAAACGCATGAAAACATACCGTTTCGGCGCTCCGGGGAGCCAAGACTCGGTCAAATAAATTTTCCGGCGCATCTAAAGATAAACACCCTCCTTCGTTTCTACGTAAATTCATTATTCGGACTTAAGCGCTCGAAGACCTATATTTATTGACGGTGAGCGATATTGCAGCCGCGATGACCCCAAATTTTAATCCAACTCTGTAGCATATTCATTTTTGTCTTTCTGTTTCCTATCAGGAAATGTAAATATTGCAAGAGGTATGTAGCCCACAGGATTATAATTTGACCTGTTTTTGTATGGGTGTGAAACTTGATCTTTCACGTTGAGGGATGAACATAGGCTGGCGATGTTCGAGAACGGAGTGCTGATGAAGGTGTTTGGGCCTGGAATGAGGGGTTAACGAGACTGGAGGAAATTTCACAGTGGGCAGCTGGATAATTTGTGCTCCTAGCCAAATATTATTCGGGCGATCAAGTCAAGATGAATGAAATCGTTGGTGCATATGACACGTAAGGTTTGCTTGAGGAAACCATATCTGTGTTATATAAGGACTCAATCCGTACCGCTCTGTAAACACCCTCCACCTCGGTTATAAAAACCAAACTGTTGATATTGTATGAGGCAAAAGTCGCTGTTTGTTCTTGAGAACACATAAACGGAATGTAATCACCATGTGGAATGTGTCAGTGTTAAAACTGGTGGTACGGAAAATTCCTGGCAGATTTTAGAAGGTTAATATTAACACGGATTAAAAAAAATCGTTTGCGAGACTGTGCGACTGAATTTATCTGACTTAAATTAGGGTTGTTGTGTATGCGGTTATGAACGTTCGGGTTTCATGAGATGCGGGCAACTACTCAAGGACCTACTGTCTTTACACGAAGGACTCTGTTCCTTGCAGTTAGTGTCGTTATTGCTAGTGTAACGCGTGTGTATGACTAATTGATGACTCGTTTCTTTGAGTAACTAACCAGCACTAGATGTACTTACCAAGAAAACCAATCATTAGTGAAAGTGTTATAAACTAACTATATTTATCACATATTTCATATACCTCGAGTAGTCTTATATATCACGCTTCTTGAGTGACCAACGCTCAGCGACCGTATTGCATGTGAACTTTAATATCCCCCGATGTCAAGTACTCAAGTCACCCTGAGTAAGTTTTTCCAGCACCTTTCTATACTTTTCCACTCTAAAGCCAGGAAAGACTTGTAGAAAAAGTGTGATTGAACGGGTAGAAAGACTATAGACGCCCTTCAGTGTGTCCGAGCAAGGTTAATGCAACGGTGGAAGGATAGGTACTGCGCAGAAATTTTACCGACTGGTTCTGGTTTAATGGGAAGTGTACTTCTGACGTGGCCTTCCAGGAATCCTGTGACATTTCAGCGTACTGAAATCAACATTACAACACACGGAAGGACAAGAAACATTTAATGCTTCCGGCGTAGGAGAGGAAAGTCACATGTGCTGGGAAGGTCATTCTGTAGATAACTTCTAAGTTTTACATTAGTCTTTCTAGAGGCATTCGCAAAATTGCGAAAAGCGACTGTCAGCTTTGTTATGTCTGTCTTTCGCATGGAACAACTTGGCTTCCACTGGACGGATTTTCATAAAATTTGGTATTGATGATTTAAAAAATCTCTGTCGAGGAAATTCGAGTTTCTTTAAAAATCTGACAAGAAATATGGATACTTTACATGAAGAACTATGTACATTTATGAAAATATGTCACTGAGTTAGTCTTAGAATGACATGCGGTTCCAAACAAAGTCGTAGAGAAAAGACAATACACATTTCGTGAATCTTATGTTTATTGGACCGTGCATCATTGAGATAGTTGAAGAATAAAAGACCAACTTGATGTCACTTGCTATTTTATTTCACTTCTTATGTGCTCAACATGTTTCGGACATTAATATGTCCCTCATGAGGAGCTTGCGACTATTCTGTTGATTTACCACATTGGTCGTATTGTTCTTGGTTCGATGTGTGTTGGAGATTCGGTGTGGTTGGGTTGGAGTGGTATCCGTGTTGCAGGCTGAAGCACAACTTGTGCTTCAGCCTGCAAAACGGATACCACGGTAATGTACAAATGTAGCTATGACGTTCTCCTACTAGCTAGAACTAGATGCCATTTTTTTATTGGTGGGTTATTTATCTAGGTTCAGAGAGCCTCTGTCGCAAAGTGGGTTACTTGGTAAAATTCACAGCTGCGAGTCTTTTCATACGCAGGAAAAGCTGCCACACACACACACAAAACTGGATAGACTTAATTGTGTGTGTTTGGGGGGCAGGAATCCCTCTGTTTTTTTTACGCAGGATTTTATTTAACGCGCGGATAATGTTTTCGATAAAATTTTATTTGCATGAAAATATTAAATTAGTTGAGTCATTCAGTGGCATGTGGCTTGTACTTTTATATTGCTTGGATAATGTCGTACTTAGCACCGAAAATTGGTATTGTGTTTGGCACATTATAGAATTATGTGTTGCTGTGCCTTCATTGTGTGTGTGTTGTCATTTGTATTTTAATTCATGGGACTTGTTGTTTGAAATCATTACTGAGACCTTGACATATACCATAAGGAAACATCAATAGAATGAATAATACTAGGTACCAAGATCGCTGTGGGCGGCTCAGCGGTTTTTGTGTAGGCTATACAGGGTGTTAACATACATAAAGTACAATTATTGCGTTTAAGAATGAAGCGTAACTTGTGTTGTCTGTGATGCAAGGTGTTAGTACAAATTACTTGCGAACTTTGTTTTTGGAACATGAATCGGTAAAGTTGCGTCGAGTAGTAACGCACATTTTAGTGAAGAACTTTCTAATGGAAAAAAAAGACTCGTTCAGAAAACGTTGCGTTATATTATATGTTCGTGTCATCTGCCACCTTTACATTTAATGTCGTCGTGCTTCCATGTTAAGCGAATCCCATGTCATCACGTTATCTTACAAATTCAGGCTGCGGGTGTAGACGAGGTACTTAGATTCACGGAAGTAACTCTCCCGACGAAAGTGGTGTTCCATTTTTAGGTTACCTTATACACTGCAGTATCGAATAGTAGCGTAATTACTAAATACAGAATTTGAAAGGATGAGGGAAGTAGAGGTGCTGCCCTGATTTCATTTATTAGACGCCTGCGCATAGCCGCCAAGAGCGCCTACGACCTTCGTCATGTCCGCCTGTATGGCCGCCTGTCATTATGTTCGCATGTATTAGCGCCCACTGGACAGATATCCGTAAAATTTGATATCGGAGGCTGTCGATAAATTCCAAATTTGGTTAAAACAGGACAATAATGTCTGGCAACTTAACATGAATACGTACTCAATTATTATACCAACTACTACACATATATAAAATTTATAAAATTTTTTACACATTAAAACGCTCCGACATGTTTCGGTCCTAGGACCATCATCAGGGAGCCTTATCGTCCTTGCTAAATTCACACTATAAAAAGTCACATTAATTTCGCTGTACCAGTTGGGTATTGTGGCAGCATGCTGCCACAATACCCAACTGGTACAGTGATTCCTAATCACTGGACGATGACGTCGACGAAGGAACGACGAGTTTGTAAGTGGTCTTTCAGCTTTGACGCTGAGTATGAGAGTAAAAATACTCTAACCGTCCCGAAGTACTGCGGGCTTGGAAAGAGCTTGGACAACTTGAGCGTGACATTTCGACTTGGAAAGTCAGGAGTCTGTGTAGGGCGGCCGAATTGGAATTCCGGAATATGGCAGGCACACCGGAGAGATGAGAACTAATGACGAAATCTTGATCATAGGACCTGAAGGGAAGAGATAACTTGGGTGAGTTAGGCGTATGTTCGTACGGTACTATGTTGACTGATTCGTTTGGCCGAGGGTTATATCCACTGGGAGATTTTGTGGACACATTCGGGGTATCTTGGTTGACATGTAAATTGAGAAATTTCTTTACCTTCTGAGCAAGTGTTAGTTCTTAAAAGAGCTTCCCAGCTCCATGAATTTGGTTAATTACTCAGCTTAGATTCGGTGGAAAAAAAGTGGTCAGGTGAGACTAGGATGGCATTTCATTAAACAGCGCATTTTCTGTTGTTCTTCACACCGTCCAGTAACACGACAGCTGTAAAATTCTTAAGCCTGAAAAACCATGACGTAGTGCGACCGGAACGTGTCACTGGCGTTTCGGAGCCGCGGCTGTCTGAACCTCTACAGCAATAACACCAAGTGTTTCTTCTGCTCGGCGCGGTAAGCTACCTGAGATGCGAGATATGAGATTCTAACTCCAGTAGCTCTAAGGATTATTATTTTCTGGGATGTGTCGCCGTGTTGTCTGGTAGTAATTTACCTACTTTTTGGAAGAGACCGTGGGCTCCATATTTAAAGCAGAAGAGATGTTCAGATCTTGTGAACCTGGAGTTCCGGGTAAGATATATTTCGTTTCTTGCGTGGAAAGAGTTGGGCAAAGTAAATTAAGTCCTTTTCTCGACTGCAGTATTACGCAATGTTTGTTGATATTTGTTTACCCTCGATTCCGGTTAGTCAATCGGTCCTTTCTTCGAGCGTCTACCAGTTCATGGTATGCTGAGTAACTTCCAACAAAAGCGATAGTCTCAATTACAGCGCGGCGGAAGCTGAAATCTCTCAAAGTAAATTAAATTCAATGACAAGCCTCGGATTCGAAAACTGTGGAATCGCCTTAAGTACCTACAATAATGGAGAAGATATAATATTGTCTGATAACTCTGTCGGTTCTTCTTAACACTGAAGTGAAGGTCTAATCGATCTGTTTATCTTACGAAGATATATATCGGACCTTCTGTTGTACTTTGAAATCTACGTATTAACTAGATGAGATACAAAGAATGAAAAATCACGGAGAAAGACTGTATAGTATACCTTACTTTTACAGCTTTAATAAAATTTAAGAAACAAAATTAAAACAAATTGTACCCTATTAGGGTTATTTTAATATTTAAGAACTTCCCCTTTAACACCCGAAGTAAAGGAATATAATTTTAGTGCTTTCATATAATATAAATTTATTAACTTTAATATACAGTCTTGACTATGGTCTAGATAATTGTCAAATGTGCGCAGGAAGATGTAGAAACGTCGAACAACCTGCTAAATAAAAACTATTATCTAGTTTCGGTGTATTCAACTCGAGTTATCGTAAAGCCGATATCTCAGACATCTGAAAAAGTATTATTTTAGTGTTTTGTATTTAATTATCTTTCTACGTATATTTTTAATTGACTGATGATGGCTTTTCACTAAAGCCGAAACGTGTAGCCAGCAATAAAACTGATGTAAATTGAGTTGTGATTGACCCTTTGTACTTGGGGTGGAAACCCGTTTAAAGTTTAAACAACAGAACAACCTGTGCTATGTCTGCTGACAACTCATTTTTCACCAGTGAACACGGTTACTGAATTCGATATGCCTTTTATGAACAGGACAATGGTGATGTATATACATATATACTCCTGCGTGCTGTAGGTTGATTAGCCCGTACAGCGTCATTTTCATCGTCGTCGTTGTCATGGAGATTCGTCTTTGTGAATCTCATAACCGAAGCTCGAGCTCTAAAAATAAATTAATGAACCAAAGACGCGCGCAATTTTACCCTTAGGTTCTTGTCTAATTTCATTTTTAAATGGAAGGTGTTAGAGCGAGAATCATTCTCAGGGTGTGAGTCTATTCCTGACATCTAAATGCCTATGATTATCATTAGGACCTGCATAACCTACTCGTACATTCAGCCATCCTGAAATGTGGTGCCGAAGACGAATGGAGAAAGGACTGATCGTGCTTAAAAATTAAGAAGTGTTACATAGAGTGAAGGTGGAAAGGAACATCCTACATACGATAAAACGAAGTAAGGATGGCTGGTTTGGTCACAGCTTGCGCTGCAACTGTTAAAACATGTTACTGAAGGAAAAATGGAAGGGACGAGAAGATGAGCAAGGAGACGTAAGCAGTTTGTGGATGACATTAAGGAGAAGAGAAGATACTGGAACTTGAACCGGGACGCACTAGATCGCACACTGTGGAGAATTCGCTTTGGAAGGGGATATGGACCTAGAGCACGCAATTAATGACAGAACTACGTGCATTGAATATAGCATTCGTACATTCATAAGCTCTGCGTTATTGTATTGCTGGATAGGTCCTGAGAACCATAGGACAGTCATTGGTACTGGCCCCAAGGGTTATTATCATTGCCAACAGAAAATAGCCACAAATCTTGGGAAACACCGTCTGACAAGACATCGGTCAGCTCTGCCAGCAAATCCGACTTCCTCACGTCCTCGATCGTGATTCCTGGGCAATGCAACTTTATTTGTAGCAGAGAGGAGCGGATGAAGGCGAGTCCTCGACGCCTCAAAACCGAGACCTTCGGCTAAGGGAGCATACCCCTACAGAAAACGGACATGTTTGGAGGCCCTGAGGTTAGCTACCACCAAACTTACTCAGCGAGGGACTGGTTATCCATCCTGAGGACACCCTACCCAACTCGGTATCTCCAGAGGAAGCATAGGACTGATTCACAAATGACAACTAAGTCGAGAAAGAGGACAGTGAATCCAGGTTTAATGAAAATAGGCGTTTGGAATTTCAGAGGTTTATATGGCAAAGAGAAACTGCTGCAGGAAGAGTATAAAAAAGCAAATGTAGATATAGTAGTGATACCAGAAACAAAAAAGAAATTAAAGGGTTCGCACGAGTTGGACGACTATATTTTATTGTACAGTGGTGTCCCAACGAATGAAAGAGCAGCCGCAGGTATAGCAATAATGATTAAAGCCAAATTTAAAAAGAGAATACATAGTTACGTGTTTGTAAATGAAATAATTCTTCAATTAAGATACAAATTGCAAAGAGGATATTTAACACAACTAGCTGTCTATGCCCTCGAAGAAGGGAAAACAGAACAAACAGGAGAATTGTATGAAACCCTCCAAGATCAGATAGACAAAATAAGTAAAAACGATTACATTGTCGTTGCCGGAGATTATAATGCAAGAGTTGGAAATGTTCCTATTGACGGAATTTTGTGTACAAATGGTGAAATTACTACTAACAGTAATGGACAGAAACTAAAAGAATTTGCATCTGTAAATGAATTAAAAATAACGAACACATTTTTCAGACATAAAGAGATTCATAAAATGACGTGGAGTGCTCGAGCTTACAGATCCATTATAGATTACATTCTAACAAACAAGAAACTGTCACCTTTACTAAATGACACTAAAGTTTTTAGGGGATACGATGTTACTACAGACCATTACTTATTAATTTCCAAAATCTGTTTACCTCAAAAATGGTATACATTTACTAAAAGATCTCTACGGCAAGAAGAAATTTTTGAGGTACATTTGTTAGAGGACCGAAGTATAAAATTACTTTATCAGAGGAGATTAGAGCAAAATCTGATGCACTCACCATGCAGCCTTAATATTGATGTAGAATGGCAAACTGTAAAGTACACACTACAACAAGCAGCGAATGAAGCTCTAGGCAAAAGGAAAAAGAGAAGACACAAAAGGCGTTTAATTTTATGGAATGAGGATATTAAAAACTTGATTGAAAACAAGAAGAAGGCTTATT
>Ga0131853_10004139_pt1 | contig 26021 bp, 13 predicted proteins | sample TergutLab28metaG_FD_92764 | JGI IMG/M metagenome (GOLD analysis project Ga0131853, IMG submission 92764) | Labiotermes labralis P1 segment gut microbial communities from Petit-Saut dam, French Guiana - Lab288 P1 (version 2) (version 2) | ecosystem: Host-associated > Arthropoda: Insects >... | reverse complement strand
CGGTGTGCAGGTTGAGAAGGAACTGGTTGGGTAGGAGTGTTGCCAAGAGGCAACACTCCTACCCAACCAGAATACTATACCAGATGCTGTATTAACAATTTGACCTCCTGATGATGAGCACAGAGTTGCTCGAAACATGTAAAAGGTAAAGCAGTCCCGTTATAGGCCCGGAGGGGCCCAGAGGGTTCCAGGAAGTTAATTTTTCCAGAATTCGTGACAACGGCACAGGATGGTGGTAGGTTGGCAGCCTTAGGCACCAGCCGCCTTTACCCCCAGGAAATACTCCTGGTACTCATTTCTGTTAGAGGCTAAGTCAAGTTCGAAACATGTAGAGGATTACAATAATAAACGTATTATATAACGTAACTGTACTTCAAGTTGGTCATTTACCCAGAGCTGTACCAGGATGCACGGTCAGCAAAACAAAAAATCTGGAGACTCTTTATAAGTCGTGTTAAATTTGTCTTTAAACTGATTACAAAGAATAAAGGGAAGCTCTTACGTTACAAGAGATGATAAGTGATGTTCTCCGAAAACAAAACATACTATAAATTGTTTAAACTGTTACAAGCTTGAGTTACCTTTCGGTATTTCCAACAACATCGCGGAAACCCACCACCGTCTCTTTCTTCTGTTTCCTTTATTTCGCTGCCTTCTTCTTTACTGCTCCTTTCGCAAGATGGTGCCCGTGACGAAATACAAACTTTTCGCGGTTCGCTGATTCCTGATCGGATTGTAGCAACAACAGGCGGAAGCAGCAAACACCCTCTAGACATAAGGGTAGTGCACCCTTCCTCACATGATGTTACTACTTTTCCTTCCATTTTACCTCCTCCCATTCTTCCGTATCCTTGAAGGCCGACAGCCTTTCATAATATCTCGCTTGAACGCACATCAAAGGTAACGTCAGCGTACCTACTTCTACCATCACTTTTGGCCCGAATGTACCAATAATTTTACCAAGAGCAAAAATGTTATTGGGAATGCAGCTCATAAAAATTTCTGACCTTCATGTACCGCACTCATCCCTTTCTACTAAATCCCGTATCTCGTACGATCAAAGTATTTTTTTTAAATCGTAGAGGGAAAACATTTTTTGAAAAGTTTCTCCTTCCCTTTTACATACACGGCACATTTAAAACACATATATATTTCATACTATTAAATTAATTTTACTTTATGGCACCGAGCAGCTCTTTTCTGCACAGCGCTTGCCATTTAATGCCGGCAATTTAAAGACATGATCCAGATATAAAGCTTCACAGCGAATGACGCACCAGCATACCAGCAATCAGTGTATCATACATAGGTGAGAACCACCTACGTGAAAACCGGAGAATGTTCAACTCCACGTACACGCGACTCAATTACGGCAGTTTGTGTTTGAGCTGTTAGTACTAACATCGACCTTGAACTGGTGGCCTTAAGCGAGGGTCTTGTGGTTTTCCTTAGGTGCGTTAAGGATTACACCTTCGAATTCGGCTCAATATAGCCATTTTTAGGAGTAAGGTAAAGTGCAACCTTGTACAGGCACTGAGGCTCTGTACAGGCCGTACGGCCCATAGGGGGAGTAGAGGTATAGCTCTACTCTTTCTTGACCACGGCACTAGAAGGGGGTGAGGGGTCAGCGCCACGACTCAACCGCTCTTCAACCCCGGGAAAAACCCGGTACCTATTGTACAGGAGGCTGGGTGGCCCCCAGGGCCGGTCTGGATAGGTGCGGAAAATCTCGCCCCCACCGGGATTCGATCCCCGTACGGTCCAGCCCGTAGCCAGTCGCTATACCGACTACGCTACCCGGCCCACCATTTTAGGAGTATTATACACAAAACATTAGTGTGCGACGGAATAAACTGAACAGAGTAAAGGCTGCATGACATATCCGTGGAAAAATATCTTAATATTTTCACACACCGAAGTCTGGGGTTCTGACTACTGTTGCTGAAGGCTGAAGTATTATCTGATGTTGTGTCTTTTGTTACTTTCCGACGTTTAAAAGGATGGAAATATCTTCGAAATATTGGTAAATATTTACCCAGTGGCACAGCAAAACAAACGAGAAGGCTTAAATCTTTATATTTTATGTCGTCATTACCGACTGGTTTTTCTTCTTTAAATAACGCATACCTCAACTGCAATATTAAGGCCAACTATCCTATCGTGTTTCAAGCTGATATGATAAATTCCATTAACGTCATATTTTATCCATCGGCAGAGATAGGCAGATTGACAGACAGCAGGATAACGATGAACACTGCCTTATGAAGCGATAAGAATCATTAAAAATGAAATTCACACCACCAAATTTGGTTAATTCGATCTGACTTGACGAACAGGCGTTTTGGATCGACAAGTTTTATGTATGAGTACATGAACAATGACAGGATTTTTTTTGTTACTCCTGTGCTAAAAACATAGTAGTAAATGACACTGAACAAACAAACGAGTGGTGAAGAAATTTATAGATAACTTATGAACATTTTAAGGAATTTATGACTTATGCTTAAATTTCTTTTACCGAAATAACTGCTTCAAATACAAGTCACATATTCGTCATGGGGTGCTAATAGCTACTTCAAGAATTTAAACATTTTTGGAGTCTACTATATCCACGTACAGACTAGAGCACGCATGCGCGAGTGAACATTTGACGAATAACATCCAATGTTCAAGGTTCGTCGAAACTTTCGTAATTATTCTTGATAGCCGTGACGAAGGACGAGCGGGAAACGATGGAAGTTTCGTCTCCCGTCCCAAGCCAAGGAGCTGTGTGTATGTTCGCTTCTCCGTGTGGACGGTCAAGCGTGCATATGCGTATGGGGTGAATTCGAAAAAAAAAACATATTTTGAGTAATAAACTTTCTTGACTTCAGTTGAAGTATATCAGGCTCACAGAGTGCTGTGGGACCCCAAATTTTAAACGAACAGCCCGTCTCCAGTTTATGCCCGTTTTTGTAATCTTCGCCCCCTAGTCGAATTAATTATTAATCCAGTTATCTGGTGTCATTCTACTGAAGTATTGCAACGTCCAAACTCAGGACCCGAAAAACATCTGAACCACTTAAACATTTCGTACTTCCAAATAACTACGTCATAACCCAGGGACTTTTCCTTTCATTAGTTCGCTCGTAATGGAAACCACGGCTGTAGAACTTCCCAGCAGTCTTATGTTCTTTTTGACCGGTTACATGAAATACTGAACGAACTTGTGCTGCTATGGAGGATCAAATCGGGAATCATTCAGCGCATTGTTCTGTCACGACGTGAGCACTAATGACCAACAATACTCACGCGTGTCCGTATGGTTCGCAATTTTGCTTTAGCTTAATTACTGGCAACCGTGATTGACCCAAACATGGAAATTTATGAACATGTACACTATCATAATAGGAGACGAAGTGGAACTCTCACAGCGACTGATATGAAACTACAGCTATTAGACAAGATTGATGGCACATTGCTTCACATCCATTATACTAGTCCGTTTCCGATGAACCGCCCTGTGTATAAATTATAATTCTGAAAGAAATAAAAAAGACAAATGGTGCAATATTATGTCATTCGCTGTTTGTTCCTAGGCTCGACATCTGTTCCCGTCCCACAGCCTCCCTCTGCACAATATTCGCCCCGCTCCCCACCCAAACCGACGAAGAAGTACAGTCCATTACACGTAACCTAGATTTACGTTTTAAACTTTAATGTCTCCAGTTCGTCCGTAATGGAACCAAAACTCAAGTCGTCTACTAGCATTAACTCAAGGTGTTCCGCGACTGCGCAAAGTCATATTCAATGAAAACGTGTCGTTGAATCAACTGACATTTGTACTACCTGTCACACGTGAAGTGAATGCATCGACTTTTCGCGAACGACATAGCACTCTAGCGGCTTACCTTGGTCTCTACTCTTCTTTATCTTTCTCCAATTATTTCCTGAAGCATGTACTTATGTATGCATGTACATACCTATTTTATCAAGTTGTTATTTCTTGTCTTTCTTCGTGGCAAGATAAACTTGCACTGGGACAGGTTTCTCTGTTATTTTGGTTTTCCCTCGTCAATGTTACCATTCCACCAATGCTCCATACTCGCATTTTACTCGTCCAACACCAATGCTCTACACCTACAATCTTACCAAAAACAAGGCTATTAAATATAATAGGCTTCCGTCCTCTATCCCCTTGTTTACGTACATTTTATTCCCCCACTTCCTTTCTTCTTTCCTTCGCACAGTGCCATCTTCTCTGGGTGACATAATGAGAATGGTCTAAACAACAGTTCGAATATTCGCAAGATTTTTAGATAATTCAGTATTGTAAAGACCAAGTTATTTGGAAGTCATTTGTAACTGTCAGCTTTCCGCCACTCGAACATCAGTACGGCGGTGGTACGAACTTCGTTCTTTCGGGGTCGTTGGCAGTATCATCGAAGAAGGAAAGTTCGTAGGGACAAAACTCGAAGAAGGAAAGTTCGTAGGGACAAAACTCGGAAATATTTTTCCGTCCGTTGATGCTCATAATGGATACTAATTTTATGTTCCGACTTTCATGGACAAGTATTGAATATTTGGTTTACAAGAATTTGGTATCGGTTGACGGCTATGATGTCTAACCAATCTGCCCAGCTTTATTACTTAATTAGCTTGCAAAAGAGTTTAAAATAAAATAACCTGATTGGCTGGAGGCAGGAATCGAAACGAGCTGATCGATAGCAGAAGGGTGCGTTGCTCGTCAACACCAGGTAGAGTTTCCGGACGTAAATTTTCAGTGTCTGCGTGCAATAGGATATGTGAATTACTAATTGGGAAGGTTGTGGAAACAAACTGTAGTTTTACCTAAATTTCTGAAATTTGCCGAGGTACATGTTTGGTCTACGGATTGTACGGTTATACTAATATACGTCATGAATGCAGAATTTAAACAGCACCCAACTAAATAAGGCAGGTCACATTTTAATTAAGAAATGAAATTAATACTCACGGAAGAGACCAAAGCGTGTAGTGATACCTGCCTATACTTATATTTCACATCTCATCCACTGAATCTCGACCAGGTTACCCACTATTCCGTAAGTTTTTCTTTCTCCTTTCACTCCCTCCAGCTGAATATTTGGATTTTTCTCTAAAATAAACCACGGTCGCCATCGTACAAATATTTATGGTTGTATTTCCAAAGTGGGCCACTAATCAACTTAAAATCAATTGTTACTTTGACAGCTGACTGGTTGGATTGTTCGTTAGTTACTTTAATAGTTTTTTGTTGGTTATGTGCCTAGATATTTGGTTAATTAGCTGCGCACTTCTATCTTTAATTGCGTGAGTATTTAGTCTGTTGATTGGTTTACTTTATTATTTAGTTAGTCGACGTTTCTTGGACATTGAGCTAGTTTGATGGTTGTATGATCAGTCGATGAAATGGAGGGTTACTTAGACGGTTCGTCCGATGTTGGGTCTATTCGGTGTTGAATGTCCCTGTCCTTTATGACAGAACCTAACAGAAGAGCAGCACCACGCATTACGTCTTTAACGTTTTAAGTGACGACAGACCGACGTTTTCTAAATACTAATAAAAATGTAGTCAGAAGTATTAAATTACATACATTTAACACAACCAACATCTGCCGACGCAGACGGCGACTGAAGAAATTGGTACTATTTTAATGTTCGTTATCGAAAGAGGGCAAAACGAGCGATAGTTGGAGTAAATGAGGTACATTTGGCTCTCAGCATGGTGGCCAAGCCGCTGAGAGAGACAGAGGATGGTGTAATTTGCTTCTGTTGGAAGAGGCTGGGGGGAGGCTAGGGAGGGGAGCTGAATGCTGCTCTGCACTGGGGATTGCAATTCAATTAACGTCACCCTGAAACGATTTTGTTTGTGGCAGTTAGAGGAGTCATTATTTGATACGAAGCAGTGTATCGTACATGGCGTGGTCACCCGAGTTGTAAGTCGCCTTATCTGCATAGGTACTTTTACATCTGCTGCAGTGCTCTTGCTTATTGGAGGTCACTTCGTGTCAGGATGTGAGACAAAATTCCGCTGAAGAAATAGCATCGGGCACAGTGTTCGAGTCACTGCTGTTTTTACTTATTGCTGTTTTTAGTTTAGATGCCGGACTGCTGGCTAGAAGTCAGTATTCGGAAGGTCCTGCGACCGGCCACCTCGAAACAGGTTTTTTTTGGTTTCCCTTTGTCTTGTCTTGTCACATAATGACTGGTTTGGGACCGTCGGTCCCAAACCAGTCATTATTTGACCACGTTTGAGGAAGCTTGATCCCCAGATAGTATGATCTGTACCAGAGGCTGCAACTACAGTTTTATGTACTCCTGATGATGGGCGCGATGGACACCCGAAACATGTACAGTAATTTAGCAGTAAATAAATATCTGCATGCTGTTGCATTTCGTTGGATTTCTTCAACCTATAATTACGATGCATGGAACCACGAATATAAAACAATGGATAAGGATTGTAATTATTTTAATAAAGTTTTTACGACGTAATAAAGGGGCAAGCTATTCTTTTAATAATTGTACATAACACTGTAAAACTTATATATGATATATTTTATATTTTGTAACACAAACAATGTAAAAACTTACAACATTCTATTTGTTTTGAGCAAGTGATACGAAGTTCTCCTCTAATTATTTTTAATTTTATCTTACAGGTTTAGGAGGGAAAGAAAGGATGCATGTATCAGTTGTTTAATTAAGCACAACGCCACTAACACGTACGTGGGGGACACAAAGGCAAAGCTCCACGCATCCTTAACGTCGGCACTGAATGGTTAGGTGGTCACATTCACATTCTGGTTACTTTAACCTGCAATAATAAGGGTCGTACTAATCGGTTGGAAAGCTGAGGAGATCTCGGAGCCGGTCTGGACGTGGCAGCAAATACAGGAAACTCCATTCCTACCAGGTGTGCAACCCAGACCGTCACGTCTCATTGTGGTGACTGAGCTTTTTCGGTTCATCTCAAGTTGCACAATCTACTCTATACTGATAACCAAACATTTATAACTATATATCAGAGAAACCAAAAATGTCAACAAAAAGGAAGAAAATTTTGCCCAGTAAAGAATTACCAGCACTGTACAGGCGCACGAGTTTAAAATCCCATCCTCTTTAAAGTTCATATGCCTACGGCATACCACACTGCGTATCGATCTTCCCGTCTCTGTCTCTCTCTCCTCGAGTGTAGGCCAAACGGCACTCGGCCAGGCGTGGAGATTGCCTACCCTATCATACAAGATGTATAGAAGGAGTTCGCACACTCCTTACAAGTCCTGGGTGCAAATTATAAACTGTTAGTTTTGTAGGATTCTTAACACTGCTGACAGTAACAATGTGTAGTGCGTAGTGCATCTACAGCAGTGTGGGGCACAGGGACATATTAGAGAGAATCTGGTTGATTTGAAGGACGTGGTGAACTTTCAGGTGTCAGCTGAAGACAGATAATCTGGTCAAATTAAAGAATTAAGTGCTTGCAGTTACTTAAATGTTGAGGGGCTGCAGCGATTCCCCGCCTCTCGTTGGACACAGTACTAAATCACTTCGTCAGTTCTGTCAGTTGTAAAAAGACGAAATTTAGTGTTTAAGCTGTTTAAAAACTATACGTACATTATTTTATCTGACAAATGTCGCTAGTCACATCCTGTCTGCCCGCATAACTCGGCGTGCAAGAACAAACGTGCTAGTTAGATGCGATTCGTGACCGCAGTCCGGATGAAAGCATCTCCATTGCCTTTCATAGACATGATAAGTTGTAGCTAACAACTTCAATACAATGAACTAAAACGCGTAGACCCAAAATTATGTTCATCTCGAAGAGCGGTGAGCGCTGCTCTTCCTGCCGTCAGCCGAAACGGTCTCAGTGCAGGAATAATCAGAATAGTGAGATAAAATAAAGATTCACTATAAGAATATCCAATTTAATTCGTGCAGTGTGTTTGATTCGTTTTATACCATTACCTTACTAATCTAGCAAGACAAAACAGCTGGTGGTACTTCAGTATCTTAACAGTATTACAATTTAACGTTCATAGGGCCGTGCATAGTAATATACAGCTTGATTCAAAAAGATGGACTCAATTTCGTACGTCTATATTGCATACATGGTATGTGAATGATCTACATAACATTTGAAAGAGAAGGTCCTAAATTTTCAAATACCACCGTTAGAGCGCTCAACTAGTGCACAGCCGTGTAGCAGCGTCAGTTGAGAGCAAAATGGCTACTATGCAGCACAAGATTTTTTGCGTTCTTGAGTTCATTAAAACTGGGTCGCCGACTGCTGCGCAGCGTGCGTTTCGTCTTCGTTTCAACATTCAACCTCCAACGAGGAAGAGCATTTGATTTGTCGTTGGAATCACCAATTTGAGCAAATAGGCTGTCTGAGTCCATCTTTTTTAATCACCCTGTATTTCTATAGTAACACCAACCAAAAGCACCAATGTCTCAATTTATTTTATTTTTGAATAACACTCTACATGTTTCGGACGGTCTTTCCGTCCATCATCAGGAGTTCAAGACTGTACATACAGCAGCAAGCATTTGTCAGATACTGCTTGCTAGCAAGCAGTCAGCAGTATCTGTTTGACATACGCTTGTTGCTGTATGCACACTTTTGAACTCCTAATGATGGACGGAAAGACAGTCCGAAACATGTAGAATGTTACTCAAAAATAAAATGAATTGAGACATTGGTGCATCTTGTTGGATTTACTATGGAAAAGTATTACAATGTAAAATACTATCGCGTATGTCACACCGTGGGACGCAAACTGCTTGAAAAGTGTTGTTATGTTTTATAGTAAAGCCGGTTTACAGAGAACGTAACGCATTTGTACAGCGTACATTTCTTTACGTCCTTAAGAACTAAACAAACCCGATCAATAGCTAAATGACAGCTTAAATTCGTGCACCCTCAAATCGACGTCCCATTCTCCGTCAAATCTTTTTTGCGCAGTAACCGCGCAGCTGGGATGAAAAACTGTTCTTATAAATTATACTGGGGAGTGACCTTACACAACATTCTCTTCGCGCAATACTGAAATTAGACTCATCCAGCATGACAAACAGAACATAAAAATTGCAAGGAATGTCTATTTAATGAAAGTCAATAACGAAGCCCTAATTTCCCAACGGTAGAAATCCAAAAAGTGCATTTAAACCGCTACTTGTAAGCATGTCATTCTTTTCATCAGTGGCAATTTGTAGCGGAATATCGGGTTCAAATCCCAATTAGGCGACCTCTTTATATACTTGTATATGGCAACAATGTGAAAATAAAGTCTGACAAAATTGAAACTGTGGGTTTTCACCAGTGCAGCTGCTTCTTCACCCTAAATTTCAAACAAACCCCATAAATTTTACGCTTCATTCGCTTACGTCCAGCTACGATAGTTACATCATACATTCCGGTTCTAACAATTTTACTGGGCCCTAATATTGAGAGTAGGTTGCGGTACCAACATTCGACCGGAAACAGTACCTGACATATTTTTAGTGTTATACCGTGCATCTTGTCGAGTTACTCAATTATTACACCAACCACTGCACATATATAAAATTTATAAAATTTACACATTAAAACATTAAAAACGCTCCGACATGTTTCGGTCCTAAGACCATAATCAGGGAGCTATATATTCCTTGCTAAAGTCACACTAGAAATGGTCATAGATTAATTTCGTTGTACAAGTTGGGTGTTGTGGCAGCGTGCCGTGTTGTGTAATGTTATGTTGCGAAGAGTGCCCTGCTATGGATGTGTATTCTGTGCTTCGTTGCGTGAGCAACAAAGCACAGAATGTGTGTAAATTTTATAAATTTTATATATGTGCAGTGGTTGGCGTAATAATTGAATACCTGACATCTCCAACCTTTCCGTTAGACGTACAGTTCCCAGGAAAATTCCGTTTTATGCCAAAAGGTTAGAATTATGCATTTCTCTCTGCGAAGGAATGGTCAAGGAACAGGCAGAAGGGCCCCATTCGTTGAAAGTTCAACAACAGGATTTGAAGACATTTGTCATAACGCCACTTCTTGAACCCAAAACATTGATATGGCGGAAGATGTGACTTCTAAACTTTCTCACCAATCAGACAGAAAGTGTGATTAAGAATGTTCATCTTTCTTGCGATACTGAGGGAATACACACAAAAGCTCCGTATACGAACTGCCCGCTTACGAGAGACTGAGTTGTTATAGAAGTATCGGAAAGCGCTAGCAATTGTTTCCTCCAGTAATCTTAACAATTCAATAATTACTCCACGTGTCATTTCAAAAGGAAATTCTTCACCCTTCGCCGATGCAATCCTCTCCTACACCTCTCGGATAAGCCGTGCACCCTGACTGCTTACCCACTCCACCAGCCATAATCACGTAGTTAACTTGGTGCAGGAAGTGTGACGTAAGGACGCCAGAAAATTACTTCGGCAGCAGTGAAACTCAAAAGTGGACAGATTGTGGGCGGTGACAAATTATTATATAACAGGCTACCGAAATGGGTAAAGGTTAAGAAATCCTAAGAGGAAGTCAAGTGGAGAGGGAGCTGTGACTGAATCTCGAAACGTAGATACAAGGAATTTAAAACGAGCACGAATGAAAGAATATGATTCGTTCTCGACCAATCTTGAGAAAATATCAAAATAATGCAAGGTCTTATAGCAACACTACGATTAAATACTGTAGTCACAAAAGCCCACCATGAAATACTAAGCAGAGGTAATGTAATTATTTGCGTCCTACTTCATTTAGATCCACTCGGAACTTGTCTTCCCAAACATGCCTAAGTCAATCAAAATGGGCTCTTCCATTGACTTCTTTTTTTTTTAATGTTTTGCTGACCGTGCATCTCAGTACAATCTTCGCAATTCACCAACTTAATGCACAAATTCATGTTTTATAATAAGTGTATTATATTCCTCTACATGTTTTGAGCACTATGTGCTCATCATCAGGAGGTCAAAATGTATTATACAGCATCTGGTACCGTCACACTCTGTAGGTGCCCGTCCGGTGCGCACAGAGTGTGACGATACCAGATGCTGAATAATACAATTTAACCTCCTGATGATGAGAATATAGTGCTCGAAACATGTATAGGAATATAATAAACTTATTATAAAACATGAATTTGTGCATTAAGTTGGTCAATTGCTAAGATTATCTTCCATTGACGATTGCCGGTTAACTCGGTTCCCACACCAATCATGGATTTTACGTGTCCATTGTTTCCTCTCGTGCCCTACATTCCATTACCGAAGCAATACTGGGCAGAAATTCTTGAACATTATATTATTTCTTTTAATCTGTTATTCCACATTCTTGGATCAAAATATTCTAGTTCTTAAAAATGCCCAATCGACGTTAATGTCGTCGATATAAGCAAACCGATTTTCACACCTACAAAAAACCGGTAATATTACAAGCTTGCATATTTAGTGTTTTACTGTAGAGACGAGGAAGATAAACGATTTTATAAATTTGATGTTCAGGTGACCGTGCATCGTCATAAATTCTTATAATAAAACCAACTAGATGCACTAATTTCTCAAATTTATTTTTGGAATAAAACTCTACATGTTTCGGACAATTCCTCTGTCCACCAACAGGAGTTCTTCACTGTACACACAGCAACGGTATATGTCATACAGGTATGCCGATAGCTTGCTCGCAAGAATTTTATTCCAAAAATAAATTTGAGAAATTAGTGCATCTAGTTGGTTCAATTATAAGAAAAGAATTTACCTTGAAGGTATCGAATACCCACACATTTAACGCCCTCGTTAGTTATTCACGAATTAAAGTAACAATGCCACATGATGCGTTTAAAAATAATCCAGTCTTACACACTTTCAAGGTATTTCTAGCCATAATTATATTACTAACTCTGTCACGCAATCTGGTAAGAATTTAGTTGGTTCTCTGGGCTTTGATACTTACATCCACTTTGTTTCTCTCGTCTATTACGGTCTACGTTCACCTTCTTAAGGCGCCTACATTTTTTCTTAATGAACTAACATAAAACAGAAGCTAATGAGTTTCACACAGCGAAAAAATGATACACACTATTTTATTGTCCAAACTTGCACGCATCGGGCTGTAACACCATTCAGTCTACGTCCCAACTTCGTTTTGTGACGATTTAATCAGGAATTAACGCATCACGGCAAGTGACGAACAGTCATAATAAAAGCTCTCCTAATCCAATAGACAGCAAAATATCCCGTCACCCGAAACATGTTCTAAATTAGATTTAAGGCAGCGTGATTTTATTAATTTACTACCATATTTCAATTAAAACCAGAATGAATGGTATTCAATCCCTTGTACTCTTTTGGCCTTACAAATGTACCCCATCACGGTAGAGTAAATTAATTCAGATGCTATGGCCATTCGGTTCTCAGTTTAATAAAAAGGATGTGCAGTGTTTTTATTTTAACAGAGACAAAACAGTGACGTCATAACAGCGAATGTCACGATTATAAGAACCTGGACGCTTTAACTGGCTGAGTATCTGACCCAATGGTTATCTACTAGATAGACTGAGCAAATTACTAAGTAACTGGCCATCGTACGCACGAGCCAAAACACTGTCCTACCGATCGGCCAGTCATCAATGAGAAAGGTAAAGGTAAAGGTAAAGCAGTCCCATTACAGGCGTGGAGTCGCCCAGAGGGTTCCAGGAAGTTAAGGCTCCCAGATTTCGTGACAACGGCACAGGATGGTGGTAGGTTGTCAGCCTTACGCACCGGCCACCTTTACCCGAGGGAAATATTCCTGGTACTCATTTCTGTTAGAGGCTGAGTCGACCCCTGGGCCATAGTGCGATCGGAAGGATTTTATGTCAATGAAAAATCCACTGACACCAGCTGGGATCGAACCAGCGATCTTTCGATTTGTAGCACAGCACCTTAACCACTGTGCCACCGCGGTCAATGAGAAAGGTATGCTAGGTATATACACTAAGCATCATCATCATCATCATATACTTCTTCATAATCATTTTATCTTCAGTTTAAGTTTCCTATTGCAGCACATTCCTGAACATGATTAACATTACTGCCATAGTCGTCACATTCCCAATACGCTACTCAATGCTTTTCTAATATCATTTTCAGAAACGTTTTAGCCCTCCAGCGACAATTCCCGTGTCCCCACTGATTACTGATGTAACAAAGCATTTCGCGTTCCCCATTCCTTGAATTAATATTTTATTCAAACATTTATATTGGAATTGTTTTTTCAGCACCCTGTTTTCTTTGTTTTCCTGCCATAGATGGCACTTCTACAATTATCAGCAAGAAAGTTTAACCTTTATCGTTTTTAATTGTAACGTCTGGCTTATTTGTCTAAAATTCTCTGCTTGTACCCACTGGTTCCATAGTACTGCTGTACCTTCCTGTTCGTACGATGACGTAGGCATGTGTTGAGTACCAGTTTTATGCTCTTCCAGTGTCTTACTCACTGCATATGAGACAATATAAGTGCGCAAATTACATCATATTGTACAACGTATTCTTTCTTTGCCAGTATTGGACATACAGAGTTAAACGACCATTACCTTCTTCACATTCCTTACACAACCGACATTTGTAATACCTTCTTTCAATTTTTTCCTCTTGAAGTAATTTGTCTTCCTGGTCTACCACAACCATGCTTTCTGTTTCTCCCCTAATATCTCCAAACTTCAACCTACGGTGTGACTGTTCCTCACAAATTAATATTCCCTCTACGCTACGTGGAAGTTCCATACGAATCCTTCTCTGTCATCAACAGAAATGGCGTTACTTGTACACCCACTGTGAATCGTATGTGTACAAAAAAACACGTCGATTCCCATCATAAAAACGGAGGAATTTAAAACTCTATGCACGTGCATTTTTAACCAAGATTTTATAGTAGAAGTAAAACACTGTTTAAACCTACTTATTTATTTATCTCAGTATTTAAGCTACTTGATGCACAAAATTTGTTTCACAATAAGTTTTATTTCATGCCTCTACATGTTCCGAGCACATGTGCACGGTCAGCAAAACGTCAAAAAAACTACTTATTTATATTACGTACTTTTCATACTTACTACTTAAGTACACATCTCACACATCGTAAAACTGATATCTTAATTACTATAAACACCTAAACGTTCGAAAAGTACTTTTCTCTCAATATTTTCGCAATAGACACTTGATAAAGACTTTCGTAAGTCGAAATATGTAGCACTCACATTAAAATATACTGTCAATTAATTTGTCGCAATCGAAAGTATTCATTTTATCTGCATCATTATTAACATTATCATCACCACCACGATACCTCGGTACCTGAATGTTACCTTGACTTGTGTTGACCCCTTACTTGCCGAATTCGTCAATAAACCTCGAAACGGAGGCTGCGACCAGGAATACGTTAGGTCCACCTGCCCATTCTTCCCCGTTCAATAATTGATTTCCACATCACAAAGTCCCAGCGTCCCCTTTTTTCAACCAGTCCGTGTCCCAACAAATTCCGGCATCAATCAGCCGTACTCTTTCCTGATTATCGGGCCCTATTCTGAAAGAGAGACGAGATTGAAACGAACCCACTGTCTCACCCAATAAGTCACTATAACAACGATCCTTTATCCCTCACTCAGTGCAAAACAAAAGCTAAATTGTGTGTCCACGCCACAACTTGTTACCTACAGCGATTTTACTATGTTTTGTTCAAGTACTAATTAAGTAGATAAGTATTAAACAAACGCCAGACGCGTCAGGCTTAGGGAAAGCTACAAGAAAATAGAACCTGCTAATGGGAAACATCAACTTACTTCTTTTGGCCAATTACGTACCAGGATCCAAGGATGCCTTAAATTAAGAGTGGTGAAGAAAATGGGGCCGGAAGGCATTCGGTTTGCAGCGTCATTCCACCAATTCTCCACTGCCATATTTAACCTTTATGCACCATACATCCTATATACAGGACAGACGTACCGCTACTCCCCACAAGTACTCTTTTTATATATTCGGTCAACAAATATATTTAATTATTTTTTTGGACTTTCTCTCACCATCTACGTTTACTCCTCCACAAAATGTCGTGTATTTCCTAATGTTACCCTTCTTGGTTCATAAAATATTCACATTTTACATAAATGGTGTGCTAAACTATAAATGTCCAGCTCCAGGGCCAAAGGGTTAAACATCTACCACGGAAGCAAAATCCGTCTAACCTTTCTAATTAACGGCGCTGGAAAATAAAAACGCACGTCATTATGACTATTATAGTATTCTATGGCCGAATGGGGGGGGGGGGATTCTTGAAATAGCGCAGCGCCTCTGTCTTGCCTTTAGCGGTTACACTACACGACGGATTTCGTTACGAAATGTGAACATTGAGACCGTACTTCTGTCAAATTTTCAAACCATATTCACCACTCACGTGGATAAATAATAAATGACTTCTTGACAGAAAAATCCCACTCTCTTGCTGCAGACTTCTTGTCCCACAACAGTTTTGTTTTGATACCTCATTCATGTAATTTTAGTTCATAATTAAAACAATTCAATTGAGCCCACGGAAAGCGTATTTTGATTGTACGAAAATTGTCATGAGATCGAGTAACAGTCAACGCGATATTTTATATTATTTCCAACTGTCATCATGTTACAGATCATCATCATCATCATCATCATCTTGTAAATAAAGCCAACTTGGTGTACAATTTTTTTAGTATGTTTATTTCTCTTCTCTAAATGTTTCGGGCGACAATGTGCCCATCATCAGGAGAAACAACTGCATTTATGCACTGTGTACCAGATAGCCATCCACACAGAACAACAAGTACCAAGTGTCGCATAAATACCGTTGTTTCTCCTGATGATGGGCACATAGTCGCCCGAAACATGTAGAGAAAAGAAATAAACATACTAAAAAATATTGTGCACCAAGTTGGCTTTATTTACAAGATTACACAGGGATGCACGGTCAACAAAACAAAAAAATGATCATCATCGTCATCATCATCGTCGTCCTAGTCGTCCTCAGTAACGAGCTCGCTATATTCAAAATCCATACAATATTTGTGTGGTGTCACTGTATGAGTGTTGGTGACGAGAAAGAGTATGCAATGGCAGAAACGCAGAAAAAATGGCTAAATAGAAGTGAAATGCGTTGAAGATAGCCACTGAAAAAGGTGAACTATTTTGGTTCAATAACGCACAGGATCAACGGCGGGCCATGCCACCCTACTTAACATTGGCAGACGCTGCAAGATCTCACGACCTCAATTTCTTCGCTTGAGATAACAAGATATACATCTAGCTAATGAGAAGGAAAGGTATCTTCTCTTTTTCCAACTACTTCAAGATTCGTTGTAGCAAGGAATTCAATGAGGTTTTGCTAGAGAAGAAACTCATACCGTAATATAGGAAACAGCTGACGAAATACAAGTCTCTTCTCCTTATTAAAGTTTCACTAATTTTAAAATCAAGCCAAAAAATAAGGACACTGGCAATATACATATCATTTGTTGCTTACTGAATGAAGCTGTTAGCAGCTTTGAATATATAATGCTCAACAGTACTCACTGGTGACCCAGACAAGACACTGGTAAAGGCGTGAAAAGAAGCAGGTGTGGTGCATATGGGAACACAATCTTGGCACTTGCCTACAGGGACTGAGAAAAACCACGAAAAACATCAGTCACGGAGCCACTGCAAAGACTTAAAACACAGCGCCTTACAAGCAGGAAACAGACGTGCAGGACACACAACCTCGGATTTCCAATGAAGCAATATCGTGTAAAAAGGAGCCAATTTGCGGCTGCATAGCTTAATCGGTTTCACACGAACACACACACTTCAGAAATTATGTGGTACTGAGTAGGTTGAGGCATATGGTCCAGCACGAGAGGGGGTGCACTGGCGTCCCAGATGAAACAGTGAACTGTACGGTTTGTACAAGGAGCAAAACATCGAGGACATTAAAATCAGAAGATTAGGATGAACAGGTCACATAATGAGAATGGAAGAAGAAAGGATTCCAAAGAAGGTTTTAAACGGAAACTTCTATACCACAAGACCAGTGGGAAGACCAAGAACCAGATGGGCGGATGTGGTCCAGAGGCATGCATTACAACTGCTGGGGATAAGAGGATGGAGGAGAAGAGCTGAAAATAGGGAAGAATGGAGGTGTCTTATGAGAGAGGCCAAAGCCCGGAAGGGGCCATATATGGACTGGAATGGGGTAGGTTGTGGTAGTGATATGGGTTCGGGGACCTGTCATGTAAGGAAAGCTACAACACTTCTCATCCTTACTCCGTATTTCAGAAACTAAAAGTTGAATATCCACCTGGGAAAATCTCACTCTGATCGGATATGGCTGGTTAAATAGTGAAGAGTAAAGCTGCAAAACTAGTAATTCATTAGTGACTCATACAACAATAAAGAAATTTCAATATTAATTAATTAATTATCTAAATCTTATTTGTTTAATTTTATAATATATAATGCAAACGTTTTGTATTTCATATAATTGCTGGTTAAAATATTGTAACAAATTGTGTGTGTGTGTGTGTGTGTGTGTGCGTGTGTGTGTGTGTGTGTGTATATATACACATACTGGTGAACAAACGTCCTATTGACCAACACGACTACTGAATGTAGCCGAGAGTATAAACATTTTATACTGATTCACAAAGGAGATTAAAAGACAGATATACTATTGCGAAGCGTTATAGTCAATGTCTTTCGAACTATAAAGCTATCTGGAAATGGCTCGAAAACGGCTAATTTTAGCCGAAACATGTAGATATGGTTCACATCAGTGAGAACAAATATCTTCTTATTGTAAAATATAGATTTTTTGTAACATTCATAGGGACTGTCTACATTATCAAAAATAATACACAGCAACTAAGTCTCGAAAGCATACGCGTTCGTCCTCAAATGAAACCCCTAGTCCTAGAAACAACTGACTAAACTTGATTTTGTTCCTATTAATAGAACAACTAAAGAAACTGGATTTTAGATGTGGTTTTTTTAAAAAACAGCATAAGAAAAACCACGGAAAGAAATTAAAAAGGGAAAAAAATAAGTCGGTAAAAAGGTAACAAGTAAAGGATGGCGGAAGGAAACAAATGAAGGCAGAAGGAACAGAAGGAAATGACGTAGGAACAGAAAAGAATAACGAAAAGATCACTGAATACAAGAAGAAAGTATGGAGGAAAAGAAAGAACGTATTCAGAAAACTGGTTGGGGAGGTCTGTGTAAATGGGGTGGCGGATGTGGAGCGGACGAGACTCGCGAAAGAAGGAAATGAAACAGAGCTTCTCGGTCGCTTAATTAAAAACGTTGCAGGCCTGTGTTTTTTATTCCGAGTCCGCAGCGCTCTGACAGGAACTCCCTAGAGATTCAGGGGTGCGCTCCACTCAGCTTCCCCTCTTGTGGTCCAGCCAAAATTACTCCTCACTATTTGGCTTTTTGTTATAGGTAGAAAACAACATTTACTAAATTCAAATCACAGATGAGGTGAATAGTCTTTAATATTACATACAGTGCGTTCAAGAATTTTGAATACATTCACACACTGTCCCCAGGAACACGACGAATGGACGTAATTCACAGGAACTTAACGGGGAATGTAGTAAATCTCATTAAGGTTAACTTCACGGCTTGTTCTCTTTGCTCGGAATTGTTAACATAACTAAATTTAGCAAGGCGCAAGGGGGCTGGACACGGTGTGCACACAAACACGAGCTAACACAGTGTTCAATTGAGGAGTCCTTGTGTACAGGAAATATGTAAAGGAATGAAGCATAAGGAAAGATAACACGTTAACCTGTTAAACATTTCGTTCCTTCCTACGAAAGGGACGTTCAACTCACAAATTCGGATCAATCGCTCTGAATAATTCTGATCCAAATATGATCAGAGTTTATGTACAAATTTTGTAGTCTATGATTAAATTATTGCACCAATGATAAGAACATGAAAGGTTCCCAGGAATACATACAACCAGACTTAGTAACTAAAACTCTGCATGTATAAGGTGAGAAGTGTTCCAAGGGAAAAGATTTTCCATATTGCGGTTTGAACCAATATGGCAATGACTGTATCAAATGGTAAGCCTAATCAGTGATGGTGGACTGTCATAACCTTCCGAATAAACAGTCCCCTTGGTGGTCTTCCGTTGCGTAGGTCGTGTGTACGGTGCGGATGGTGCCATGCACGGCACCATCCACACCGTACACACGACCTACGCAGCGGCTCTCGAGACCACCACCCATCCAAAAACTCGGTGCAGAGAACCATACGCTGCAACTCAACATCTAATGCTCCTGATGATGGGCGTATGTACCTAAAACGTGTCGAGCTAAGAATACATCAATAAAATTACCTAGTTGCATGAAGTTGGCATTTCACTTTAATTCAAACACCCCCTTGTTTCAACCACACATCTTATACAATTATGACACATTTCCTTTATCTGCGACGATATTTCGTCGCAGTTAGCTCAAAGGAACGGAGTCTTTTTTCAGGAAGTATCAGTCAATATAATTCGCCGCCATTTATGGAAGGCGAAAGTTCATTACTTTATTCACCGACACTTCAGTATTAATTTCTACCCTAAGCCAGACAAATCCAGCCCAAGACCTGACATGCTATTCCCTTCAGAGTTATATTTAATGATATCCACTGATCTTAAACGTAGCCCAAAGTTGGCACTACCGTCGTGTTTCACAATAATCTATTTACATTCCTCAAGAAAATCATGTACGTATGCTCCATGAGCTTCCCATCACACTCTCCTTGATTTGATTCAGCCAATAATACAGGCTGTTCAACAATAAACTCAACCTATACAAAATTCGTGTTCGTTAGCAAATTATACAATTTGTCAAACGTGTTGGCATTGATTGTACGCAAGTAATGGCTATGTAATATGACTACTGTTGTAAAGTGGTAATACATCTGTTATAAGCCACATTTGACAATCTAAGCCATCTTCAATGGAGCCTTTTAAGTGGCTGACAGCAAACATTTACCGACTTACTAAGACCCTGGAAGAGGAATTTAAGATGTTTCAGTTAGGAACATCTGACGGCAAATCAATAAAGCGTACCTCAGTTTGAAAGTGCGCCCTGTCGTGATGACAGATGGGGGGTTTGATCCGGACGGACTGCTTCAGCCAGATCACTCCTGACACCTGCCTACGCCCTCCAGACTACTCAGTCCAACCTTTGCCGTTTCCTGTAATCAGCTCAACAGCTTGCACAGTAGACGAAGTCTTGTACAGTACGAGACAAATGTTCACTCCAGATCAGATTAGGTGTGATTTCAGGCTTCTCCACGGCAGTGTAAATCAGATCTTCACTCTTCTGGGATGTTACGCAGAACAGAATGGTAGTTACCGGTGCTTCGAGACAATCTATCGGTACCACCTTCAAGGTTCAAGATGTCAAACAACTTTTTGGACTGCTTGAACCTTGAAAACGGGACAAACAGGTTGTCCCGAAACGTCGGTAACTACCAATCTAAGCTCCGTAACATTCCAGAAGAGAGAGTATCACAAGTATAAACTAAGTTCTTGCATAAATATTTAACGTTACAGTTTGATAGGCACACGCTATGTGTATAATATTTCAAATGAGACAGGAACAACTCTGTAACCCCGTCAAAAACAAAGTCTTTACTTTCTATCACGAGTAAGTTTTGCTTCGTGTCGGTGAAATTACCGGAATGAAACCGATACAGTTTGTAGTAGTTTGGTTACTTCCGGATGCTGCGTAGATTAACGACAGGCAGCTAACACGTGGCTCCAGGAGTAAAGGTGAATGAAATACCTCGCCTCTAGAGAAGTATATACTAAACCCAAAACCGCTTATTACTGTGTCCACCTAAATCCACCAAAAGACTCTCTGCTGGTCGATACAATTGAATTCAGATCCACACACGGCATTTTATCACGTTCATCCTAGTAAATCCCCAAAATGTCTCTCAAGAAAATATCCCCTTAACCTTCTTAAAAACGTCTTGCGAGCTACAAATCCTTGTGCAATTCATCCCTGTATACGCCATAAACATAACATTGTTAGGTGACCTTTAAGGTGGTGCTGAGAGAGGTCTATTTATATCCGAGTACGTCGGTTACACCGTCACTGTCACGTCATCATTGCTCCAGACTCATGTTCATCCCACCAACACAGACCATTGAAACCATATGGCCCTAGTAACTGACAGTGGTGTTAAGCAGAACACGATATCCATATACACACGGAGACTTTCATACTCTTGTGATGAGAATGCCACTAATTACGCTACAGATCTGAAGATAAAAATGCCTGGACTTACAGCCTTGGAGGGATATTCTAATACTGGTAAATCTGTATGGTAGATTGACGGACTGGTCATTAAATAATATTGTTTATGCATCTAGATATAAAGGCTGGGGCCTTTAAAACACCTGGTGCAGGTCGACTCAGTCTTCTGTAAAGTTTGACTCTACTTATAATTACGATCAATGCCTGATTATATATCAGGCATCGATCGAGTGTGTGTGTGTGTGTGTCTGTGCGTGTCTATATATATATATATACACACACACATATATATATATGTTTCTGTATATAGTGTATATAGTCCCTATATATATATATATATATATATGGGCACTATTTTCAGAAGGACATAAAATACGCATTTCCTTCCACTCCTACGGTAGTCTGGTCCTGAACGAATCTCCCGTACGTTCAAACACTTTCTCAGCACCCCCTGACACTCACGCTGAATCAAATAAAAACCACAACCGAAAACCCAGATTAAGATGCATGTAATACAAAATTTTAAAGGTAATTATTGACGTTGTTCGCTTCTGCTTTGACTGTAACTAGAATCCAGACAGGACGTACTGAAGAAGCAGACAGAAAGACGCTTTAATCAGGAGCGGGTTACGTCTATACTGTAGGCCGAAATGAGGCAATGAGCATCGGAAGAAAGTAACCTGTAACAAGACGACATGGATACTTGGTTTGCTTATAAAAATGTGAATCAGGAAGTCCTGTTTTGTGCAGTGGCCAAAGGAAGTCAAATGGTGGGGCCCGTTTAAAGTTTAATACAGAAAAATACGTTCAAACGACGAAACGTGCACACGAGAATTATGAGAGCAGAATGTCTGACCGACGGACTCATCGACCAACCGGTGGGATAACTGGCCATCGAAACGGACCGAAAGATTGACAGATTGCCTTCTTGTCTTCGGATGTACCCCGACATGATGTCGGCTGTGTCCGCGACTAACTCAAACCGTCCCCGATTTCACACAGTGCCTCTAAACGAATTTTGGTGTACTGCCTTGGAACAGGCCACCAGCCACTCCTCCAAATGGTTTCAGTTCACAATGCGGTCGACATAAAGTGGGATTCGATAGTAAATAAGGGCTCTTTTTTATGTTCATGGGACCCGTGCCTCGCAATTCTATGTCAATAAATTTCCAACATGATGCAACTATACACAGTTTATTTTATCTGTAAACTGCTCAACATGTTTCGGGTGGTTTCTCCACCCATCATCAGGAGTACAAATAACTGTATCTACAGCATCTGTTACTAGTCAACCGTTGTTGCCACCTGTAGTTGCTACCCAGTCTCAACTCCTCCACGATAGCTAAAGGTAGCAACAACGGTTGACTAGTAACAGATGCTGTAGATACAGTTATTTGTACTCCTGATGATGGGTGGAGAAACCACCCGAAACATGTAGAGCAGTTTACAGACAAAATAAACTGTGTATAGTTGAATCTTGTTGGACATTTATTGACATGACATAAATAAGGGCTCTTTAAGGCAACGTCTGCTAGTCGTGTACGAACTATCAAAGTGACAGATTCACTGACAACGATTGACCGACTGATATATTAACTAAATAATCGATTGCTGTTCGACTTATAGGGGAGCAGTTCAAATATTAATAAATTGGCCAACAAAACTAGCGATTAAATAGCTTATTAATTATCTGTAAAATCTATTGACTGGTGACTGGACTACTGACCTCGTTGTAACCAATAGTATCGATAAATGGAACAACAGGCTGTCTATGTGGATTATCCACATACAATGCAACAGAGATGCAAAGCCATGCCCAACAGACACAGCATGCAATTCCCCTGTTTGAGAAACTGACTTAACAAGTACTTAGCGATCGACAAACAGAAAGACAGTCTGGTCGGTCATTGTTTCAAAAAAAATACATTAAACGTCAAATAAAGATTGATGTTAATTGCTTCAGTTAATATCACGAGCATTACACTGTTTCACTCCTTATCGGACATATAAGGACTGTCAAATAATCTTGACTACTTATGTTTATTGGACCATGCATCATCTTGATAGTTGAAAAAAGAGAGGCCAACTTGATGTCACTTGCTTTATTATTTCATTATTTAATGCTCAACATGTTTCAGATGTTAATACATCCATCCTCAGGAGCTTGCGACTTATGTTTTGGGTTATTTCATGGGTTGTATTGCTCTGGTTCGATGTGTGTTGGTGTTGCGTTGTGGTGGTGTGGTATCCGGATGCAGGCTGAAGCATTAATGTTTCAGCCTGCATCCGGATACCACACCACCACAACGCAACACCAACACACATCGAACCAGAACAATACAACCCATGAAATAACTCAACACATAAGTCGCAAGCTCCTGGGGATGGATGTATTAACATCTGAAACATGTTGAGCATTAAATAATGAAATAAAAAAGCAAGTGACACCAAATTGGTCCATCTTTATTCAATCTTGACTACATTCACGGCACGCGACTAATCAACTGTTCACTGGTAAGCAACGGTTGGTTTAAAACACAAAGCAGAGAAGAAAATGAACCAAGTAATGGAGATCGTTAGAGTAAATTTAGACACGTCTCAGAACTGAGGGTGGGGTGGAAAATCACAGTACCGCCGGATGTAATTTAAATTCAAAAAATTATGGTCACCTACCATATCGACATTTGTAAAATGTAAAGGAGGTTAACAAGCGTAGGCCTGTGCTAAGAGCGAAAAATGTGTCCCATTAACACCTGAACACGACCATCTACATCAAGACACAACAGTAAATAACACATTGCATAATAATCGTTCCATACACCGTCCATACTCTGACCTCCAAAGTAGCGCAAAGTCTCTGATCCAGATTCCAAACCCTTTCAAAGCTTTCGTCTCACTAATTTCCGTTCCTTTAATTTCCACCATGCAGGAAGAAACGGCGACGTAAGCGGTACACCACCCCTTCCCTTAGAGGCACTTCCTTCATCAGATCACAGGATGGTTTTTATTTTTTTTTTCCTGTCATATTTTCCGCTCTATTTTCCAGCTTTATTCCAAACATGTTTTGAGGTGCTTATCAGCTAATTCCCCTACGCGCTCTCTATTCCCTTTAAACCCTTCTTCCGCCGGTAACATCTTCAGAGACGTCCAGACTTAACCTTACCACTTCTCATTTCGCACCAGAGTGAGAACCTTAAGCTATCTCCTTTCAACGGACAGCTCAAGTGACATACGAACAAACTGAACCACTACATTCAAAAGTGAAAGAAAGCGTTCTTACCTGATGAGAAAGGAAAACTAATTCCTTCAAAAAGAGAAATTTAGTGTCAACATGTTTAGCTTGTTTCATTTCAATAAATGCCTGTATATGTTACATGATTAACATATCACAAAATTCGTGAGCAAAGCAAGCGACGCGATGCCCCGCCATCTGTACAGCACTCCTAGCTTCGAATTTCATCGTATAAAAATTTGTCGTAACATTGAATTTCACTGTACAATAATTTTTGGCATCACAGTTGTATGTAAAACTGAGACAAGAAAGAGACAATGTCCTAAAAAATACCGTTGTCTCAAACGCGTACCATAATTATGAAAAAAACATTAGAATTACTTCACATTGCTACCATGTCGAGTAATTACAGGTTTTAGTAATTAACAGAATTATTTCACAAAATTAGCAAACAAGATGTAACCGCATACAATGAAGTAAAAAATTAATGTGTAACAGCACATACAGTAAGTAGCAAATTCTAGTATTTATACATTAAATGACAGGGATGGACAAATCACAATATACGTTTATTTATAATAATAATAATAATAATAATAATGCCACCAAGTTAGAGGATGATGACAAGGGAAGAACTGCTTTATTCTGACACTACGTGCCTCCTAAAATTACAAATGCGTATACCCCAAGAATGGAGGGTTACAGGAAGCCTACAGAGTGTTCCGACGTCGTCTTCTAACTCCTGAACGTAGGCACTGACTTCAATCTCAGAGTACTTATAGAAGAATGTGAAAAGTAACCAGTCTGTAGCAAAAACTGCCGTAAACAATAAGGTGAAGGAGGTACTTGCCCGCGTACTGGAGGTCGGGAACACCGTTACCTTAACGTTAAAAATGGGCCTATGTAGCGGTTCTGATGTGTGACTTGGCGGAAACTTTGCGAGTGGAGTTTGTACTGATGAGTGTTTAATGTAACTACACAGGAGTGGAGTAACGAGGTTCATGTCACTCAGCTAAGTGGCCGAACTTGTGTGTTCACTTGGTGGTAAAGTATCATACCGCAATCGCTATCAGATGTATCAGGAAAGTAAAGGACGGAATAACAGAAGAAGATTAAAGGGGAACTAAGTAAATCAAAACTGATAGGCCGAAACTAACAAAAAGCAAGGAAGAGAGTAAGAGAAATATTTAACTGAATTTTATTACGCACTCAATGGATAAAACATAAAAAATGAAACCCAAATTCAGTTAGATAGAATATGATTTTTATTGGACCGTGCATCATTGTGATAGTTGAAGAACAAGAAACCAACTAGATGTCACTTTTCATTTTTATTTTACTTCTTAGAGACTCAACATGTTTCAAGCATTAATATGCCCATCGTCAGGAGTATGCGACTATATTGTTGAACTACCACATTGGCTGTTTCGTTCTTGCTTTGCTGTGTGTTGGAGTTTGGGTGCGGATCGGCTGGGGTGGTAGCCGGGT
>Ga0131853_10004138_pt1:25000-26025 | contig 26025 bp, 17 predicted proteins | sample TergutLab28metaG_FD_92764 | JGI IMG/M metagenome (GOLD analysis project Ga0131853, IMG submission 92764) | Labiotermes labralis P1 segment gut microbial communities from Petit-Saut dam, French Guiana - Lab288 P1 (version 2) (version 2) | ecosystem: Host-associated > Arthropoda... | reverse complement strand
GCGCTAAACAGCCCAGCCTCCTGAGGTTGTTAAACAATCAATAAATAAAACGTTATTCACACTTCAAACGTCTCCCAGTGTCTCTCCTTCCGAGCACAAAATGGGACTACCCTTAACAGAAACAACACATTCTCTCTCTCTATGCATCTTCTAATCACCCTACGTCTTGAACCTTTCCCGCTGTGAAGAATATAAATATTCAAACATTCTCATACCTTTTCAAACCGGGTGTATATCCTTAAAACGGTACCTCCGAATCCTGAACATTTGCTTTTTTAAATATATTTCTGGGTATCACTGTTTCAACTGCGGGTGTTGGCGTCGAATGAAACAAAGCACGCCAAACTATTGCAAGACGTCGTCAGCAGATGCAGGTTAATAGCAAGCCTAACCACCCTGCCGCTTTGAACCACGTGGCACTTGTACCCACTGGATAAGAAGCTGGGTGTGACCCACAGCCGGTAAGGACCCAGTAAACAACGGAACTCTGCCCCTGCCGGCAACTTAAGCCTGATTTCCAAGACTTCCACAGCACTTATCCTAAAATCAGTGTATCAACTCAGATACTAAACCATAGATATGAATATCTACTGGGGTTGCGCGGAACACGAATTTATTATGACTACCAACTGAATACTTTCTTGCACAAGCCTTTACACCTGTCAGCAGTGTCCGGCCCTGGGTGGAAGGACCAAGGTTTGACTCCGGGAAAGAAAAGGAATTTCGTACACCGGTTCCATGTCCAGTTCGGATACGGAGCCCACGCAGCCTCCTATCCTAAGAACATCATTCACTTTCACGAAGTGCTCTGCTTAAGCATGCCGCTGCGCTACAGCTACGAACACAACCTCCCGCACATGCGCACTGATGGTGTGAAATGCCTTAACTTTCTATTTCCTTACAGCTTAACCGACTTACAAAATATTAGTAAGTACGGATAAGCCAACAACCATAAATGTCAGAAGTTTCAGGCACTAAAACGGGCACCTTGGGAGAAATTTCACATAAAGTGGTCGGCCTTACCA
>Ga0131853_10004138_pt1:0-20000 | contig 26025 bp, 17 predicted proteins | sample TergutLab28metaG_FD_92764 | JGI IMG/M metagenome (GOLD analysis project Ga0131853, IMG submission 92764) | Labiotermes labralis P1 segment gut microbial communities from Petit-Saut dam, French Guiana - Lab288 P1 (version 2) (version 2) | ecosystem: Host-associated > Arthropoda: Insects... | reverse complement strand
CGCCTGGCAGCAGCACAACAATTTCAATTATCATCCAAGTCTGGAATAACTGCCGGTACTAGCACTGACTCTACAAGCAGTGACCAGGCTCTTTTACACAAACTGCATACAGTGACGAGGATCAAGTACTGCCGGTTTAGAGAACACACAGCTAAGGTCAATAGCATCCCTGTCTCAAACAGCACGCGGGACCCATCGTGGACACTGTCCTACAGACACGACCTATTGAAATATTTCCGACACACAAAATCATCCTGTATTCCATTACTAAACAAGTAACATACATCAAAACAGAGATAAAATAACCTTTGTACCTTGTACCGACTGACTTGGACATATTACCGGAGACTCGTGCGAGAAAGGTGCCGTTGATGCTTTTTTCCCCCCAAGAACTACATCAACACAAGGAGTGGGGAAAAAACACGAAAATAAAAAGGGGATAAAAGGAAAGAAACTAGTGGAAATCACAAAACTCATTGGAGCAAAAGTGTGAATTGCAAATCGTGCTGTAGAGCGCCTTGTAGCATCAAACAAGTGAAGATCATTTCCGACAGAATAAATAAAGCTTCAACTACAGGACGTTTCTGAACAGACTTACGTGTGACTGGCGAGACACGATACGACAACTTGGCATCCGCAGTGACACGTACCGGATATCCGGCAAGGGCTTCTACCCTCAGAACATCAGTGCAGGTGTGGTAATGTGAAATTAAATCGTGTTTTGGGGAGTACCAAATGGGCGCAACGGTCCAGTACACTGGTCCTCAACTGGCGCACTAAAAGGAGTAGAGAAATGACTTCCTGATACTGTAATTCCCATACATCCTAACTCTACTTCCATTACACTCACTACACCTCAAAGACAGAATTTTGGTAGCAACCTTTTAGGTCTTTGCTCACAAATAGCCTATTCATAACCTGACTTCGTCACATCCATATTCAAAACATTATACTGAGAAAACTTAAGCCCGACCAAACCTAGCTTCATGCAGTTTGTTGGAATAAGAAGACAAGCAATGTTCGCCCAACCACCGTTAGAAGGGGCACGCAAACAGGCAGCAGCTACACGTTACTGTCAACGTATGTTGCACAAAAATACTTTTATGGAAAACTTGCTACCGGCAACAACAAAACCTACTGGGGTCTGTATGCGAATTACCGATACTTTCTTCAGATTTTAACCAACTTTGGATTCTCGAAATACCTTCATGAAGTCCCCAATATCAAATTTCATGGACATGCGTTCTGTGGGAGCAGCGGTGATACGTGCGGACAAACGGACATGAAGAAGCCAACAGGCGACTTCTGTGACTATGCGAACGTGCCCAAAAACCGTCCGAAAACTCGGTCAGTATTATGCAATTTATTTACGAGCGGGACACCACAGTACAGTCACAGCCACAAATTCGAAGAATTAATGCTGATTTCTCTGAATAGGCACCATTTCCAGACCGACTGTACGGCGAACATGGCTCACTGTTAAACACAGTCAGCGCAAGAACTCCCCCCTCCCCCCACATTAAGAAAACAGAATGGACTGGCCGTGATTTTAATGCTACTATCACATCCCGTGAAATATGTTTTTACGCTTCCAGACGCATTTAAATTACAAACGCAGCGGCAAGCTGAATACAGCAATACTCTACGCCACGTATTGTAAGAACCGGACACGACGTACCTATGTGCTGTGTGCAAATCGCACACATAACACAATAACCCGTTCAATGTCAATCGGTACAAAACATACTCATTTCTAAAAATTTAAGCCAACGTTATTCACTGAACAAGCGGACTTCATTTCCACATTTTCCTCTCCCTCTTCTTTCGGATAGATTTAAGACTTCGTTTTCTTAACTTTACAACGATGTAAGCATTACAAACAACGGAATGGCACGGATTATTACACTACAGACAGCGAGGTTCGAACGTGCGACCGCAGTTTTTACAGGGCTTAAGTCCGGATCGGCATCCGATCACAAGGTAAACAGAATCAGGAAAAATTCACCGTCGGGTAAAAAATCAAATAAATCATGGTATAAAAAGTTCAAAACCACCCGGTAGTAGAGAACATAAAACAGGAATATTTTTCATGCGAAAAAATAAATAATGGAAGGAGATCGAAAACAGATTACGAATATCGACGCTGACAGAGAATAAGTGATATATTCGTGCAATACTTCCAGCGTAAGGAGAGAAAACAAAGAATGAGACCCGGTTTGAATATATGACAACCTTGGGAAATCCTGCAACATAGCTTACCGAAGTGTCTTCGCTTCCTTGTACGTCTATAGCAGCGCACGACGCATAAAGCAGACATGACGATCTGTTTCATTAGCGGCTCGACAGATGTGGTACGCCAAATTTACCGTCTAGTCGCCAAAACTTTAACATTACCTTATAACCGAGAAGTGAACCAAACTCACAAAATTCGAGAGTCTTGATCTCACTGGTAGCGCCACTGAAGGCGCATCGTGATTTCGACTGCTCAAAAGCAACTTCGAATCCCGTCCAGGGCAAGGCTGTAGCCGCTTTCCTGTCCCGTGCCGTACTGCGAAAGCAGAGACTTTGCAATGGATCGATCCATCGCCAAGGGCGTCCTACGAAATCAGAAAACCTGGATTATTCGTCTTCGTCGCCCACCGAAAGACCCTACAATAAAACGTTTCACGACAGACATGCATCTGTTTTTGTCCCATAAATGCACCAATTTCCCCGCATCATCTGTGTATAACTTTCAGGGTGGACATGACCAACTATTCGCTTTGAAGTTTCTAGTTCTTTCCCTGCTTGAAACAGAAGGAAACGCGTCCTACCAAACAAAGTAATGTATCGTCTGTTGGAAAAATTATTAGGAGAAATAAACATGAGGTTTTCTAAAAGCAGGAAGGTGGGATGGAACGACTGGAAACTGAATACAAACACATACGGTAAAATAGGGGGATCGTCACGACACAGATGAGAATCAAGATTCTGGAGAACACGACGCGAACCTACAGCGACTTCTAAACAAGAACGCCGTAAGCGACATTGTAACCACGCCCACAAATGCAATGTCATGGACACGCTACGCAGCAAGGCCTTTAGGGATGGCGTAACTGCTACACGGTGTGTGCCAAAAACTGGCCTCACGAACGACTCCATTCCCAAATGTAATATTCACAATTCAATTCACATTATGCATCCATTTCGAACTCTCATGTTTACGTTTGGCTACAATTCCTTCTTTTAGCGTACTGTCACACAGAAATCACATGACGTCGCTTCCCAAGTACTGCCAGATCGACACTGCGTGCATCTTTCTATTCTTGAAGCAGAGAAACACACATCCCGTTCTATTTTGTCGAAAGTTTCAACTGAAGGGGCAGATGCAGCTATTTAATGAAGTTAATTTGTAGGCAATTCTTCGCTGACGATTCGGTCCGTTGCAGGACCTGCAGGCACTGACATGTGTGAACAACACACATAAGCAAGCACTAACATTCGTGTGTCAAGCAGGGCTACAACCTCAGATGTCATGGCAATACAACCTGTGAGACTAGTTTAAAATGTAAATATATAAGTAGCTATCGGCAGATCACATCGGTATTCCAAAAGAACGCTTCGTTCCTTACACCCGCAAGGCCCTGAAGTACTAATGACCAGTTACTAATCCGATTAAACGAATTAACAGTCCAACTGCAATCCAATAAAAATCTTCACTCGCCATAAAATCAGGGGTTTCTTAATTAAGCCCCATGAAATCAAGACACGTAGAGAAGTGGAAGGAAAACTCCATGCATCCAAGACCTAGGCACCAGGCTTAATATTTCAAATACAGTAACAAACATGGATAATAAGCTCTACCTAGTCAGGTGTTTCACCTTTTATTGTAAATATTTCATGGATGTGAGATATAATAAATGTACCATAAATGACATCAATGGGGCTTTAACGTTGTCCGAGAAAGTTTGGTCTTTCAGCCTGAAAGTGAAAAGCCGAAGAGACAAGAATACATTTCATACATTTTATCTGACGTCTGTGCTAACGTTTATACCCGCTGTCAGGTTTGTACTAATTAAAAATTACCGAACAAATTCCAAACAACAAAATGGTAGCAAAAAATACTAGAAATGGGTAATAATTATCACGAGACCTACGATGGTTTGAGTTACCCATTACGAGTATGTCCATACGATACTGCCCTACCATTACACGAAACGATAAAGGAAAAGCACGACAAACGGCTTAGGCGTGGATTCGAACTCATGATATAAATTCCAAGTAACGCATCGCAATACTACATTGCAGTTAATAAATGTAATTACACACAATACAGATATCCGATACGCTCGACCAGGCAGGGTAATGGCCTGTGCAGCTCACAAGACAAAAATGAAAAAATTAAACTACGAAACCCCCGCAGTGACGCAAGAGTTTTGAAGTTATTAAATAGCACTATTAAAACTAATGTTAAAGATGGAAGAGAATAGATTTGGCAACGTCCCTTTATTTCAACCCGTCTGAAACTAATGACAGGAAACAGCCAATGTTAAAAGTGACAGTAAGTGCTATGTTGCCAGACGTGGCCAGCCAACATCGCTCACTGCCACAACGATGTGCTAACGAGAGTTACCCGTACGAAGGGACACGTACTGCAGAGCAACGTACGTAAATACAGCAATGACTTCATTCCAAAAAGCCAAACAGTACTACAGATTCTATCTCTCACTGCTTAAAATATCGGCAAACAGCGGACAATTCTAACGACTATGCTACTGGCCACACAACTAGGAAATGACTGTTCCATGCCCAGCAGGGAAAAAAGATTTTTCACTTCACCCAAAATGTCAACAAGGGCTCTGGTTTCCACCCAACCTCTTGACCAATAGGTGCGGAGGCCGAACGAGGCGTGTGAAAATGGCCACTCACCTCATCTGGTGCCACAGAATGAATGGAGCTCCACCTCCACTCCCCCATACACTTCAAGACTTACGAATTGTTAAAACAGAATTCCAGGGGCATGGCACTAATCCTAAATGTATCGGGTACCGCCACAGTCTTCGTCAGCGTGTACTTCCGGCACTACTCAACGATTCCCATCAGTGACACTGAGTCGAATTTCAACGAAAGCCCCACACATTAAATTTTTGCATCATAAGAGCCCACAGAATAAGCATTAAGTCCTCGACTACCGCGCCATGCAAGCTTGGCTGGCGAGTGTCCGGGAGAAGAGGGGATGGGGGTTGTAAAATTGGGCCCCTTGACCTCTGAACTACACGCAGCTCAATGGTTTGGTCCACGCTTAGTCCACTTTATCGCCGGTATCAATGCGACAGTTAGAGAGGTGGATCCTGGAACCGATCTGAACGCGGCGCAGTGAAACCCCTCCCCCTCGGGAATTTCAACCAATCACGATCTGCGAACACCACCACCTGAGATTTACATGCAAAGAAACACATCTAATGGAAGTTTTTTGAACTGTACACTGTGTCACATCTGTCACGTGTTAGCCGCTAAATGTACTCAGGCTTAAGTCGAATTGTTTATATGACATGCAATACGTCACGCCTTCATATTAATTGATAAACACGGGCGAAAAATGAAGTACGAAAAGAAAACGTAACTGGTGTACACTTTACACAGTCTTGAACCTTGTGCTGCACAGGGGCCGAAAGGTTACACCCGAGGGTCAACAGATCCAATTGGTGCGCAATTTCGAGTCCCATGAGACGGAATTACTCGAAGTGTCTGGACGAACGAGTACAAGCTATGCGTGGCTTAAGGCATCCATCGCCATTTTAATGCGTGGCCTGCGCTCTTCTCGGATTTTATGAAGAGTGGAATGGTAATTCCGTACCAACGTTTCGGGACAACTCATCGGTCCCATCTTCAAGGGTCAAGCAGTCCAAGAAGACCGCGATGAGTTTGTCATGTGTTGATTCGATCTCACGCAGTCACTAGAATAAAGTACCCACAGCGCAACATCTACGACAATTTACGTTCGCAATACCTGCCCATCTTCGTCTCATGGTTACGGGTACAAATATGAAGACGAACATATCAAACAAATGAGCGATCGTAAGACTTCTAGAACTTTAACCAGTACGTGAGGGAGAACAGAGATCGCAAGGCACACATGCAACATACCCATTATCAGTTTCGGAGCAGAGAAACTACTTCCTATTTGGCAGCCCCAAATTCGATTTTCAGGCACGAGACTCTACAGACTGATGTGCCTATATGAACGTTGCAATATACTTGAACAGTGCTGTATTTAAGACACTGCATACCGCATTCCTCGCTTCGAAGCCCACGGTCCTCCTAAGGACCCAACTAGTACACAGACATGGAACGTTACTCTCGCAAACTGGATGGAAATCCATTCGGTAGTTTCGCGGATGAAACAAGCCGACAGACGGGTGGACACGTTCAATATTATATGATTACTCTGTGCAACCATGCAGAACACAAACAATGGTGGCCCCCGCCCCCCTCCCCAATACACCAATTCAAACATCATTACAAACAACTAAAAAATAACAAAGTGAGCAAAATGATTACTTAACATACAAAATTTAAACATAAACGAGTAACCTATAATATTTACACTAACAGATGTGAACAAAGATGTAATAAAATGCGATTGAAAAGGGTGTACAACACAATGTAGCAGGCCACAAAAAATACAAACGACCTTCGCGAAGTTTGTTATGCTTACCTTCAGCTTGCTTAAGCATTTATGGCTTCAAAATACGCTGGACTTCATTGTGCTCCATCAAGGCTGAAAATCGGATTTGCCTGATTGAAGTCCCTCATGTGGAATTTATAAATGCTCACAACGTTAAGACGCTAACACTAATTGAATGACGCACAGACATGACTCCAACATAAGCCTTTTCTTTAGATAGCAAACTTCTGCGAATGTTTTACCTTAGAAACCCGAGTATACGAAGTTACGTATCACAACTTTGATGAATGAAACAAACAGGAATATAATAAATCACTATTATATACCAGGGACCGTCTTTCAACATACTGCATAATGCACTCACATTTCGAAACAGGCTCTCTGCAGATCCAGACTGCACGTCATTGAGAAACTACAACAGCATGCAACGTTGCCCTTGAATACTGGTACGCCCCTTACTGTTCCGACAAAAGATGTGACGTCACGCCAACACACTAGCAAGCCGCCATCAACACACCAAGACCTGGCACGGAGCCAAGCGAGAAGGCACAGGAAACATAGAGAGCATGGAATTGAGGTGGGAAGAAGGAACGACAGGCCGTAAGGAACTATGGGCGACGAATATTCACGTGACAGGCAAGAAAGATGCCAATACCTGTACCTTACACGGACTAATGTAAAACTTCAAACAACTGGAATTTTACATGAATTACACGCCATGAGGGACTGAATCCCCCTCACGATGCGAAGTGCAGAGTACATTTAACCACCACCGGAAACACGGCGAGAAAAAGCAAAGAGCAACGGGAAGAGGAAATACGGCACGATACGAAGATAACGAAAGGCGAAACAACTAATATGGCACACAAAGGCAATGATGATCCTTCCTCAACAGAATGCAGCTGGCCTGCACACGCGACGACAGTAGGGGGAGACGTACAGACCCTGTCAAACACACGAGTCTCTGTCACTGCTTGACGCAGCCTGAAGTCAAATTTATGCACAGCTCTACCTAAAACGAGAACATATGTATTATCTCAGACGCACAAAACACGACTGCACTTCAGCCAAATGTATTTTTAACTCTAATACACGGCTACTTGTCACAAACACTGAACGGTCGCTTCCCACAGCGCAAAGTCAACTGCAAATTCCACATTCACTACCTCTATTAACAACGCAGGCAGATGCATAAATGAAACGAGTTAATATCAAGCGACAGGCACGTTAGAGTGAAAGGTTTTATCATATCACTGTTACACATAAACAAAACCCCTACGACTTAAGGATGCTCACAGTGTAAAGTAACAGTTCTGGCTGACGTAACTCAATACAACAGCACACTGCACTGTCAATTTCAAAGATCATGCCGTCTCGCCTTTAACAACTCGGCATGATGTCCAAGAACAGTGAATCTGGAGTCAGTGAATCGAGTGAATACACCCTGCAATTTCAGGCGAGTTCCCGTACCTGTATGCGTTAAAACAACTTATACGCACAACACGCACGCGAGCTTTATTTTATACTCCAAATCGAATTACGTTTTTGGCACGTCCCGACTGAACAAGCTACTCAAATCTAATTCGTATCTTCTAAAACCTCTATGTTTAAATTATTCTTTAAGAACGTTTTCGCCAATTTATGGCAGGATATTTTATACCGTACTTGCACTGTACGTCGTTTAACTACGCTATGCATATTACTGTTACAGCTTATGTATATCGCTTACGTAGTTTTCTGCGTCCTTTTATATATCACTGGGATGAATTACCAATGGCACTCTGTACTGGGCAGCCTAACAGTTTAGACTCACAGAAACATGACTTTAGGAATACCGCAGACTTGAAATGTAATTGCATTTGCTACATCTGTGGGAATACGTTTAGCATTGAGGCAAACGAAAGCTGGGCAGTCCACACTGACGGTTTTCAAGCACACAACGAGAGTACAATCAGGATCAGAGAAGAAATCAGTAAATGAAATGGGAGGGACTCAACCTTTCGGAATGAAGGCCCGTTCTCTGGAGAAGCAGTGTAAGAACTTCTTAAACAAACCCCAGATACCCAGCTACATGACGTCACATCCCAAGAGACTGTGCTCCGAACGAGGGTGATACTTGCTTCCCTTCTGCGAATATGAATAAAGAAGGAAAGGAAAACAACACTACGTAATTGAGGGAACATGAATGAAAATCAAAATGTAAGGGTCAGTCAGGAAGTGGTGGCTACTACGTTGTAATTTTAATCCGTCGGTCTGCCTGTGCGGGTGCGGCCAGGAGCGAGAAAAATAAAATTCCCAGCCAACCAATTCGCCTCACGATCTCCCCTCCAACCTGGGGCTTCGACAGATGGCCGTGATGCATGACAGAATGCGTGGGGACGAGAAAAACGAACAGCATCCTTCTTTCTTTCAGAAGCGTTCTAGGAACATAGAAAGCAACGTGTACGGAGACGTGGAGGGCAGTATCCAATGCATCGCATGTAAAGTGTGGCGCAGAGATCTTGTAAATAACCAAAAAACTACCAACACTCTGCACGAGCTGTTACAATGGAACACTTTCACAGGAGCTGTAGGGTGATGAGACTGAAGAACGTCTGAAGGGAGTACGAGTACAAAAGGGCTGCCTCAGAATGATACAGCCTCGGAGTTAAAACAGGGTGTTCCGTGAGTTCTGTTCCACTGGGCCACCATGAAATTAGGATTTATCTTTCTGTTTTGCACAGATTACGATTAAATGCTTTTATGGTACAAAAGGATGAATCAAAAGTTACTTTGTCTAGGACTTGGGTGTTTCAATATTCCAGAATAAAAAACTGGTAATGATCGGCGTGGGGTCGTATTACATCTCTCTCTCTCTCTCACGTCTTCAACTCATACCCCTACTCGCCCTTAGACACGCCATGGACAGCGTCCAGCGCGAAAAAATAGGACAGTATCGCAGCTATTACCCAAGTCCGTGTGTTCATATCCTACAACACGGGGCAGCTCAGCCGCCACTTAGGCAACCATTGCGACGTTCGGTATTCTGGGCCTCCTTACAGAGAAACCGGTAGTTTCTAGGGATATCAGTCTCCAGGGAGGTTAACAAAAATTTTATCGATTATTACCTCGAAGCTGCTGGCTGTATTCCATACGCACTCAGAGGAGAGAAACAGTTACTAGAAAGATCTGAGGTGGAACAAACAGGCAAGTTCCTAAGACACGCCGGCGCCTGCCTACCGAAATTACATGACGTCACATCCAGCTTGCGAACTCTGCAATCGTCGCACAGCGGACATAAGAAATGAGGGCACAGCAAGACAATAAGCTAAGAGAGAAGTACCATACAACATGCACGTGTAAGTGTTACCCAAATTCACTTAGCTTAGTCTCGGTAGGGTAATTACAATGCGTTTCTACTAGACATACAGAAAAGTCCATATCGGTAAACATTTATCTGATATATATTAGATTAATTTTCGAATAATCTGGAATGGAGGGGAGGTGCTCTACTGATAATGCTTGTCTACTTTGCTTGTAAAATAACAATCGAAATAAACTGGGACTGAACGCCAGACATCAGCAACCGTTGGCGCGGAGGGGCACACATACCATTGAGAAAAAATACACATAGTAGTCTGAGATGTCCAAGCAATTATTATTTTCTCAGCAAAAACTCATCTCTTCCATGAGTTCAGAACAACGAAACTTAATTCATCATGAATATCATTTTACCATTCCCGTCACCCAAACTGAATTCTTGCTACATCCTCAACAAAGGAACATCTTGCATACGCTGTCTGACCTGCAAAAGCGGTATGGCTAGTCTTGGAACACACCGGAAATGTCCCGATCTCGATCAGGAGTCGTTCTGGCGAGAAGCAACAGGTCCCACAGGAGCTCCACAAGTTTCTGTTGCTCCACCCCCACCCTTCGCTCGACTAGCCGCTATGTGTCACGCAACGTCACAGGGCTCCAGTCCAGCGCGTCGTGCACATTAAATATGAAGACCTAAAATTACAGCTCTCTAGCAGTCTCCAATACGACACAAGTTTGCTCACAATATGTCATTATAACTGGGAACGCTGCGCAGTTGATGGAAAACAAAGTCGTGATTGGTCAGTAAATAAAGTGCAATGATTTACAGACAGTTTGGCCAAATATGTGAAAGAGTAGTTACTTGAACTTACAATCAATGCTAATCACGCCAACAGTAAAACGCGACGGTAAGTCATGCACGTGAAACAGCAGGCACAAAAAACATCAAACGGAAGAAATTAGGTTATCACGATTAGACAAAAAGTAAAAATGTGTGTGATAAACCCATAGTCGATACCTAAACAATCAAATGTCATGTACGAAATGTAAACATTACGATTACAAAACTCTAATCGTGGGGCCTGAACCCTCGCGGAAAATGGAACAGAATGGCATACCGACCGAATATATGGACCGCAAACGAAGAAACATGAGAATGGAGAAAGTCCCATGACGATCAACCTCACTACACAAGGATGAGCGGGGGGGGGGGGGGCATGGAAAAAACACGGAAGAGGTAAGAGACACATCATGCATGCAACAATTTGGTCGGAAAACGAGACGCCAACAAAACACTTGCAATGCGAGGGTTACAGTTACGAACGTCTGAGGGTGTGCGAGATAATTCATGTCTCGAGGCACTAACCAACAGCAATCCCTTGCAAGCAAAGTAATGACCCTGCATGTTAAAAAAAATTAATTTCTTGCCCATTTGAGTGACTATGACAGCCAGGACAAAAGCATTCTACGGTGTGGACAACCGAAAATCGTTTACTCAACTCACGAGAACTGTTATGAAGTTTCTCTCTCTTCTCCAAAGCGTACGACAGGCTTTGCGGCTCAACCGCCCTACTCAAGAGCTACCGGGAGCTCTTTCACCTAGAGCAATGGGGTCAGAACGCGAATATAATCATTCCCCTATCTCTAGCGCTCACGTCAGGAGTACGTGTAGGTGTACCTCCACTTCCCCATACAAAATTTGGGGTGCAAAAAGAAAGTTTTTTTTTAATTGCACTAGAATAATTCTGTTCGAAGACTTTATCCGTGGTTTGTTGACAATTTCGTAGACGAACAGGCGCCAGTCGCTTCCACAGATGCCGTAGTGCAAATAACACACACCAACACTCAAATGTTTGTGACGCAATGTGAATACAGAACCCGTACTTCACCTAAAAAATGCAGTTCGTCACTTCCCGCCGGCTCACTGTATTAACCTACCCCATCAACCGATCGCTAAGGCGAACGGCGGTATGACGGCAGGAAGTGATAGATGATACTCATAAAACAAAAACAAGGGCCCTTTATTTGGTAAGCATTTTGTATTAAATCAGATATATCGAATAAAACAAAATTACATAGTACTTCAGGGCCTCTTACTGCTGTGGTGACTGCCTTCGGACGTCTTCAGACCAAAACTACAAATTCTATTCATGTAAGGCAGCAACACAGCAGTCAGCAACATAAGTTACAAAGGCAGATCAGCACAACGTTACGCGCTGTTTCCAATGACCGAACGCGTAGGGTGCTCCAACAGATTCAATTCCTAAGATTACAACGGCAACTTTCCCTTTCAGAGAAGAGAATCCAGACACAGAAATTCAAACACATTCTATTTTCTTACGAGCGTGGCTGTACACGTTTGAAGGTCAACCAGTTTTACGCCAGCTTGGTGTAATAGACTAAAAGCTGGCTATTGCAGTAATGTAGGCATGACCTATCGCGGCTGATTTTGTTAAACTTGACATGCAGGTGGATTCATTTTGGTTTTCATTGTCCATGGATGAGCATTTTGTTGATGAGGGTCACAAATTATTTATCATCATCAGCAGCAGCAGCATCGTAGACTTGCCGGTGAAGTAAACACGGCTGTTCCGAATGCACACACTCATACCGCTTTCCCAAATCTCCGTCGGTAGCCTTTTGCTTCAACCTGTAAAATCCGTTTCCTTATCGCACATCACCCCTACCTGGCGAACAATTGTGCGTCTGCTATTCATATCTCTTGCTTCAGCTACCCAAAATTCACGTCTACCATACAATGAAGCTGTAATGACACTACTTAATAACATTTTGAAAGTCCATTTCCTTGCAAACTTCGTCTTAATGTACCACACATTAAATCATATTTATGGTTGTTATCTAACGCAGTCTTTCTCTAATGCATTCGCCCTAACATGTCCGTCACACAGTGAGTTTTTGCTCCATGACCACCACCGCCGGGGTACGCAGTGGCGCAGCTGGTTGAGGTACTAACCTAGTACCTGGAAGTCCACTGCGATTTTCCATTGACTTAATCCTTCCGGCAGCACTATGGAACTAGGGTCGACTCCGCCTCTAACAGAAATGACAACCAGAGATGTCTCCTAGCGGTAAAGGCGGCCGGTACATAGCGTTGACCTTTCCACCTTCATGTATCGACTGTCTAGAAATTCCTGAAGCCTCAACGCCTGGAGGCCAAAGGGCCCGTCCAGGCCTATAATGGGATAACCTTACCATCATCATCAATGGACAGTAACACTCCCAACACGCAACCCTATATGACACCGTCGTCACACTGTAACAAGCAACTGGCATATTTTCTTGCGCGCAGTCCATTATCGGTATCATGAAGTTCTGAATCGATTACAGGAGATCATAGGGATGGAAGGGGTTGAAGGGGCACGAAACTAACCACGGATTGTGTCCACTGGCCAGATATCGTATTAGCGTTGTGGCTCATTCGTGAGCAAATTACAAGACAGTAAGTTCATGCTGCAACATGTATTTATGCTACAGAAACATATCTTAGTAAAACCTATCCATCCTCAAGATCTCGCTGACACATCCGCTCCCGTGATCGTAGTTGATATTTATTTCTTTTTACTGCATTCGGGTTTCCACCCGGTGACAATGGTCGGCAAACATCGTTTTATATTGCCAAATACATCCCTTTCAAAAGACATTACAGCAGCTGTTGCAGGAAACATTCGCGGAACAGCAAACCACTGTCGCAAGAACCTCCCACAATGATGTTAGCATTATTAGCCACGATGCTCAATTCAAACAAGGAACGAGAAACCAACAGGTGTTCGTGCTTTTTTTTGTGTGTTTTTATTTTCTATATACAGACCTGTTTGTTTGTGCGTATGTCAATTTGTTTCCCAGGCAACTTCCACGTGAATGCCTACGTCTGAGTGCTGAAACTCAGAGAGGTGGTTGATAAATTACTGTCACCAGTTACCACACCCTCCCCCGCCCCCCGCCCCTCCACAACTCACCAGCCACAGTTCCAATGATGTAGTTTGCGTGCAAAAACTTCTGAAAACGCCCCATTATTTTCCCATCTACCATTATTTCTGCACTCCAAATCGCAGAAGTTCCAACAGTAGGTATGAACATTATCTGTAACCGGCCGAAGTTTCGCTGGTTTAGGTCAACTGGTAAATCACGCCCCACGCTTCTCTACGCTTCGTGCACAACAGGTATATTGTGTATTGTTGTCATCTTATGTGCATTTGTTGTACTATGTGTGCACTGCTGTTTTTTTTAGATGCCGGACTGCTGGCTAGAAGTCAGTATTCGGAAGATACTGCGACCGGCCATCTCGGAACAGGTTTTTCTTGGTTTCCCTGTGCCTAAAAGCAAATGCTGAGATCGTTCCCAAGATTCCAATTTGCCACTACATGCTTCTCATGTAAATTTAGTAGTAACAAATTTCATATTTTGTATGCATGTAAAATAACCACTGCCATCAGGTGACAACCCAATTTCAGTTTATTATTATTATTATTATTATTATTATTATTATAAAAAGGGCGCACTACGCACGGTTTTATCTCTCCCTGTCCGCATACCTACAGGTTACTGACGAACAAATTTAAATGAGGAAGATATCGGGGTATACAGGCACACTAAACTTTATAAGATGAATAATCTTGTTCCGTATCGACCCAACGTAACCCTACTTTACATAAACCTGACACAACCTGTTCTAAACAGAACTAGTACTCGACACGATATACCTTACAGACCGCATTTATTATGTACAACTGTAATTTGAAACATCTGCTAACTGACGGGCGGAGTACTGTTAAGTATCTGAAGTGACTCACACATCTGCAATAAAGGAACACAGAGGCCAATCAAAGAGACATACAAAATATAAGCTCTCCATGGGTAGCCCTGAATGATGCTGAAACTTGGACACTTCGGAAAATATACTAGAAATATCTTAGAAGTTTCAATATGTGCTGGAGAAGGATGGAGAAGATCAGCAGACCGACCGCGTAAAAAAAAAAGTCAAGGAGGAAAGGAATAGCCCACATAAAATAAAACGAAGAAAGGTTAACTTGGTTTGTCACTGCCTCTATACGAACTGTTACATGCTATGTAGGGAAGTACAGTAGGAAAGAGACGAGGTGGAAGAAGACGTAAGCACCTACTGGTTGACCGCAAAGACAAGCGAGCATATTAAAATTCGAAATAGAAGCACTAGCATCTACTCTGGAGAAGTGAGTTGGAAGAGGTCCTAACCTGAGGCTACTCCGTGGGCACGGGCCGTCAACTGTCGGCTCTTCTGGGATAGCGTAATGCTGCCTAAATGGAGATATTGCCACAGCTTCATCACGAACTGTCTAACTCGCTTCCAAGACAATTACACTATACACTATAGCTACTCCACCTGTCAACTGTATATTAGGGTCGAATAAAGGCCTAAGTCAACTGAGAAATAACAGGGGATGAAGTAATGGACTCCTGCAGAAACTATCCTCCGCCTGCTGCGGCAAACTGGGTAAATCGAATAGGATTCCTGCCAGGACAATTCACGCACCAGCAGATACAAGAACAGGATAACTCCGGAACACAAGTCAAACACCGGCTGAACCACCCATTTCGAACCGGTTTCTTGATTTTAAAACGGCTTTCATGATATTCCACCCCAACTGCAACCGTCCGCTGAAATATCAAACAAAATCTTCCTTCCAAACTCACGATTTTGCATGTGTTGCGACATGTGACGCACAAACACCATGTCTCGGGTACTCTTCGTAAAAGCCCTCCGTTCTTCTGGAATATTCCGCCCCGTCACTGGATGACTATGTCCGACGTGTCGGGACAGCGCTATGGTACCATCTTCAAGTGTCGAATATCCAATAAAGAACTGAAGATCACACTTTTCGTACGTTTGATAGGCAGTTATTGTAAGCGGAACTACATCATAAGGTACTTCCAATGTGCTTCAGTCGCAAACAACAAACCCTACATTCTATTAGTTGAAGAATAAAAGACCAACTTGATGTCACTTGCTATTTTATTTCACTTCTTATGAACCCAGCATGTTTCGGACATTAATATATCCATCATCAGGAGCTTGCGACTGTGCTGTTGAATTACCACATCGGCCGTTTTGTTCTCGGTTCGTTGTGTGTTGGAGATTTGGTGTGGTTGGGTTGGAGTGGTGTCCGTGTTGCAGGTTGAAGCACAAGTTGTGCTCCAGCCTGCAACACGGACACTACTCAAACCCAGCCGCACCAAATCTCCAACACACAACGAACCGAGAACAAAACGGCCGATGTGGTAATTCAACAGCACAGTCGCAAGCTCCTGATAATGGATATATTAATGTCCGAAACATGTTGAGTACATAAGAAGTGAAATATAATAACAAGTAGCATCAAGTTGGTCTTTTATTCTTCAACTATTACAATGATACACGGTCCAATAAACATAAGATTCCTACATTCTATTGTTTATATTTCACTACACATTATCTCATAAAAAATAAATACTGCAGCTACAAAAGTCTGCGAATGAAAAATAAAAGTGAGTCTGATTTATAAATAACGTAGGCGTATTCAAAACGCCACACTCCATCTTGAATCTGATAGAATGAGACAGACTACAGATACACTGCAGACGGGGCTTGGGGAGAAGGATGGGGCTAAATAATGGCAACGAAATGTGGGAAGCCTATCATTAATTAGACGAAACGTATGAAAAATGATATTTCGCTGCCAAAGATTTCAGTCTGGCGCTTTTGTTCAAGAACTGAACGCAAGAGATAAAATATATTCGGAAATCGAGCAGCTTACAGGGAGGCTTCACCTGAATCTTTTATGGTAATGAATAATTAGACCTAATAACGGCGACACCGAAGTCTTGGCATTTATTATAAAAAGACACTATCCCAGAGTTTATGTAAACTGACGGAACAGGCTGTAACTAAGCTATGAAGGTGACGTATGAATTGCAACATAGAATTTGATACACTTCAGAATGAAATATAAACTGAGATCGCTTCCGTAAGATTCATTCAGTGGGCATCTCATTTAACGACATTAGCAGCGGGTGTATACTCTTTTCAACGTTTGAGTTGAGACTACCTACTTAGTTCTGCTGCATGTATTTTTAAATGGGAAGTCGCCAACAGCTGCAGTCTGTATAAATACATGGCCGTTCTGTAGCATTCGAGACGTAACAAAGGAAAGCAGCAGGTTTCCCCGAAAATGTTCGATTCCAACCGATCTTCACGGACTCATTGTCCCAGAACACTAGAATCTGCAACAACATTGCTGAGGCAAACCCAAACTTCCGATCACCCAATGTTTGGAGACGGCAGCTAAAGTGACCGCTGACTATGCAGTAAGTAGCCTCAAATGAACTCTAAACCACGTACAACAACACAGCTTATACTTAGTAGAGATGATTACTGTTATCATCATCATCATGTCAATGTTGAACCAAGGTTCAAGAACGATATAACAATATTATTCCGGTGTAAGGATTGGTAACGGTCTGTGTTGGCCGAAACATGTAGTCGGGCAAAAAACTTTTCCATGTTTTAGTTGTGTCAGGGGATTTCACACGCTCCATTTGTTACGTGCTGTTTAATTAGTGTACTGTGCTGCTTACATAAATGTCTAACATTGCGGCCCTCTGTTGTATATCTGCAGCAAGTGCACACAGTTCGCTGCTGCTCGGCATCCGAAATAGTAGCCCAAGTCCCTTCTACAACAAATCGTTTACTATTCGCAGATTATAACTATCTTTCTTGATTTACACACAACTATGTGATTCGGCCGTTTACGACCATAATAAGGTCATCAACACAATATTTTACCTTAAGTTAAAACAGCGTACTGATGGCCCGATGATGGTCGTAAACGACCGAGAAATGTACTTGCGTCTAAATAAAGAAAGGTACTAGTGTTCGACGGATAGTAAAAGATTTGTGTTTGAATGTTCCGCAAACACGACGTGACGTACTCCATGAAATTGTCTCCTCGCGCCTGCAGAAGAAGACAGCAGATTCCTCCGTTTGTCAAATTACAATGTGCCACATTCCAGGATGCTCGCCGCCATGAGAACTCGGAGACCATACTGCGATCAGGGTAATCCAGAGGGGGGGGGGGGGGCCATTACAAGGCAGATATAGAATTACCCGATACCCTGTAAGGCACGTCTGGTAACTTTCAGAAGCTACATTGTACAGCAGTTCTGCAGCACAGTGAGAGACCGATGGTATGAAATGGCGATAATATGGTCAGATTATTAAAGTACTGGTGTGGGTACCGGCTACGTCCACAAACAAAAGCTCCTGTGTAACACACGTAACTCGGACATTTTCAATAGGCCCACTTCGGTGACAGAATTGTGTTAAAGAGGACGCTTAATCTGGATGTAAAGATGTGGACCATGTAACTGGGGATGTTATAGGTGCATCCAGTTTCGGTGGCATAAATATTCCAGTAAGCCTTTAAAACTAGTACTGAATGTTCAATACCGAATTTGCATAAACGCATTTGAAAAATCAATGTCACAAGTCTTGGTGGGCGTCGTGAATTCTTCCCTGCGATATACCCACGCAAAGCCAGCCAGCAATCGACACCTATGGCTCAGAGAATTGTTCGTCCGTGTGTTTCGGTTCCATGTTCTTCAGTTTTACCGCATGTGTTAAGTTCATTCCAGCTGGCGCTTTTCAGCTCAAGTTCATTTACTGAATCCATACGTGTAACACTGCTACGAACTTTATATGAATACCTACTGCAACGGCTTGTAATGTTACATATCCTGTGCTGATGTCTTGTTTACACAATGTCCTTGAAAACTCATTCATGATTTCCAGTAATGATTTATTTAAAAACATTACAATCCAACAGTACAACTACGCACAGTACATGGGCTACCGCAGTTCCTCACAAAGTCCAACTTGTTACAGCCAAATCCTTATACCTTTCAATTATTAATTTCATTATTAGTGCTGCTGCTTGTCGAATACGTAGGCCTATTACTGATGTACAGAGGCAACAAAAAATGTCGGGAAAAACCTCAAAATTCCGCAATGGTACCCTTTCTGTAATTACCGAATTATAAACGATTTTCGTACGTTCATGTCACTCCTTTATTCGGCAGCAGACAATCCCGACGCTGGACAGTTCGTCCGGGGGACTAACTATTGTAGGATGGTTCTTACATTTTTGGATTCCCTGTGCTGCACTTCATATCAACTTTATGAGGCCCTAAGTTCGAGTTGGTTCCTACAAAAATTTTTAAACTTCTGGGAACCCCACATTCATTCATAAATGCCGACAATTTGTGCCTTGCAACCTAAAAAGAACAAAACAAAAACCTTACCTGCCCTTACATAATGCACTGCGAACGCCGGGTTCAGCAGGACACATGAATTCAGGGTCCCGCACTGTCACTAGTAGCGCTTCCAATTCATTAATTCGCGCGTCCACTGACTTTTTGTCGCCCAATATAGTAAATTAATCAACTAACACCTTGTGACGGTAAAACGTCCGTGTTTGCTCTCGTGCAACAACAGTCAACTGGCCCAAACGATAAAATTGGCACTTCACTACTTAAGCGCTGATCTGAAAACCCTACTTGCAAAACACATGCGCGCGCGCGTACGCACAAAATCGCAGCGCACAAACTGCAGCGATTACTTAAGGTCGACTTGTGGGAGCTCAACAGTGCATTCACCAGATCCGAGAGGATTTGGAGAGGAAGCGGTTCCTAATTTACCGACGCTGTCAACTGCTAAGGGAATACATCTTCGAGGGTAGATGAATGAAATATGAATACAAAGCAGTAGTGAAATTATACTTCCAGAGGAGGAGGAGGAGGAGGACCGAAGTACTCCGAGAAAAACCTTCACAGTGCCACTAAGTCCACTGCATATACCACAAAGAGTGGCCGACGGTCAAACCCTTGCCTCCAGGGTGACAGACCGGCGATTAAAGGCCTAAGCCGTGACCCCCCCCCCCCCACTCCCGTTGCCCCGAAACGGCCCGGGGGGGACGGGGAAAAAACAACAAAACCGTTTTTTGTT